>RCNC010002866.1_pt1 | contig 17526 bp, 11 predicted proteins | sample 2041301 | NCBI WGS metagenome assembly RCNC01 (sample SAMN09708231, study PRJNA481090) | Marine sediment metagenome, whole genome shotgun sequencing project. | biome: marine sediment; feature: ocean; material: sediment; isolation source: Sewage treatment plant 13A marine sediment (STP13A) ... | reverse complement strand
GATCTCTTCCCGCATCCGGTCCTTCAGGGCCTCCAGGGTCTCGTAGGCACCCACGTCCTTTGCAAACTCATCGTCCAATTTGGGCAGTTCCTTGACCAGGATCTTCTTGACCTGGAGCCGGTATTCAACCTTTTGCCCGGCGATCTTCTTGTCCATATAGTTGTCCGGGTATTCGATTTCCATTTTCCGTTCATCGCCCACACGGGCTCCCAGGAGAGCATCTTTCACGTCTTGTTTGACCGATGCGGAGTGGATCTCCATGTAAACGTCTTTCCTTTCCATCTCCGGAATCGGCTCCCCGTCCAGGAACGCCGCATAATCGACCAGGGCCGTGTCCCCTTCCACGGCACCGCGATCCTCTTCGATTCCCTTCAGCTCTCCGTGGGCCTTCTGGAGTTCCTCGAGGGACTTCTCGAGATCTTCCTCCTCCACCTCCGACGGTTCCTCTTCGAGTTCTATGCCCTGATAGTCCCCGATCTCGATTTCCGGCTTCACATCCAGCGTGATGCTGAAGGCGTAGTCCTTTTCCTCGTCGAGCGCGGGTGCGTCGATTTCCGGTTCTCCAAGGGGCGTGAGGGAATGCTCCTTCAGGGCCTCTTCGAGAGAGGAGGAAACCAGCTGGGAGGCCACTTCTTGCTGGACCTGCTGACGGAAGTATCGCTTGATAATGCTCGAGGGGGCCTTGCCTTTGCGGAATCCCCGGACTTCCACTTCCTTGGCAAGCGTCTTGCAGTATTTATCGACTTCCTTTTGCACTTCATCCGAAGGAACTTCACAGACGATCTTCTTCTGGGAGCCTCCCAGATCCTGAACCTCGGTCTTCATGGCACACCTCTCCCCTCGTTTGTCCTTCTCTCTTGTCAACTACCTTGGATGCAGGGACCTCCGATGACGTTGGACATCCTTCACAATCGACAGACGAACTGGTGCGAGAGGGGGGATTCGAACCCCCATGGTTGCCCGCTGGATCCTAAATCCAGTGCGTCTACCAGATTCCGCCACTCTCGCACTCTCCCTTTGCGTTTTTCGTTCCGAAGACCGGAAACGACTTCATCGATTCGTGGTGCCAAACGGACCCTGGTTGCAGACGAACTAGTGCTTGGAGGGGCATTGGGGACATTGTAGCGATCTCGCTCGAGAAGCGCAAAACGCCTTCTCAGCTGGCGAAAAGGGAAAGGGGACGCGAAAGCCGGCCTTCCGCGCCCCCTTTCCGCATGGTGGGCCGTTAGGGAATCGAACCCCAAACCTACTGATTAAGAGTCAGTTGCTCTACCAATTGAGCTAACGGCCCTCGAGGAGTTCCGCCCCCCTCTCGACGGTTGTCAACGCGAATCCCTCGAGAAATCCCTTCCGAACAAATGCTGCGTATATTGGCACGCCCGGCAGGATTCGAACCTGCGACCTGCGGATTCGAAGTCCGACGCTCTATCCAGCTGAGCTACGGGCGCACAGATCTTTCTTCCAATGAATGGGGTGAGTGAGGGGACTCGAACCCCCGGCCTCTAGGGCCACAACCTAGTGCTCTAACCGCCTGAGCTACACTCACCATACAGCGACCGATGGACCTGTATCTCGAATGAAACGGAGATCGTCGAACCGTCTCCTCAGGCCTTCTCGGCTGGTCTCGCGTGCTGGCACGCCTGGCAGGATTCGAACCTGCGACCTACGGATTAGAAGTCCGTTGCTCTATCCCCTGAGCTACAGGCGCCTAACCTTCCTCCTCCTGGCAGGGCCTCTTGTCCCCTCGCCCCTCTTCGCAAGATGTAGCCAATATCAAAGTTTGGGGAGGATGGTCGGGGCGAGAGGATTTGAACCTCCGACCCCCTGCTCCCAAAGCAGGTGCGCTAGCCAGGCTGCGCCACGCCCCGTATGATCGAATCCACACCACCTTTTTGTTATCCCTGCATAATTACCACAAATCAAGGAAAGATTCAAATAACCGCTTGTTTCCCCTCTGTTTTCAATGGGGGAGATTCGTCGCTCCGCGGGGTTGTTCTCTGGCGGGCTCCAAATAGGGTACGAATGGGCGTTTCGATCAGCTCAGTGGCAAGCCGGCCATAGAGGAGGGTCTACTTCTTCTGTTCCTGGACAAAGCCTTTCAGGGCCTTGCGGAACTTATTCATCGCATCGGCGCGGTGGCTGATCCTGTTCTTCAACTCAGGCTCCATCTCCGCCATGGTCAACGTGTAACCGTCAGGAATAAAGATGGGATCATAGCCGAATCCGTGAGACCCGCGCATCTCGAAGCTGATCGTCCCCGTGCAAGTCCCCTCTCCACTTACGGTTTTCCCTTTCGGCGTGGCCGCACAGATCACGCAGACGAACCTCGCGGACCTCTCTTCCCACGCGGCGCCATCGAGCCTCTTGAGGACCTTGCGCGCATTGTCTCGGTCGGTTGCCCTTTCGCCGGCAAACCGTGCGCTGTATACCCCGGGAACCCCCTTCAGGAAATCAACCTCCAGGCCGGAATCATCCGACACTGCAATCCGGCCGGTCGCCTTGGCGATCGCCTTCGCCTTCTTGGCCGCGTTCTCTTGAAAGGTCTTCCCGTCTTCCACGACCTTTTGGACATCCGGGAAATCGTAGAAGGACAACAACTTTATTTGCATCCCCTTGAACAGGGATCGAAACTCCGCAATCTTTCCGTGGTTTCGAGTTCCCAGGATCATTTCCGTCTTCTCTGTCGCCATCATTTCTCCCCTTCGATCATTCCAACCTCAACCCCTTCAGGGCGATCCGCTGGGCTTGGGTCAGCCGTTCGATCCCTTCTGTCCCCAACCCGATCATCGCGTTCATCTTCTCTGTAGCGAACGGCTCGTTCTCGGCCGTCCCCTGGATCTCCACCCAAAGTCCCTTCCCTGTCATGGCAAGGTTCAGGTCCACCTCGGCCCGTGCGTCCTCTTCGTAGCAGAGATCGAGATAGGGCTCAGCGCCGACGAGACCGACGCTCACCGCCGCCACCGTGTCCCGCAAGGGAATCTTCTCCAAACGGCCCGAAGTCTTCAAGAGAGCCAGCGCCTCGGCCAGCGCCACGAAGGCGCCCGTCACGCAGGCCGTACGGGTGCCGCCGTCCGCCTGGATGACATCACAGTCGATCCGAACCGTGAACCCGTCCAGTCCCTTCAGATCGGTAACCGCTCGCAGGCAACGACCGATCATTCGCTGGATCTCTGCCGTACGACCTCGAACGGGAGCGGGCATCCTTTCACGACCCGACCGCGTTCGGGTCGCCCGAGGCAACATGCTGTACTCCGCGGTCACCCAACCGGACCCCCGTCCCGAGAGGAAATCGGGAGCGCCTTCCTCCACGGATGCGGTACAGATCGCCCAGGTACTTCCCTGCCGGATGAGACAGGACCCCTCCGGGTGGTCGAGAACCCCCCGCTCGATGGTCACCGGTCTCATTTCGTTCGGTTTTCGATGATCGCTTCGCATAATATCATTTTTATATATCGCAATATCAACATCAAACTAACTATAACAATAGGCGAGTTTTGTCAACGCGTCACGCGGGACCTGCCCCCGTGCACACAAGGGCCTCACGCGCATCTCACGAACAAGGGGTGCGGTTGCATGGAGCCCCGCGACTTTCGGAGGAACCTAGTCGAAATTTCTTCGTGTTGTCAAGGTGTCGTAGGCGGGTTCTCGTGGAAAGCTTCGCCGAGGGTTTTGCTGAAAGACTCTCGGATGGTGGCCCGGAAGGACTCGGCCATCTCCATCAGCCTGTCTTTGTGGACGTCGCCAACGATGATGGCCCGTCCGTCCGGGCATGGAAGGGTGACGACGTTCATCAAGCCATGCTGACGGCACGACGGAACCGAAAGAGCCTCGTCGGCGGTGAACTGCGGGGCGGTATGGGATGCCTCCATCCCCGGATTGGGCCACGACCGAAAGAAGGAGAAGCTGCTCAGTCCGTCGGTGTAGATGATCTGCAGGCGCTGCCTGGATCCTTCCGACCGGAGCACGATATCGTACGGCCTGTACCCGATCGGAATCGCCGAGGGAAGCACGACAGGACGCTTGAGCAAACGCCGGGCCTCCTCGATCGTGAGGTTCTCTTGCTCCTGAACCTCGTAAACCCTCGTGTCCTTCGGCACCCTCAATCGGAAGGTATCGGGCTCAAACTCCACGTCCCAGCGGATCTCCCGAAGCTGCTTCATGTAAGCGGGCCTGCCGTCACTCGAGGAGACGTTGACCCGAACCGGAACGTTCCACCTCTCCTCCAGCCACCACTCCCTGCGGGGTCGATCCCCCAACCTGGGAATGAACGAGACGATCCGGCACGACCCCTCCTCGGTCGGGACCGGTCCGAGGATCTGGAACCGGTAGTTCTTCATCAGGAAGGTCAGGTCTTTGGAGGGACAGAGCGGGAACGGGCTTTCTTCGTCCCGGAGCGGCTCCTTCATGACGAATTTGCGCGCCGGGAAGTAGCTCCATTTGTATTTTCCATCTTCCAAAATGACGACCCGGCTCTCTTCGGGCCCCTCGATATATTCCCGCTTCCGGTGAGGATACGCGTATTGCACCCGAAACCGGGTGACCACGGTCTTCTCCCCGGCAAACGTATAAACGGTCTGCTCGGCCTCGTACCGGGCTTCGGTCTTCGCCCTCTTGATCGCCTCGGAAAGGCGAAGCAATTGAGCCTCCGGATCCGGGTCCCCGCCTTCCCCCATCGTGGAGGCAGGTCCGAACCAGATCACGAGCAGCAGAATCAAGGATGCTTTCCATCGACGCATACGCGTGCCCTTTTACCGGGAAGGCATGGATGCCAGCTGCAGCATGGGCACTTCGTCCCCATACTGATCCCAGGGTTGGTGGGTGGCGTGCTGAACCACGTAATACTCTATCTCGTCACCTTCCTCCTCAGGAAACCAGACGGTCGCTGTCGGCAAGATTTGAAGCTCGCTGACATCGATCCATTTACTGGTCTGTCGCGTATAGAGCCAGGCCGCAACCGCGGCGACCAGGAGCAGCGGAAGGGCAAAGCCCATCACCTGCCGGGGGACGAGGGGGAAGGGGAAGAAATTGCTCTTGATCCATTCCTTGCTCCTGGACCACGCCCTTCCCTGTGCGGGGTCCACCCGGCCGGCCGTCGAGGCAAGGGTCTCTCGAGAATCGATCTCTTCCGAGGATGGCTCCCGTCTGAGCAGATCCTCGAGCCCCCATTCTCCCCGTATCTCCGGAATGCCCTGGTGCGCATCTGCGGCCTGCAACCATCCACTCAATCGCTCGACCGCCACCATCTCTTTCTGACATTCCGCGCAACCGGAAAGATGGTCGAGAAAGGTCACCAGCTCCTTCCCCTCCAGATCCTCATCCAGGTATCGGGACACCCAGGGCGCGTATTCCTTGCAATTCATCGGCTGTCCCTCCCTTTCGGAAGATGTCCACAAATGATCGCAAACCTGAAATCTGTGTGGCTATCTCTCGTAAACATACGGCTCCAACATCTCCCTCAAACGGGCACGGGCCCGAAAGATCCTGGATCGAACCGTTCCAAGGGGAATCTCCATGACCTCCGATATCTCCTCGTAATTCATGCCCGAGAGCTCACGAAGCACCACAGCCGTCCGCAGCTCTTCCGGCAAACGACGCAGACAGGCGAGAAGATGTTTGAAGAACTCCTTGCGCATGAAGAGTGTCTCAGGATCCTCTGTCTTCATCGAATCGGATTGGAGGGTGGAGGCGTGGATGTCGTACTCGATCATTCGCTCCCGGTTCCCTTCGACGGACGCCTTCTTGATATGGCTCAGTGAGGTGTTCACCCCGATGCGATACAGCCAGGTGTAAAACCGTGAGTTTCCCTGGAATGAAGAGATCGAACGGTAGGCCTTGAGAAAGACCTCCTGGGCAATGGATTCCACCACAGAGGGATCCTGGGTTATGCGGTAAATCAAGTGAAAGATTCGACGCTGGTACTTCTTCATAAGCAGCTCGAAGGCCTGCTTGTCCCCCTTCTGGCACTTTGCGACGAGTATCTCATCCGAACTCGGCAAGGCTGACCCTTTTTCTGCTGCCTGACCCATACGTCTGCTTCCGCTCCATGACTAGAGGTCGGGCATCATAAGACTAGACTTGGAAAAGCCTCTAAAGTTCCTTCATTTTCCACGATATTCTCCCCCCACCCCTCAGTGATTCCCCATTTAACAGAAACGCCCGGGAGAAGTCTAGTCTACACCTTTTACATGTTCTGTCCGATTGGTTTATTGTGGGAAAATGGCTCAGACGGGAGAACCGATGAACAGACGGAAGACCCGTTTCAATTATGTAATCCTCAGCGATCTTCATCTGGCGGAAGGCAAGAAGAAGGCGACCGGACAGATCTCCCGGTTCGAGGGCTTCCTGTTCGACCGCCCCTTCGAACGGCTCCTTCTCCACCTCCAGGAAAGGGCCGAGCAGAGGGAGCATCTCTGGACCCTCGTCTTCAACGGGGATCTGATCGACTTCCTGCGGATCCCCTCGATCCCGGACCCGAACCATCCGCCCAAGGGGTTTCCCCCGATCACGCCGACGAAGCAGAAATACGGACTGGGCTCCTCTGCGGCCGAGTCCAAGTGGCAGCTCGAGCGCGTTGTGGAGGGGCACCCGGTCTTCTTCAGGGCCCTGGCGAGGTTCCTCCTGCAAGGCCACCGGGCCGTCATTCTGAAGGGGAATCACGATGTCAACTGGTTCTGGCCGGAGGTCCGCTACCGCTTCATGGAACGAATGGAGGTCTTTCTCCGGGAGGTCGATTCGCCGGACCGGAAGACGGAAGAGCGAGAGGAGCGAGAGGAGCGAATCGCCGACGCACTGGATCGCCTCCTTTTCCGGTCCTGGTCGATCTACGTCAAGAAGCTCCTGTACATCGAACACGGCAACCAGTACGACCCCACGAACGCCTTCCATAACTTCATGTACCCGGTCCTGATCGACCCGGAGAGCCCTGTGGGGCGATTCGAGCTCGATTTACCGTTTGGGTCCTTCTTCATCCGGTATTTCTTCAACATTATCCAGCTTCGGTTTCCCACAGCACCCCATTACCGGAACGTCTCCGCCTTCTTCTACACCATACGGAGGAGACACCTCTACGCCTTCTGGCACGTGGTGAGGAACTATTTCCCCTATTTCTTCCGAACCCTCCAGAAGGTGCAGACCCGGAGAGGGCGCAGGCATCGAGAGATCCGAGAGAAGAATCTCCAACTCATCCGGAAGGTCGGTGAGGAATACGGGGACAAGAAGACGATCGAGAAGATCGCCAAGCTCCAGGAAGCCCCGGCCTACGAGAACAAGGTTGACTTCCTGACGACGATGCTCAAGAGGCCTGCAAAGAAGTTCGCGGCCGCCGTGGGAGGCCTCATTCTGTTGAGCTTCTTCTGGAACATCCTCACGGAATGGATTCTCGGGGCCGGACAGAATCTGGTGATGAAGACGACCCTCTCGGTGATCTTCGACTACGGGTTCATCGTGGTCGGCCTCGTCTGGCTCTTTCTGATTCTCAGGCCGACAAAGGAAGGCGTTTCCTACAGGGAGGTCGAGCCCCGGGAACTGCGCAAAAAAGCGGCCCGGATTGCCGAAATGCTGGACGTGAGGTACGTCACCTTCGGCCATTCCCATGTGGAGGATGCCTGGAAGGTTCCGGGAAGGGATTCCTGGTATTTCAACACGGGCACATGGACCCCCTTCATCGATGAGGACAAGCACGTGATTCGGCCGGAGGTCCACTTCCCCGTGTTCCTGGTCGAGGACGGCCTGGCAAGGCTCGCACGATGGAACAACGAGGTCGGGGAACTCGAAGAGCTGCCGATACTCGAAGACGAACCCCCCGATTGAGCCCTCCGGGCCCCCGTCGTCCTCCCTTGACACATAACGTTCCATGCTTACCTTAACGGTGTCGTCTCAAAACAGATTTTTGGCGGATCTACTGCTATTTTTCCTCTCCCGGCGGGCAGGTCTGCATCAAGAAAAGGAGCTGAAGCACAGATGAATCTCAACCAATTCACCCAAAAGGTCCAGGAGGCCCTGTCGGAGGCACAGAACGTTGCCATCGAACACAAGCATCAACAGATTGATGCCGAGCACCTGCTCATGGCCCTGCTCAACCTTCCGGAGGGGCTCCTCCCTCGATTCTTCCAGAAGATGGAAATCCCGGTGGCGAGCTTTGTGCAGGGATTGGAGGATCGCCTCCAGAAGCTGCCCCAGGTCAGCGGCCCGGGCGTCCAGCCGGGAAGCATCTACGTAACCCCCCGATTGAATCAGATGCTCGTGAGGGCCCAGGAAGAGGCCAAGCGACTGAAAGACGAGTATGTCAGTGCAGAACACATCCTGCTCGCCCTCCTCGAGGAGGGTCCCAAGACCCCCGCAGGCGAGCTGTTCCAGAAATTCGGCCTCACCAAAGATCGATTTCTCAAGGCCCTGACCGAAATCAGGGGGAAACAGAGGATTACGAGCGCGACGCCTGAAGGTACGTACGAGCCCCTGAAGCTGTATGGAAGGGACCTCGTCGAGCTGGCCCAGAAAGGAAAGCTCGACCCTGTCATCGGACGAGACACGGAGATCCGGAGGGTGATCCGAATCCTCTCCCGGCGCACGAAGAACAACCCGATCCTGATCGGCGAGGCGGGCGTCGGCAAGACCGCGATCGCAGAGGGCCTTGCCCAGCGGATCGTTCGCGGGGACGTGCCGGAAGGCCTGAAGGACAAGACGATCTACCAACTCGATCTCGGCGCACTGGTTGCCGGGGCAAAGTACCGGGGCGAGTTCGAGGAACGCCTCAAGGCGGTGTTGAAGGAGATCGAGGCCAGCGAAGGTCGGATCCTCCTCTTCATCGATGAGGTCCACACCATCGTGGGGGCCGGCAAGGCAGAGGGGGCCATGGACGCGGGCAATCTTCTGAAGCCCATGCTCGCCCGTGGCGAATTGCACTGCATCGGGGCCACCACACTCGACGAACACCGAAAACACATCGAGAAGGATCCGGCCCTGGAGCGACGTTTTCAGCCGGTCCTGATCACGGAACCCTCGCAGGAGGACACGGTCTCGATTCTGAGGGGGCTCAAGGAGCGCTTCGAGGTCCATCACGGGGTCAGCATCCGGGACAGCGCATTGGTGGCGGCGGCCGTGCTCAGCCACCGCTACATCACCGACAGGTTCCTGCCGGACAAGGCGATCGACCTGATCGACGAGGCGGGCGCCATGATACGCACCGAGATCGATTCCCTGCCCAGCGTGCTCGACGAGAGCACCCGCAGAATCATGCAGCTGGAGATCGAACGGGAGGCGTTGAAGAAGGAGAAGGACAAGTCGTCCCGGGAGAGAACGGCGGCCCTGGAAAAAGAACTCGCAGACCTGAAAGAACAGGCGGACTCGATGCGGGCCCAATGGGAGGCGGAGAAGGCTGAGATCGAACGGCTGAATCAGGTGCGGGCAGAGATCGAATCCACGAAACTGGCCATGGAGAAGGCGGAACGGGAATACGACCTGAACAAGGCTGCCGAGCTTCGTTACGGGAAGCTCCAGGGACTCGAAAAGAGGGTCCGGGAGGCGGAGGAGAGGATGGCCCAGCAGCGGCAGGAGAAGCACCTGCTGAAGGAAGAGGTCACCGAGGATGAGATCGCGGAGATCGTGGCGAAATGGACCGGAATACCGGTGACACGGATCGTGGAAAGCGAGAGGGAGAAGCTCCTCAAGCTGGACGAGATCCTGCATCACCGCGTCGTGGGACAGGACGAGGCGGTCCAGGCGGTTGCGGATGCGGTCATTCGGGCCCGGTCAGGACTGAAGGACCCGAAGCGGCCGATCGGCTCCTTCCTGTTTCTCGGCCCCACGGGTGTGGGCAAGACCGAGCTGGCCCGTACCCTGGCAGAGGCGCTGTTCGACACCGAGGACAACATGGTCCGGCTGGACATGTCGGAGTACATGGAGAAGCATACCGTGTCGCGGCTCCTGGGTGCCCCGCCGGGATACGTCGGCTACGAAGAGGGAGGCCAACTCACAGAGGCTGTCCGAAGAAGGCCTTACTGCGTCATCCTCTTCGATGAAATCGAGAAGGCCCACGCGGACGTGTTCAACGTTCTGCTGCAGGTCATGGACGACGGGCGCCTGACCGACGGGCAGGGGCACACCGTGGACTTCAAGAACGCGGTAATCATCATGACTTCGAACGTGGGGAGCCCCTATCTTCTCGAAGGCTTGAGCGAGAAGGGGGAGATTCGGGAGGAGGCGAAGGAACAAGTGATGCAGGAGCTGCGGAGCAGCTTCCGGCCCGAGTTCCTCAATCGCGTGGACGACACCGTCCTGTTCAAGCCACTGACCGTGGAGGAAATCAAAAAGATCATCGAGCTCCTTCTCGACGAAATCCGCTCCCGCCTGCGCGAGCGTGCGATCACTCTCGAGCTCACGGAGGCCGCCAAGGCGATGGTCGCCCGTGAGGCGTACGATCCGGTCTACGGCGCACGGCCCCTGAAGAGGTACCTCCAGAGAGAAATCGAAACCAGGCTGGGAAGGAAGATCCTGGCCGGAGAGGTTCCGGACCACTCGACAGTCGACATCGACACGGAGGACGACGGGCTCGCGTTCCGGGTAACCGCCCCGGAGGACAAGGCAGGGGAAGCAACCCAAGAAGTAGCGTAGCGGCAGCAATCCCCCCTGAGTATGCTGTCATTCTCGAGCACACCGGGAATTCCATGGCACAAGGGGCTCAGGGACTCCCGCCGGAGGGGAAAGTACTTCGCGCAGGCTGTCGAGAAATGGTCAGGTGCAAGGCGCACGAAACTTGCCCCCGCGAAGGCGGGGGTCCATGTCATAATGAGGCGTACATCGTACGCCGCAGATGACCGTTTCTCGGCAGCCTGCTAGAGAATGTCCTTTCCGTCCATGTCCTCGGGTATGGGAATTCCGAAAGACGCCAGGATCGTGGCGGTGATATCGCAGAGGGACGCCTCTGCAGGTCGGCGGACCTTCTGGTTCGTGAGGAGGATCCCGGGCAGTAGGTCCGAGGCCATACAGTGGTCGCCGCTCCACTTCTTGTCGTTCGTCTCGTACCAGTGCTTCGGGATCTTGCCCAGGGCGGTCTGCCAGGAGGCCCGGTAGCCCCGGTTGTAGCCGACGACGATGTCAGGGCCCTTCCGCTCGTAGGGCCCTGAGTACGACTCGCTCGCCTTGTAGGCCTTCACAACCGTTCGTTTGCCTGTTTCCGGGTCCTCGAGGCCTTCCAGCTTCAAGGCGATCTCTTCCTCCAGGGCCGTCACCTCCGCTGAAGAGACCGCTCCCATCCCCTCCCTGCCCCGGCGGTTCAGGTACAGCCCGTTGAACCCAATCCACGTTCTGGAAGAATTCCTGCTCGCCCTGCTTCGACTCATCCTTGAGCTGGAGATAGCCCTGATCCTTCAGCCAGCTGTTCAGGTGAAAGGACCGGTAGTAAGGGGTGAAGCCGTGATCCGACATCACCAGGAAACGGGTGTTCCTGTCCACTCGGGTAAGGACCTTCCCGACAAAGTGATCCATCCTCTGATAGATATTCTGTATCGTGTCCCCGAATCGGGCCGCCAATTTCGGATCGTAGGCCGGGTGCTTCGGATCCGTGAGTCTCCAGAACATATGGGAGCGCTGGTCCGTGCTCGAGATGTAAAGGAAAAGGAGTCCCGATTCAAAGCGGTTCAGTTCGTACTCGGATATGGCCAGGCGTTCCTCGAGGATCATGTCATCGAAGGCCAGGAACTCCTCTTCATTCAACACCCCGTGCTCCAGGGCCTTGGTGTCGGCCGGGAGCCCCTTCGTGTGGAACGGCCCGAAACGCTCGTGAAGCTCCTTCGCATAGTCCTCGGGCGTGCTGATCGGAAGGGCCGGGTCGGACGGATCGATGTTGATCGGTGTAACGTAGAGCTTGAAGTAGGGGTGCACCTCCTTCAGGTAGAAACGGCAAATCCCTTTGACACTAACCGTGGGCATCATGGAAAAGGAGAGCTCGACCCACGGACTCCACTCTCCCTCGTTCAGAAGCAATTCTTTTTCGTCGATCACAATCTTGGCAACCGGGTATTCCGGATCTCGATACACCGTGAAGTCGAGCGCTGCGTCTGGAGTCCCCTTCCTGTAGGTATTCTTCGGTCCCACCAGGGCGGCCTGCACTGTGTGGTTGTCCACCGACACGGTGTGGATCTTCCCGCCACCCAGATCCGTGTCGATTTCAACCGGCTGGTCGGTGTAGTACGAGAAGATGCCGTAGGTCCCCAGGATGTCCGGCGTGCCCATCCCGGAAAAGGTCCTCTGCCGGGTGGCCGTCGGTGGGAAATTAGAAGGCATCTTGAAAATCGTCGCAGGGACTTCGTAGTCCTCCAGGATCTCCCAGAAGGCCCTCCCCTGCCTCAGGTCATGGATCTTCCCCGAGGAAAGGGGAATCACGTAGTCGCCAACCGTCACCGATTTCTGCGCCGGTTCCGACTTGGAAGTGGAAAGGTACGGAAGGTAGGTGGCCGGATCCCGATGGATGAAGTCGAAGATCCCGTGCCTGCCGGGATTCGCTCCGGTAATGAAGTTGGCCCAAGCCACCGGGCTCTGGGGAGGCGTGCTCGTGCCCAAAGGCCCGAAATACCCCTCCCGGGCCATCCGGGAAAAGTTGGGCATCTTCCCATCACGCATCATGCGGGAGACGAGGTTCGGATCCATTCCGTCCAGGCCCAGGACGATGACCTTCGTCTCTGTTTCCCGCCCTTGTTTCCGGTCGCAGGCAAGCCCTGCCAGTCCGCCCATCGCAACATACGCACTGCCGTAGAGCTGCAGCCGCATAAAATCCCTTCTCGTGAAGCCCCTCGTCCCCATCGAAAATCTCCTCGCCAGGGCAAACCCGTAGGCTCTCTTTCCTTCGCTTTCGTTTATTATCTGACACCCCTCGCTTTGCTGTCAAACCCCCGAAGGGCCTCCGCCGGGCAACCGGCACCCTTCTTCTCCTTTAAGAACGGGGCATTCGAGTCCCTCGGAAACTGCATGACGAACGATCCTACGAGGGGCCGACCCCCTTGTAGGAAGTTGACGCCTCGTCGGGGCCTTGACGTTGGCCGGACCGTAGAGGGATACAGGGGCACTTCTCTTCTCGCACCGGGAAATTTCGAGGCCCGCTCAATCAAAAACGTTCTGAACAGCCATTCATTGTTCAGAGATTCTATAACTATTTAAACAGAGAGGGTAAATTCGGTAATCCCGGACGATCCCCGGGCCTTGTCTTCCGGATGCCACCGGCTGGCCTCCAACTCGTCGCGAAGGCGCTCCACCCAACGAAAAGCATCGAGACCCTGGCATACATATTGCTGTTCGACGGTGACGGCGGTTCAGGAAAACGAGAAACTCCCTGACTCGCCGACCTTCGGAAACCAACCTTGCAAAGAGAGGACGGAAAGATGAATCAGGCGACCGCCATCGATTTCAAGGAGTTGATCCAGGGGGACAGAGCACAGAACGGGAAGAGGCACTTCAAGGGCACCTTCATCGAGTACCTCGAATTGCTGCGCGAGGACCCGAAGATTGGAGAACTCGCCCACGCACGCCTCTACGACATCGTCACGGGGCCGGGCTTCCGGGTCCTGAACAAGGAGGACAACCCGAGAATCCGCCGACTCTTCCGGAACGATATCGTCAAGTCCTACATGTTCTTCGAGGACGAGTTCTTCGGGATGGAGAAGGTGCTGGCCAAGATCATCCGGTACCTCCGGTCCGCTTCCCTGAAGGGGGAGGAGAGCCGGCAGGTCCTCTACCTCGTCGGGCCGGTAGGCTCGGGAAAATCGAGCCTCATCGAGAAGATCAAGGAAGGCCTCGTCCGTAGCGCGCCCTACTACGCCCTCGAAGGGTGTCCCATGAACGAAGAACCCCTACATCTCATTCCCCACCACCTTCGGGAGCAGATGGAGAAGATCCTGAACGTGTCGATCGAAGGGGACCTCTGCCCGGTCTGCCGCTACCGCCTTCGAGAGGAATTCAGTAACCGGTACGAAGAGTTCCCGGTCCGCGCGGTCGAGTTCTCCAAGAGGGCGCGGCGCGGGATCGGGGTCGTGCCACCCGTGGACCCGAATAACCAGGACACGTCGGTCCTGATCGGGTCGGAGGACATCTCGAAGCTCGACAAATACCCGGAGGACGACCCGAGGGTCCTGAGCCTGAACGGGGCGTTCAACGCCGGAAACCGCGGCATGGTGGAGTTCATCGAGGTCTTCAAGAACGAGATCGAGTACCTCCACATCATGATCACCGCAACCCAGGAGAAATCGATTCCCTCCCCGGGCAAGCAGAACATGATCTATTTCGACGGGGTCATCGTCGCCCACTCGAACGAGGCGGAGTGGAACAAGTTCAAGGCGGACCACACGAACGAAGCGATCCTCGATCGCATCGTGAAGGTCGAGGTGCCCTACGTCCTCGAGCTGAGCGAAGAGGTGAAGATCTACGAGAAAATCCTCGGGAACAGCAACTTTGACGCTCACATCGCTCCCCACACGATCGAGATCGCCGCCATGTTCGCGATCCTGACGCGCCTTCACGAGACGAACAAGTGCGACTCCATGACCAAGCTCAAGATCTACAACGGCGAAGAGGTCGTTGAGAAAGGCCAGTCGAAGAAGGTCGACGTGGAGGAGCTCAGAGAAGAGGCCCAGAACGAGGGTCTGACCGGGATATCGACACGGTTCATCCTGAAATCCCTGGACAACGCCCTCTCCGACAGCGAAGACAACTGCATCAACCCGATCAACGTCCGGGAGGCGCTGATCACGAAGATCAAGGAATCGAGTTTCCCGGAAGACCTCCGGAAGAAATACCTGACCTTCCTCCAGGACACCATCCACAAGGAGTACCTCGAAGTCCTGGAGAAGGAAATCACCAAGGCCTTTGTCCACAGCTACGAAGAGCAGGCCGAGACCATCTTCTCCAATTACCTCGACCATGCAGAGGCCTACGTGAACAAGACCAAGATCAAGGATTCGTCCACCAAGGAAGAGCTCGAGCCGGACGTGGACTTCTTGAAGTCCATCGAGGAGCAGATCGGGATCACCGGCACGGCCGCCGACGGTTTCCGCCAGGACGTCACTTCGTTCATGTTCTCGGTCGTGCGACGAGGAGGCGGGATCGACTATAGATGCTACGAGCCCCTGAAGGAGGCGATCGAGAAGAAGCTGACCGCCTCGGTTCGCGAGCTGTCACGTGTGATCACCAAGGCGAAGACCCGGGACAAGAGGCAACAGCACAAATACAACGCCATGGCAGCCGAGATGATCAAGAACGGCTACTGTGAGCACTGCTGCGACGTGGTTCTCAGTTACGCTTCCCATCACCTCTGGAAGGATTAGTTGAGCGCGAACCGGGCAGGAGAAGGAGCGCAAACGTCATGGCTGTCTTCCGGGATTTCAAGAAAGAGGGGATCGATCGGAGCGCCGGGGACCGCGGGCGACACCGGAAGCTCGTCCGAAAGGCGATTCGGGACAACATCGGACACGTCATATCGGACGAGTCGATCATCGGCCAGAGCGGGGACAAGCGACTGAAGGTCCCGATCAAGGGGATCAAGGAGTACCGCTTCATCTTTGGAGAGAACGCTCCGGGCGTCGGGCAGGGCGACGGGGACTCCGAGCCGGGACAGGTAATCGAGCAGGACCAGGAGAGTGCAAAGGGCCTCCCCGGTGAGCCGGGCAGCGACCCCGGAGAGGACATCTACGAGACCGAAATCACCATGGAGGAACTGATCGACCTCCTTTTCGAGGACCTGAACCTGCCGGACATGGAGCGCAAGCGGTTCCACATCCTCGAGTCGGAACGGCTGATCAAGACCAAGGGGTACCGCATCAAGGGGATTCGGCCCCGCCTGAGCAAGAAGAAGAGCCTGGTCCAGAAGATCAAGCGCAAGCAGGGCATGGAGAGGCACGCCGATCGAGAGGACGGGCAAGCCAAGGAGGTGACGTTCCACGAGCAGGATCTCCGGTACCACCACAAGGTCGTCACGCCCAAGGTGTTCTCGAACGCGGTCGTCTTCTGCATCATGGACACCTCCGGTTCGATGGACACGACGAAGAAGTACCTGGCCAGGAGCTTCTACTTCCTTCTCTACCGGTTCCTGAAGACCCGGTACCAGAACGTGGAAATCGTCTTCATCTCCCATCACACCCAGGCCCGGGAAGTGACGGAAGAGGAATTCTTTCACAAAGGGGAGTCAGGGGGGACGATGATCTCCTCCGGGTACAAGAAGGCCCTGCAGATCATCGAGGAGCGATACAACCCGGCCCTCTGGAACATCTACGCCTTTCACTGCTCCGACGGCGACAACTTCTCGAACGACAACAATGACGCCATCCGGTACGCAAAGGAACTGGCCGACGTCTCACAGCTTTTCGGCTACGGAGAGATCAAGCCCACCCACAGCCTTTCCTGGAGCTCCATGCTCGAGCTCTACAAGCGGATCGAGGAAGAGAACTTCGTCACCGTGACGATTCGCTCGAAGGACGAACTCTGGCCGGCATTCCAGAGGTTTCTCACCCACGACAAATCGGAAGGGAAACTAGCTGCCAATGCATGAATACACGGTCACAGACCTGGAGAAATGGGACAAAAAGATCCGCAAGGCCTCGGAAGAGGTGGGACTGAACCCCTTCCCCCAGGAATTCGAGATCTGCGATTACCACGACATGATCGGGTACGAGGCCTATGCGGGCATGCCGTCCCATTATCCGCACTGGTCCTTCGGGAAGAGCTTCGAAAGGAAGGAGACGCTCTATCAGCTCGGGGTTGTCGGGCTTCCGTACGAGATGGTCATCAATTCGAACCCGACCCTCGCCTACCTCTTGCGGGACAACACGCTCCTTCTGCAGATCCTGACCATCGCGCACGTGTATGCACACAATGACTTCTTCAAGAACAACGCGACCTTCGCTCACACCCGGCCGGAATACACGGCCGAGAGATTCAAGGCCCATGCAGACCGGGTCCGTTCCTACACGGAAGACCCGAGCATCGGCGCGGACCGGGTCGAGCGGATCCTGGACGCGGCCCATGCCCTCCTGTTCCAGTGCCGTCGGGCAAAGAGGGTCAAGAAACGTTCGGCAGAAGACCAGAGGAACGCGGCCCTGGCAAGGGCCAGGCCGAAAGAGGATCCCTTCGGGTCGATTCACAAACGGCAGGACGTTGAACCCCCCGACCTGACCCGGGTGCCCCTCGAACCGGAAGAGGACCTGCTCCTGTTCATCCGTGATTACAACCCCTACCTCGAGACATGGGAACAGGACCTGTTGACCATGGTGCTGGAGAGGGCGGACTACTTCCTGCCCCAGATCGAGACGAAGATCATGAACGAGGGTTGGGCCAGCTACTGGCACTACCGGATCCTGAACGCCCTCGACCTGACCCCGGCCCTTCATCTCGAATTCCTGAAGCGCCATAACCAGGTCATCCGCCCCTTGCGGGGAGGGATGAACCCCTACCACCTGGGCTACAAGATCTTCGAGGACATCTACAAACGATGGGAAAACCCCTCCGAGGACGAGCGGCAGGAATACGACCGGCCCGGGGGCCAGGGGA
>RCNC010001342.1_pt1 | contig 17533 bp, 20 predicted proteins | sample 2041301 | NCBI WGS metagenome assembly RCNC01 (sample SAMN09708231, study PRJNA481090) | Marine sediment metagenome, whole genome shotgun sequencing project. | biome: marine sediment; feature: ocean; material: sediment; isolation source: Sewage treatment plant 13A marine sediment (STP13A) ... | reverse complement strand
GGAAAATTAACAATCCAGAGTTTTTCTTCGCTTCCTCCATCCAAGCTGCCTCAGCCATGGCTCCTCCTCCTTCTTGAGTTTGTTGTACCTGTGAAACCTAGTCTCAACAGCTGGCTTCGTCAAGTTGGCAAGCTACCTGGCGCTCACCACGCGTAGGTGAAGTTGAGCCCGTAAACCCACACCTTCTCGTCGTTGACGAGGTCGAGGTTAATTTGTGGAGCGATCCCGTAGCTTTTGCCAATCTGAAAGTCCCAGCCGACTCCGAGGCGGAGGACGAAGTACGTGGCGTCCTTGTCGGACGCGCCGGGCTCCTCACTTTTGAGAGTTCCAGCGCAGCCACAACCATCGCTCGATCCCCGTCCCTGGTGGAACTCGATGCCCGGCGCCGCCATCAGCGAGAGCTTCCCAACGGGATACCAGGTCACTGAGGCAGCCACGATCGCGTTCCGCAAACCGCCCGCGTAATCGAATAACCCACCGACGGCCCAGCGATCGGCGACTCGACGTTTGTAGTCGAGCCCCCACGTGAATTCGGTGGGGTGACCGTGCTCATCGGTCCCACCAAGGAAGATGGCGAATTCGTTCTTGTGGTGTCGGAGCCCGCTGTGCTCCGATGACTCGCCTTGCTCGGTCTCCTCAGTCCAGCCAGGCGAGGCGAAGAGCAGGATCGAAAGAAGAGCGCAGGCCACCAGGTATGTGCAGCATTTCATCCGTTGTTCTCCCAGACAGATGATAGCAACTTACCGTGGATGAGAGACCTCCCATGTAGATTCTACCGGCGCCCTCGGCCGATTCAAAGCTCGTGGAGGTTTCGTTGGCGGAAAAAGAGAAAGACGCCACTCAGAAGCGCAATTCGATTCTCTCTCGCTTCTTGTCAGCAATCGAACGCATCGGCAACGCCCTGCCGCATCCCGCGACCCTCTTCGCGCTCCTTGCATTCGGGCTCATCGTGGTCTCCTGGCTATCGAGCAAGCTCGGGTTGGTGGCCATCAACCCCAAGGACGGGCTGGCGGTGCTGCCCATCAACCTTATCTCCCGGGACGGGTTGCAGAGAACTTCACCGGCTTCGCACCGCTCGGAACGGTGCTGGTGGCGATGCTCGGCATCGGAGTCGCCGAGAAGAGTGGCCTCATCAGCACAGGCCTCAGGCTTATGGTTCACGCCGCGCCGCGAAAGCTCTTGACCTTCGTGATCGTCTTCGCCGGCGTGTTGTCGAACTTGGCCAGCGACGTGGGCTACGTGCTGCTCGTGCCGATGGGCGCCATCATCTTCCTGTCGGTAGGGCGGCACCCCATCGCCGGTCTGGCAGCGGCGTTCGCGGGCGTTTCGGGCGGATTCAGCGCCAACCTGATGTTAGGGACAGTCGACCCCCTTCTGGCTGGTATCAGTGAGGAGGCGGCTCGCATCATCGACCCGCAGTACACCGTGACTCCCGCCTGCAACTACTACTTCATGGTGGTTTCGACCTTTCTGATCGCGGCCGTCGGCACCTGGGTCACCGAAAAGCTGGTCGAGCCGCGCCTCGGCCCATACGAAGGCGGCGCGATCGCGGAGGGAGAGGAGTTGCGAGGGCTGACGGGCGCCGAGAGAAGCGGTCTGAGGTGGGCATTCATCGTCAGCCTGCTGCTGCTGGTGCTGGTCTTGATCGGGCTTGTGCCCGAGAACGGGATCCTGCGCGACGCGGAGACCGGCAGCGTCCTCTACTCGCCTTTCATGCACGGGATCGTCGCCTTCATCTTCCTCGGCGGTTTGCTGGCCGGGCTCGCCTACGGGATCGCCGCCGGCGCCTTCCGAAGCGACGCAGATGTGGTCAAGGGCATGAAGGATTCCATGGAGTCCCTCGGTCTCTACATGGTCCTGGTCTTTTTTGCCGCCCAGTTCGTGGCGTATTTCAAGTACACCAACCTGGGGATAATCTTCGCCATCAAGGGAGCCGAGGTTCTGAAGGCCTCGGGGCTGGGTCCAATACCTTTGATGTTGTGCTTCGTCCTCCTGGCGGCGGTCATCAACATCTGCGTGGGCAGCGCGTCGGCCCAGTGGGCCTTTATGGCGCCGGTGTTCATCCCGATGTTCATGCTGCTGGGATACTCGCCGGAGCTGGTGCAGGGCGTCTTCCGCATCGGCGACAGTGCGACCAATCTCATCTCTCCGATGATGTCCTTCTTCGCTCTGATCGTGGCCTTTGTGCAACGCTACGACCCGAAGGCCGGCATCGGAACGGTGATCGCCACCATGCTTCCGTATTCGATTGCGTTTCTGGTGGGGTGGATGGCGCTGCTGGTGATCTGGCTCCTGCTGGGCGTGCCTCTTGGACCCGGCGCAGATCTCTACTTGTCGAGGTGACAATGACCGCTATCCCCGACCAAATCGTTGACTGCCCCCACCGCGTTGAGTGCGGCGCCTGTTCGTTGTTGCGCCAACCCTATCGGGCGCAGCTCGAGAGCAAACGGCGCTGGTTGATGGATGCGCTCGATGAGAAGGGGCGCCCCGACCGTCGCAAAATCCTTCCGACCCTGCCGTCGCCACAGATAGAGGGTTACCGAAATCGCGCCAAGATGACGGTTTCCACCGACCGCGACCGGCGGTCCACGCTCGGTTACTTTCAGCGCGGCAGCCGCGAGGTGGTGGATGCACCCCACTGCGGGGTGCTCGTTCCGGAGCTGCTCGAAACCACCGACCGCCTGCGCAGTTTGTTGAACTCGTCCGTCCGTTTCCCCTTCGTGCTGCGCCACATCGATCTTCGGTGTGGCAGCGACCCGACACGGCAGCACCTGACCCTGGTCGTCAAATCCGAAACCCTGCCCAAGCTCCCCATCGAGGCCATCACCGATGCCTGCCCCCACATCAGGGGCATCGGCGTCAACCTCAACCCCAGGGGCGGGTCCCAGGTCATCAAGGGGCGCATCGACCCCGCCGCGGGTGAGCGCGAGGTCTATGTCGACTCGGCGGGTCTGTCGCTGCGGGTCTCCCCCGGGTCCTTCTTCCAGGTCAACCTCGGCCTCCTGCCCGAGATCCACTCCCGGATGGCGGAGTTCTTCGGTGGTGGCAATCTCCTCCTCGACCTCTACGCCGGGGTCGGGACCCACGGTCTCGCTCTGCGCCGGGACTTCCGGCGCATCCTCTGCGTGGAGGGAGTCCGGAGCTCGGTGGCCGACGCCCGAGCATCGATCACGGCGGGTCGGGTGGACAACGTCGAGATCCTCGCCAATCCGATTCACCGCACGCTCCGCCGCCTGCGGTCGGAGAAACTCCAGGCCGTGATTCTCAATCCCTCCGGTGTTGGCGCCGATTCGCGGGCGCTCGGGGCGATCATCACGTCAACGGCGCGATCCGTGGCCTATCTCTCCTGTAATCCCACCACCCTCGCCCGCGATTTGGCGGAGCTCATCGGCGGCGGTTTCAAGCTGGTCTCGGTCCAGCCCATCGACATGATGCCCCAGACCCGCCAGATCGAGGCCCTGGCCTTGCTACGTCGTTAACTGATTGTTCTCACCATTCGCCTGCTTCGGATTTCAGACGAGCACACCCCGCTTTGCCTGCGACCAGGCATACACGAGCAGGAGGATCGAGATCACCCAGATGACGACGGTGAAGATCACTCCGACCAAACCCATCATCTCGACGCCGTCCGACATGCCCAACGTGTAAATCGAGCTGACGGCCATCCCGGCGAGCGACACGGCGAACGCCCACACCGACCACTTCCGACGCAGGAGGAGCCCGATCGAACCCAGGACTGCGCCCCATACTGCGAATGCCCAACCCGAGATCGCCCACTCCGGGAAACCATAGAAGTAGGCCAGCTGCTCCTCGGTGAACTGGCTCATGTACGACTCGAGCTCTAGCTGGGTGGCCAGGTAGTCGAAAGCTCCCATCAGATTCCAAAGAAGCGCCAGCACCCCGACGATCCACAGATGGACCGGCGTGCGACGGCGCGCCTCGCCTGAATTCACACCATTCACGGTCATGTGTCTTCCCTTTTTCGGTGTTGAGCGCTGCGGTCACGATAGTGCATCAATGCGAAAAAGGCACTCTTGCGCTCACAATCTCACGATGTCCCCCATTGCGAACAGCCGGCTCGGCACCTGCAGGCCGAGCGACTGCGAGGCGTAGAGAGACGGCGGCACACCGATGTCGGCAAGGTACAGCTCGCCGACGTGGTCCGCGGCGGCGGGCGCCCGCAGGCCGGTCTTCGGCAGCGCCAAGGTGAGCGTGGCTGTGGCGCGAACGGCCGGGTCGAAGACCTCCCCGGAGCCGGCATCGATTCCGGACGGCACATCCAGCGACAGAATCGGGCGAGGTTGATCGTTCGCCCAGCGGATGAGGTCGGCCGTGGCGCCGCGCGGCGCTCCGCCGAGGCTGTAGCCGACGAGACCGTCGATCACCAAATCGACCGACTGCGGGGCCTCCGAGGCGCCCGCAAGGCTGCACGGCACGCCCATCTTGCGGAGAATCGCCAGTTGGTGACCCGGCACGGGGCCGAAGGCGTCATCCGGGCGGCTCAGGACCACCTCCACCTCCGCTCCCCAACCGACGAGTCGGCGGGCGCACACCAGGGCACCGCCACCGTTGCCACCGGCGCCGGCGAGCACAGCCACCATCTTGCCGGTCGGATCGCCGTCAAGAAACCTCTCGCCGGCAAGATGCGCGAGGCCGCGGCCGGCGTTCTCCATCATCTGTATCAGCTCGATGCCCAAATCCTCGATCATCGCCCGGTCGACCTCGACCATCTGTTCGGTGGTCAGCCACGGGACAGGAACGTCGACATTGGTGATGCTCATCTTCAGCCTTCACTTCGGAACGGCATCGCGAAAATCGATGGCCGCCGGCTTGAGCCAGGAGAGCGATCTTCGCAAGACGTCTGAGCCCTTCGACGGCGCCCACTCGCCGTGGGCGATGACGAGCTTGTCCGGGTTCCAGGCCAGCGCCGTCTCCAGGGCCCGTCGCGCCCGTGCGCGGTGGATAAATGAGGCTCGCCACTCGCGCGGCGTGCTGCCATTGACCCCCACCAGGCCATCAAGCCGCATCAGTCGGCCCTTCCACCCTATCTGGTGGGCGGGGTCGTGCCGTTGGACGAGGTCGCACACCAGACAGGTGGAAGAGGCGCGGTGAAAGAAAACGACCTCGTCCATGAACGGGCTGCCGCGAAAAACCACCTGGTCGATCTGGCCCTCCCACGCCGCTGGTGGGTGATCGTCGAGCTCCGCTACAAAGTGGAGGTCCGGCCGTTTCTTTTCCAGACCCGGCGATGCGTAGAGCTCGGCCTCCGGCCACCTCGCGGCCCACTCGCCTAGAAAGAGGTGGTGGATCTTGTTCGGTGACACCAGATGGCGCACAGTACCGAGAGACTCGACTTCGGCGGCAAGCCCGTCACTGAGACCGACCGGTGACCACACCCAGAGGTCGCCACTCTCGAGCCGCACCACCGCCATCCGGGTGGGGTACGGGAAACCGTAAAACGAAACCGTCGGTCCATCCGCGATCCAGATCTCATCGCCGATCTTTTGTAGGGAGATGGTGCGATCCTAACGCATCGTTATCTTGCCCATATCCACATCACCGGTGGAGAGGGTGATCTCGCGCTTGACCTTCTTCGCGCCCTTCATGTTGAAGACCACGGAGTAGCTGCCGGACGGAACCAAGGTGAAGCGAAAGGCGCCATCGGCGTCCGACACCGTCTTCTGGTTGACACCATCACCCGACAACGAAATGCGCACTCCCGCCAACGCGCTGCCATCCTTGCTGAGGGTTGTTCCGAAAACCTCTTGACCCGCAGGCAGAGATTCATCCTCTCCGCGCACGATGACGCCGGTCTCGAAAGCTCCGGCCACAGAAACCACCAATAGGGTTACGACGAAGATCATCAACACTCGGGAAACACGTCGTTCACACACAGGTTTTTTCATTCTTACCTCCAGATTTCGAAACACACTAGCACGAAACTCACGATTGCTCGGTCACCGCCCCGCGAAGGATTTCGCGCGCCGGCGCCCACTCACTCTTCGAAACGAAACAGAGAGATGGAGCGGAGATGAAAACCAGCAGCTGTCCTTCAATTCAATCGATCTCGTGTTTGTACAGGCCTGAGTTCTGGGCGACCGAAAACTTTCAATGGAGGAGGTGCTTGACGAAGAGATCCCTGAAAAAACCGCGGAATCACCCTACGACCAACTGCTGAGGACTTCGCGGCGGCCCAATTCGCCGCCGCCATGGGAGGAATGAGATGACTCGGAACATTCGCAATCTGTTGCTCGGATTGGCGGCGGTGGCCGTCCTGATCCTGGGAGTTGCTGTCGAAGCCGGCCAGCCCCTGCGTCTCGACGCACGGAGCGAGGACATTTTGGACAACGGCACCTGGGCCGAGGTGAGTGCCTGGTTGAAGCAAACCAAGAACGTCATCGAACTCGGTGACGCATCGATCATCATCGAGGTCAACGCCACCGACGGGGATGCTGGCTTTCAGATCTTTCTCGACGGAGACGGCTGGAAAAACGCCCGGGTCTATGACCCGAACGGGATCCGAATCCTCAAGGTCACCGCGATCGGCGGCGTGAGGAATATTGGAGGCGGAACCGAGCTGTTCATGGAGACATCGGAGCCGGAGTACGAGGATCTCGACGGGATGCAGGCGCTGATCGAACTGCTCCCCGAGGGGGAGTACTACTTCCTTGCCCGGACGACTGATAACAACTGGGCCACCGGCACGGCGGAGCTGACCCACGACATTCCGGCCGAACCGGAGATCGTCACGCCCGCGCCACCAGAGGACGAGGATGAGTGCAGCACCGGCGTCTTTGCGGACTCAGCGTTCATAGAGTGGGATCCCGTCGAAACCGATATTTGGGGTGAATCAGACATCGAAATCGAAGGCTACCAGGTCATCGTGGAGGCCGAGGACGAGGAGGGCCCCGACCGCAAGTTCACCGTCACCGTCCCCGCGGATACTACGATGGTGACGGTGCCTGAGGAGGTTCTCGCCGCCGGAATGGAGTTCAAGTTCGAAATCCTGGCGATCGAGGAGAGCGGTAACCAGACCATCACCGAAAGCTGTTTCGAGACCGAAGAGGAGTAACCACCCCGTCCAACTCGGGGCTCCCGTCCCGCCTCGCGACCTTGCGATGCGGCGGACGACGGGAGCCCCGTCGTTCTTCCCGCATCGGCACCGGAGAGGTACCGATTCGGCGTCTCGCGCGACCGTCGCGCGACCCGTATGCTGGCACGGTCGCTGCAAGATCGAGAGTGACTGCAGGAATGAGGAGGTCTCGTGCGTAGATTCGGCTGTCTTTTTGTCATCGCAATTTTGAGTTCGGCCGCCGTCACGACTGGAACCGGGTTGCCCTCTGAGGTCGCTGACCGGCTCGAAAGCATGGTCTCGTTGGCCGACACCGACGACTTCGTGGGCAGCTACCGCATGATCCTCTCGACCGTGGTTCAAAAACCCAACGGCAAGGCCCGCAAGGAGAGCCTCATCGAGGCGGAGATCGTCAACCACGGAGACGGGGCCAGCCGGCGGCGCCTCCTGATGTTCATCGAGGACGGCTCCGACGTCACCGAGAAAAAACGAGCCAAATTCGAACGTGAAGACGGGGGCCGCCAGAACGACGATGGCGACGAAGACGACGACACAGATCTCGCCAGTCCGTTCGGTGACACCGCCGGCCACTACCGCTTTGGCGCCTCCGAAACTCGGGGTTCGACGGTGGTCATGATGTTCGAGCCCGCCCCCGGTCACGAAAACGACGAGGACATCGCCCGGGGCATGATCGCCTGGGATGGGGAGAGTCTCGAGCTTCGATGGCTGGAGATGGAGGCCCGCCACCCGCCCAAACCTCTCAAGGAGCTTCGGATGCGGTTGGAGTTCGATCGGATAGACGGCGAGGTGTTCATGTCACGGCTGGTGACCGACGGTCTCGCCAAAATTCTGCTCCTCACACGTGAGTTCCACATGGACCTACGGTTCAACGACATCCGTCCGGCCGCGAAAGACGGCATTTCATCGAATTGAAGAAACCGGGCGACCTCGCCACGAAACCCGGTGAGAAGTGCAGGCTAATCGGGGCCGTTCTCTTCGTTCACGACCTGCAACAGGACATCGACGAAGGCCTCGGGCTGGAACCAGTGGGGATTGTGGCCGCCTTCCATTATGACGACGTCCCACCCGCGGTTGCGAGCGCGGCCGGCGAAGACGTCGAACAGGTCGGTCTCTTTCCCGGCCTCGACGGTGAGGAGGAAGGCCGTCGGGATTCGCGCAGCCTCCGGGTTGTCGAGAACGATGGGCTCGGTGAAGGTGAGGACGGGTTGCGGCACGTCGACCGGCGGCGGTTTCCCCGGCGCCACCCACCTCGGCACGAGCTGCCATGGTTCGGCGCCGCCGCCCCCCGCCGTGGCCATTCCGTCGATGCCCTCGCCGAACAGGATCATCACCGATTCGCCGTCCTTGGGCACGATGGCGTCAAAATACACCATCCGGCCGATCCTATCGGGGACCCGGTCGGCAACGCCGGCAATCACCATGCCGCCGTAGCTGTGCCCCACCAGCACGACCTCGCGAAGATCCTCGAACCTGAGGACGTTGACAATGTCCTCGATGTGGGTCGACAGCCCGACCTCCGGGCCGGCCAGGTGAACCCGCTCCCCCAGTCCTGTCATAGTCGGGCGATAGACAATGTGCCCGGCCTCCTCGAGCAGGGGCTGCACCTTGTGAAACTGCCAACCACCGCCCCAGGCGCCGTGCACAAAAACGATGGTCAGCGGGGGGACCTCGTCGGGCATCTCCGACGGCGCAGGAGCGCACGCCGCCGCACACATCAACGCGACGACGCCTACCACGAGCCTCCGCGTTACGATCCATCTCAAGACCTTGTGGTTCATCAATCCTCCCAGGAGACGCAGTCTTCCGAATCATCACTGGCACGACCGAAAACAACCTCATAACTGTAGCAACGAAACCCGGCGGGCAGGGTTATACTCTCCATCGGAAACACCATGCGAATCAGCCGTCTCCTCACACCGGTTTTCTTTGCGGGTCTTTGCGCGTTCTCCAGCGCCACTCCATCGACGACCGCCGAGTTCACGCAGAGGGCCAAGCACGTGGTCCGTTATGACGGGCCCGAGATCAAGGCCCATCTCGAGTACTGGTGGGCCGACGATTTTCTTTCCACGCCAAGCCTGATGCTCAAGCTGAGTCTGATGGTGGACGGGACCACATCGACCGAGGTGAAGCATGACGCGATCAGGGCCCTCAGCCCAGACGGCAGCACGATCCCACTCGTCGGGGCAGAGGAATTCCGGCATCAGTATCCCGACCTGTTGATGACGCTGAATCTGAACAACGCGTGGGGACCGCCGCCCGAGAGCTTTTCCGGCACCCGAAAGAGCTGCGGCCGCTGGTTCCTTTCTCGCCCCGGAGCCCTCCGCGACCAACCTTCCCTGACCGTCATTCCCGGCTACTGGTGCAGCGGCCCGCTGGTCTTCAACGTGCCGGGCGGGGTCCAGCCCGGCCAATGGGTGCTGATCATCGGCCTCGAGGGAAGCGACGTTCGGATCCCGTTCACGCTCGGGGGATAGCCGGCGCATTTGGGCCGAATACTGTTCGTTGAGATGTGCCGTTTACAACGCCATCCCGACGAGTCGCTCGGTCGGCGGCCGAAAATCTGCGATCGGCCGCGTCAGTGCGTCGTCGATGGTCTCCAACATCACCTCCCTGTCCTCGGGTATGCGGCCGTTCACATCGAGGAAGTTGGTGATGTGGTCGGACAGCAGCACGGTCGGACCCTCGAGCTCGGTCACCAGCAACCGGGTCTCCTCGAGGGCTTGGTGGGCGTCGAGGAGCTCCAAATCGCCGGCCTGCCAGCGCTCACACCAGTCGGTGCCGGGGACCGGAACGAAGGTGCGCAAACGGATGAAGTCCGGCGGCGCCCGGTTGAGCACTGCGGCGCTGCCGAGGGCGTGCTCCCGCCAGCGGTCGGTTCCGGCGACCCCTACCATGATGTAGACCGAAAGCTCGATGCCTGCCTCCATTACATGGTTGAAGGACCGCGCCGCCTCCTCGGGATCAACCCCCTTGCGGATCCTCTCCAGGGTCACCGGGTCTCCCGATTCGAGACCCGAGTGGATCCGCGTGATGGCCGCCGCCGACAGCCGCCGCCATTCCTCTCGGCTCTTCTTGACAAGGAACTTGGCCGATCCGTACATTGTGATCCGCTCGAGGTGGGGCCACCGCTCCAACGCCGCCCGACCGATCGCCTCCAGCTTGTCGGTTGGAAGCGCCGCCGTGTTGCCGTCGGCGAGGAAGATCGTACGGACCTGGTCGCCGTAACGCTCCTGCGCCATATCCAGATCCTCGATCACCTCCTCCACCGGCCGCGCCCGGAAGGCCTTGTCCGAGTACATGGCACAGAAGGCGCACCTGTTGTGGGGACACCCCACGGTGGCCTGAATGATCAACGAGCCCGCCTCGCTCGGAGGACGATAGACCGTGCCTTCGTAACGCATCAATCACAGGGTACGCCCGAGCGTCTCACAGAACAACCTGCATCGATGCGATACTCGGCGAGTCTACCGTCCTCGCGACGGAAGCTCGCGAACATTGCGTGCTACGCTTCACTACCTATCCGGCACACACGTCGCCGGTTTCGAGAGGAGTTCATCGTGAAGAAAGCCAGATGGTTGGCCGTGTTCGCGGTTGTGGCGCTATGTGCCGGCTCGGATGCCCCCGCCCAGGAGCAACCCGACCTGCGAAAGTTGGCGGAGGGAATGAAGCGAAACCAGGAGGAACTGCGGCATTACTCCTGGAATTCACAGGTCATCTTCGAGGTCGACGGCATCCAAAAACGGGTCGACATGTACACGGTACGGTACGTCATGGGCGGCATGGTGCAAAAGACCCAGGTCAGCAGCGAGGTCGACAAGAAGAAGGTCCGGCTCCCAGATGGAAAGAAACTGTCGAAGAAGGAGCGGGAATCCGCCCGTGAATTCGTAACGGAGGCCAAACAGCAGCTCGACGCCTACCTGAACCCGCTGTTTGCGGAAAAGGCGGTGGCTACGGCTCTCGCCACGATCAATGACGGGACGCTCCGGCTCCAGTCCCACGATGTCGTGAAAACTGGCGACTCGGTCGAGATCAACCTCGTGCAGGCGACGCGACGACCCAAGACAGCCGTCATCACGACCATGATCGGAGACTCGCCGGTCGAGCTCGAGGTGAGCTTCGAACCACTCGACTACGGCCCGAACTACCCGGCGCACTCGATCACCACGACCACCTGGCAGGGAATCGAGCTGAAGATCATCACCGAGAACTCGAACTACGTCGAGCAGAAGAACTGAGCTGTTAGCGATTAGCTATTAGCGATGAGCTCAGCACATGGAACCCGCTCAAACCGCGATGAGCTAACGGCTCCCGGCCCTGCCAGGCCGGTTCGCGTCAATCGAGTGACAGACCGAAGTAGCGATAGACGTTGGCGCACTCCAGACAGTGGCGCGCGTGCTTTCGCCACCGGCGGACGTACCGCGAACGCGGAGGAACTATTGCCAGGATCTCTGCATTGACGTGGGCGCCGGTCGTGCTGACCGGTGGAACGCGCCGGTGGCGGGTGACGAAGTCGGTCTCCGCCGCACTGGCGACGATCTCATCGAGAGCCTTTCGCGCGCTGGAATTTTCCGCTTTCTCACTCATGTGTTCATCCCTCTGCTCTCTCTCAAATGAGTGTACCGCGTCCAAAACGTTCCACTAACACGCACTTCTCGCCACCTCGTGGCGCGACACAGTGAGAATGGCGGGTTAGTATCTCCCTGTCGGTAAAGACGATGAAACCTCATCGAATGCGTCTCGGAGTGCTGATCGCGCTGGTCGTGGTCCTTACTACCGGGTGCGCGTCTGGGACGCGCGACCTCACGGCCCGCGACTACTGGCCGAGCGGCGCCAGGTGGAAGCAGTCGACGATGCAGGCGCTGAAGAGTCGCGGGACCTGGGTGCCGCTCGCCGCGGCGGCGGTGGTGAGCATCGACGACTGGGATCAGCATCTCTCCGAGTGGGCGGTCGAAAATACCCCGGTCTTCGGTTCGACCGACCACGCACAGGAGGCCAGCGACAACCTCAGAGCCGCCACAGCCGTCGCCATGGTCGGTACGGCGCTCGCCGTTCCCAACGGGTCGGGGGCATGGGAGACCCGGCCGGAGAGAATCGTGCTCGAGCTCCTGACCGTCGAGCTCAACAACGGTCTGACCAGCGGGCTCAAACGCCTCACGGACCGCGAGCGGCCGGATGGGCGGGGCGACGACAGCTTTCCCTCGGGCCACAGCTCGCAGGCCTTCGTCCAGACAGAGTTGGCATGTCTGAACATCAATGGCATGAGGGGTCTCTCCGAAGGCTGGAAGATCGCTTTGAAGACCTCCTTTCGGGCGATGGCCTGGGGCACGGCGTGGGCTCGCGTGGAGGGCGGCAGGCACTATCCCTCGGACGTTCTATTCGGGGCGGCGCTCGGCAACTTTGTCGCCATCTTCGTCCATAACGCCTTCCTGCCCGCCGAATCGAGGACCCGGGTCACGGCCGCGATCAGCCGGCGGGAGGTTTCGTTCTCGGTGGAGCTTTCATTCTGACCGGCACTGCCGGATACTGCGCCGGCTCAAGGCCCGCGTCGAGCGTGCGAACGAGCTAGGGAAATAACGATTCCCCGTCCCAGAGGTTTCTCCGGCAGGTGTCCTCGAATCCTGTCGATATCGAATTCTCAAATAGGTGGCATCCACTTCGATAGCGATTCCGATAGCGATAGCGATTGATGCCCCGTTTGTGATTTCTTGGTGTCCTTGGTGCCTTGGTGGTTTTCCCCGGCTAAACCTCGACGCTGGAGCCCGTCTGGAAGCGATGCAAGCTCTCCCCCATCACACCTTCGAGAACGCCGTACGCCTTCTCGCCCGTGCAGTGGCCGGAGTAGACGGGCCCCTCCACCTTCTCCATGACCTGGCGGCCGATCTCCCGGACCTCGGAGCGGCTGGCGGCCATCGAGTTGTAAAACGGCAGACCGATGAGGTGGAAGCCGCCGACGACCGCCTTGATGGGGACACGCGGAAACTGGGCGGTGGCGGCATCGATGATATTGAGGATGCCGCGGTGCGAGCAGCCGGAGAACACGACCATCCCGTCGTCCTCGTGTACCACCATCACCAGCTCGTGGTCGAACGGGTCGGGGACGAGGCCACCATCTGATTCCACGAAGAGGCGGCTGTTTCCACGGGGGCGCCGATGCGTCGAGCCGACGGAGGTCAACAGGTAAACGCCGGGCGCGACCACCCGCATCTCGTTGACATACTCGATGCGGTCCGCGAACCGATCGAGGAGATCGAGGTCGATACCGATGGGCCGCTTGATCACCCCCAGCGCCTTGAACCAGCGACCGGCGGGTGGACTTTCTGACAGGAAGACGCTGGCTCGAGTGTTGACCTCGAAAAAATCCTCGAGGCCGCCGCCATGGTCGAAATGGTAATGGGACACTACCGCCATATCGACATCAGAGATGTCGATGTTCATCGTCTTTGCGTTGCGCAGAAACGCGCCCGACGCGCCGGTGTCGAATAGGATCCGGGTCCCGTCGCGCTCCACGTGCAACGACAGCCCGAACTCCGGCTCGAGATCGTCCCGGCCTTCGAGCCTGCTGTTTTCGATCAGGGCAGTCACTCGCATCGCGACCTCCGCAGCATCATGGTCTACAGTCTACCGCGCGCCAGCCCGGTCTTCTCACCGGGTTTCGTAGCGAGAGCGGCGAAGGGCAGTCAGATGTTGGGTTTTTCGCGAATTGGGCGACGCAGGCGTAGTCGCGCTACGTTAAGAAGCACAATTTGCGAAAAGCACGACAGATGGCTGTCATTCGCCGCTCGCAGCAGACACCATGTGAGAAGACCTGGCTAGATCCTTCGCCAACTCCTCCACTCCGTGCACCGTCAGTGGATACATGGGGAAGATGCGGCGGATGAGCCTGATCGACGGGGCGGACCAGGAGTCCTCACCCATCGGGTTCAACCAGGCGCAGTGCTTGAAGTGGTCGCGAATCTTCTCCAGGTACTCAACCCCTGGCCGTTCGTTGCGTTCGGTGTAATCGATCGCTCCGTAGCGGTCGGTGAGCTCGCCCGGATACATGTAGGCGTCACCCACCAGCACCAATCGGGTCTCGCGATCGAAGCGGCGGAAGAGATCGGCGAGCGGGATCTTGTCGGAGAACCTCGCGTTGCCGTAGACCCGCTCGTAGATACAGTTGTGGAAGTAGAGGTGGTCGAAGTGCTTGAAGTGCCGCGCCTGATGAGCGGCCGAGAAGAGGGTGTCTACCAGGTGTTTGAACGGCCACATCGACCCGCCGATGTCCATGGCGAGAACAAGGCCCAACCGGTTCTCGCGCGGTGGTTTGAAGACCAGCTCGAGCTCGCCGCCGAAACGGGCGGTGCGGTCGATGGTGTCGTCAAGGTCGAGCTCGTCGGACGGCCCCACCCGCTCGAGCGCCCGCAACTTCCTCAGCGCCACGCTTAACTGGCGAGTGTCGAGGACCAGGTCCTTCCGGTGCTCCCGGAAGCGGCGCTCGGCCGCCACCTGAACCGCCGAGCCAGCGCCATGCTCGCCGCCCACTCGGATCCCGCCAGGGTGCGTGCCGGAGTGGCCAAAGGCGGAGGTGCCGCCGGTGCCGATCCAGTGGTCGCCGCCGTCATGCCGCTCATTCTGCTCCTCGAGCCGCCGCTCGAACTCCGCGCGCAGGGCATCCACGTCGACCGCGTCCAGCATCTTCCGCCACGCCGGATCGATGGCATACGGTGGAACTGGGTTTTCAAGCCAGTCCCAGACCTCTTTCTCGATGGCCGCGATCTCGGCCTTCAGTCCCTCGAAGTGGGCCGCAAAGCAGAGGTCGAAGTCATCAAGCTCGCTCTCGTCCTTGACCAGGATGCCACGGGCAAGTGAGTAGAAACCAACCAGCGACGACCCGTGCAACCCGCGCGCGAGACCTTCGATCACACTCAGCCACTGCTGCGGCGTGACTGCCAGCCCGTGCCCCCGGAGACGGTAGAAGAACGACAGGAAGATCCCGGCGTGGTCGGTCTTTGCAAGCGTCTCAGTCATCGTCCGAGGGCCACCTGCCGCCGGAACCCGCACCCGCCCTTGCCACCGCGTCGGCGTCCTCCTCCTTTTTGATGAGCGCACCGAGGAACGGGATCTCCTTGGCGATGTGACCGGGCTGGACGCCGGCCGCCAACAGCGCCCCGATCCAATCGACGAGCTCCGAGGTCGAGGGCCGCTTGCGCAGCCCCTTGACCTCGCGCAGCCAGTAGAACTTCGCAAGGCACTGCTCGAGCAGCGTGTCACCGATCTCCGGGTGGTGGACGCGGACGATAGAGGTCATGAGTTCCGCGTCCGGAAACTCGATGAAGTGGAAGATGCAGCGTCTGAGAAAGGGATCGGGCAGCTCCTTTTCGGCGTTGGAGGTGATGATGACGACCGGACGGTGGGCTGCCTGATGGCTGTCACCGGTCTCGGTCACCGTGAACTCCATCACGTCGAGCTCGTGCAGCAGATCGTTGGGAAACTCGAGATCCGCCTTGTCGATCTCGTCGATCAGGAGCACCACCTGATGCTTGCTGGTGAGTGCCCGGCCAAGGGGGCCGAGCCGGATGTACTGGCGGATGTCGGACACGTCGTGGTCACCGAAGCGGCTGTCCTGCAGCCGCTTCACCGTGTCGTAGACATAGAGGCCATCAGCCGCCTTGGAGGTCGACTTGACGTTCCAGGCGATCAGCTCGAGCTCGAGATTCTCCGCCACCGCCGTCGCCAGCAGTGTCTTGCCCGTCCCCGGTTCGCCCCGAACCAGCAGCGGCCTCTGGATGGCCACCGCCACATCGACTGCATGGCGGAGCTCCGGTGAGGTGATGTAGTCGTTCGTACCCGAGAATCGATTGAAGTCACTGCTCATTGAAGGCCCCTCCTCAAACTTGGCTGTCATCTTACTGGAAGTTTCAACCGGCGCTGCTATCGTGACTCCATGAGCCCCAAAACGCGTCGTGTCGCACGGGTCGAGCTCTTCCACGTCGCGATCCCGTTGCCGGCCACCTTCCGCCCGGCCTGGATCCCCGGCATGCCGGCGAACGAGAACCGGTTCACCCTGGTCAGGGTGACCACCGACGACGGAGTCGAGGGCTACAGCGCCGGCCCCGCCATCGGCCGCGAGCGGGCCGGGCTCGGGGACGTGCTCGGGCCGTATCTGCTCGGCGAGGACGCCACCGACATCGCACTGATCCAACAGCGTCTGCGCGAGATCTCGTACCTGGGCTGGCGCAACTGGTGGATCGAACCGGCATTCTGGGACATCAAGGGCAAGATCGAGGGGAAACCGGTGTGCGAGCTGCTCGGCGGCGCGCCGTGCTCGGTCCGGCTCTACGCCTCCACCGGCGAGGTCAAGGAGCCGGAAGCGCGAATTGAGGAGGTGGAGGCGCGCCACGCCGAGGGATTCTCCACCGTCAAGATTCGGGTCCACGACTTCGACGAGGCGGTGGACATCCGCCAGGTCGTCGAGACCGCCAAGGCTGTCGGCGATCGGATAAAGATCGCGGTCGATGCCAACCAGGGGTGGCGGGTCACGATCGTCGGAGACTCGCCGCTGTGGGATCTGGAGCGGGCGAAGCGATTCGCCGACGCCTGTGCCACCGTCGGGGTGGCGTGGATCGAGGAACCTCTCGCCATGGACGGGTACGAGGATCTGAGCGCGCTCACCGAGTACAGCCGCGTGCCAATCGCCGGGGGTGAACTTCACAGCTCCGGGCTGCCCGAGCTGAGAACGATGATCGAGCGCCGGTGCTACGATATTTACCAGCCCGATGCCCTCTTCACCGGCGGCATCGCCCAGACCTGGGAGGTGATAGGGCTGTGCCGGAAAAACGGTCTCGCCTACTCGCCCCACACCTGGACCAATGGTATCGGCTTCGCCGTCAACCTGCAGCTCTTCGCGGCCAGCGGCTTTGCCGACACTTACCAACTCGAGTATCCACTGGCGCCACCCGGATGGACGGTGGCGGCACGCGATGGGATCCTCGAAGAACCGTTCGACCACAATCGAGGCACCCTCAAAACACCGACCTTACCGGGGCTCGGCTTTGCGATCGACCGCAGGGCGCTCGCCCGCTGGGGCAAACGGTTCTTCGTCATGGATCGCAAAAGGCTCGTCTGGTTCTCTCTCCGCCACCGCGGCATCAAGGCATCGAAGGAGATCGATCGGGAGCGCAGACGGCGAATCGATATAGAATCATAGGTGCTATCGGTTCGACCGAACCGGAAAAACCGGCTGGGGGCATGACGCCGTGGCAATTACCGCAGACATTGAGGACCTTGCCGTCGCCGAGTTCATGATGATGCTGGCGCACAATCTGAAGACGGGTCAGCTCACCATCGAGCACGGGGACGAACGCGTGATGCTCGCCTTTCGCAACGGAGCCATGGTCTACGCCACCTCGACGGGGGTGCGGGAAACGGTCGGGGCGATGCTCGTTCGCCGTGGCGTGATCG
>RCNC010001172.1_pt1 | contig 17536 bp, 14 predicted proteins | sample 2041301 | NCBI WGS metagenome assembly RCNC01 (sample SAMN09708231, study PRJNA481090) | Marine sediment metagenome, whole genome shotgun sequencing project. | biome: marine sediment; feature: ocean; material: sediment; isolation source: Sewage treatment plant 13A marine sediment (STP13A) ... | reverse complement strand
TCCGCCAGGCCGACTCGGATCTCGTAGGTGCCTGCGATCTTGTCGTGCAGCCCCTGCTTTCGTGGATCGATGGCCACCCACAAAAAACCGATGCAAAGGGTGAAATGATTCAGGTAGTACCCGAGAGTCCTTACGGCGGCTTGGCCGAAACTGACGGGACTGCCGTCGAGCCGTACGACCTTGAGGCCGCAGATCATCTTGCCCGGTGTCTGGCCCCTCGTGCCGAGAAAAAAGGTGAAGTAGGCCATGGTCAGGGCAAAGACCGCCACATTCAGGAAGTTCCAGTTCGACTCGTAGAAGGTGTGGGAGAAACTGCTGACCGTGTCCGTTGCCGATCCGGACGTATATCCGAAGATCCCGACGCCGGCCAGAATGGCCAGAAGAACGAGAATGAGAAAGCCGTCGATCACGTAGGCCACCGTTCGGATCCAGAACCCTGCAAACTTCGGGGTGAGGGCCGTCCCGTCCCATGGCGCAGTCGGCCCGGATGAGAAGGGAGGTTGGCCCGTTCCTCCGGCGCCGTCGGGAGCAGGGACTGCCGACGAGGGGTGGGGTTCCGGGACAGGAGCTTCCTGCCGGGGCGGTGAAACATCCTGAAGACTCGCTCCGCAGAAGGTGCACTGATCCTGGGTCCGGTTCGGTCTTCCACAAACCGGGCACGTGACGTTACTTGGGGGTTGCATCGCTACTCCTCTTTTTTCGCAATGTTCTCATGGGTCAGCGGGGGGGACATCGCCTTGGCTTCCACCCAGGTCGCCGAACGCATACTGGACAAGCCCCACGGCCAGGATGGCGGCCGTTTCTGCGCGCAGAACGCGCGGCCCCAAGCCCACCGGGAGAAAGCCGTGTTCCTGTGCGAGTTGCTCCTCCTCGGGCGAGAAGCCACCCTCAGGGCCAACGAGCAAAAGCACCCGCCCGGGCCGTCTGTCTTGTTGTTTGGCAAGTTCGTCCAGCGGCCGGGCGGCCTCCGGCGTGAAAAGCAGTGAAATGTCCGCGTCTCGGGATCGCCCCACGAATTCGTCAAGAGACGATACCTGCCCGACATCTGCAACGGTGGACCTGCCGGACTGGCGGGACGCCTCCTGTGCGATCGTTTGCCATCTTTCCCGCCTCTGCTCGGCACGATCCGGATCGAGTGCAGGCACGGCTCTGCGGGCCGCAACAGGGCAGACTTCCTGCACACCCAACTCGGAGATCTTCTGAATGACCAGGCCCATCTTGTTTGCCTTGAGCAGCCCGATTCCGACCCGGATGTGGATGGGCGATTCGCTCCTTCCCCGGTGCTTGCTCAGAATCCTGAGCGTTACGTTCCGCGCCGTTGCCTCGATGATCCTGGAAGGGTACTCCATCCCGCTGCCGTCGAACAGGACGAGCGAATCCCCACGGCCCATGCGAAGGACATCACGAACATACCTCTTGGAGGGACCCCTGAGGACGACGTCCAGCCCGGTGTCCGGTATCTCCGGCACATACAGCCTTCTTGCAGCACATGGTTGTCTCATCGATTTGGGTCTTGCCACGCGTTCATCACCGTCAGGGCTTCTTCAGGAGAACCGAGGCCCAGCCCTCTTCGTGGTCTGCCTTCTCGGCCATAAGATGGAACCCCGCCTCCTTGAAAGAGGCCAGCACTCCGGGGGCTTCTTCAGCGAGCATGCCGGACAGGATGGCGAGCCCTCCCTGCGTCAGGGATTTCCAGAGGGGCTCCCGATGCCTCTGCAGAGTTTTAGCATCGAGGTTGGCTGCGATCAAATCGAACCCGGCCCGGCAACACGCCATGGAGCCGTTCACGATCAAGATCTCCCCGGAAAGCCTATTCAGCCCCAGATTTCGGTGGGCCACTGTGAGGGCGTCCGGATCGATATCCAGGCCCACCACCCGGGCCGCTCCGAGCCGCCGGGCAGCAATCGAAAGGATGCCTGACCCGCAACCGATATCCAGGAAGGACCGTGGAAGCCCTCCCTGCTGTTGCGCGATCTCTTCCAGAAACTCGAGACAGTGCCTCGTGGTCTGGTGTTTACCCGTTCCGAAGGCCTGACCCGGCTCTAGGATCATCGGAACCGCATCTTCGGGCAGGGAAGGGGTTTGCCAGGGTGGAATGACCCAGAAACAGGCGGACACCTTCTCCGGGGGGAAGCCGCCCTTCCAGCGGGTCGCCCATTCCTCCTGTTCGATCCGTCTGCATCGGAGGATGCGGGCCCGTGCATCAGGGGAGCGCGAGGTTCCTTTCAGAGCTCGGGTTCTTCTTTCGAGGAGATCCACGATCTCCTGGATTCCGACGGAGTCCGGGAAGTAAGCTTGTATGTGCAGAGGGGTCCCGCAGGATTCACATGCTTTGTCTTCCTCGACCTCCAACTCCGTCGCCAATGTCGTCTCCCGGCTTCCCACGGCGCCGAGTTCGATACAATCCGCAACGAACGAGCCGATGTCTTCATCGTCGGCATTCACGAATTGGATGGTTGCTTCGATCCAACCGGATGGCTCGTCGGGCGCTCGAACGTAGGAGATGCCTGTCTCCTCCTGCATTTGGAAGGGTCCTCCTTTCCTTGGCCCCTTACCGTTGATTCTCTGGACAAGGCTGCAAGACCAGGGATACCATATCAGGGGATCGTTTTCACGGTCCGGACAAGAGGGCACGATGATGTTGACTTTCATGACGCACTGTGTTATACCAAGCAAGTGAAACTAGGGTCTCCAAACGTCGTTGTCTAAGGGGGGGCATCGAGGAGTGATCGACATGCGCAAGAGAGAATTCAACTACAAGCTCCTTACCAGCCGCGAGGCAGCCATTCAACTCAACCTGAGTCCCGACACGGTCAATGCCCTGGCCCGGAGCAGGAAGCTTCGGGGCATGAAGGTCGGCCGGCAATGGCGCTTCAAGAAAAGGGATGTCACCCTACTGGGGAAGCATCTGGCCAGAGATCTCGAAGCGGCCTAGCAGGCCGTCCTAGAACGCCCATCTGCGGCGTTGCACTCACCCTTCGTCACTGCGGCGTACGGTGTACGCCTCGTTCGTCAGGATTTCGCGCGCCTTGCATATGGACGTTCTAGGACGGCCTGCTAGCCAGAGATCTCAACCATACGCTTTCTTTGATCCTTCCCTCTTGCCCCCGTCGCTCATTCCTGTTCTTCATACACATGCAGGGTCTCAGGTTTCGGAGGCAGGGTTGCCGATAACAACCTAAGGGGTTCGGGTGCACGGAACAGGTGGACTCTGAGAGAGGCTTGGGGCATGCACGAAAAGGTTGGGCCGGACTGTAACAGCTGTAAGCACTTCTACGTCACATGGGACGCCGCCTTCCCTTACGGCTGCAAGGGGTTCCAGATGAAGACGAAACGCCGTCCCTCTATGTCCGTCCTCCACGCATCGGGCACGAAGTGCATGCTCTTCCTGCAGAAAAAGCGGCCGGCGCAAAGAAGGCCAGACGATAGAAGAATATAAAGTCATTTATTATGTTATTTATGTAATTATCTATAATTATTGGTTATTTTTAGGTAGGATCTCTACCTCAACGAGACAATCCGGACACAGGTATTTCTCGGCCGCTTTCCGCACCTCTTTCGCAGTGACCTCCTTGATGCGTTGCGGGTATTCCAGGTACTCTGCATACCCCAACCCGTAGCGTTCGTTGAAGGCCATGGCCGATGCCTGGGCCGAGTTGGTCTGGATGCCGACCTCATAGGTTCCGATCAGGTAGTTCTTCGCCCGCTCGATCTCCTCATCGGGGATCTTCTCTTCGCGGATCCGCTGCACCTGTTCGATCATTCCATCGATCGCTACCTTTCGCTTGTCCGGACTCGTTGCCATGTAGACAGCGAACATGCCGGGTTGGACCGCCTCCCTGTTGAGGGCCGTCACGGAATAGGCGAGGCTCTGCTCGTCCCGGAGCCGGGTGAAGAGTCTGCCCCCCTGTCCGGACAGGACGGCGTCGAGCACGTCGAGGCTGTACTTGTCAGGGTCCGAGTGCCGTGCTCCCCTTGCACCGACCAGGATGTGGGCCTGTTGTTTTTCCGCCGAGACCTCTTGGATCGCCTCCCGCCCCGGAGGGGCGTCACAGGGCTCGATGGAACGAAGGAAAGGCTCGTCGCGCAATCCCATCAAGAATCCTTCAGCCACCTCCTTCGCCTCGAATCGGTCGATGTCTCCCACGATCGCCAGGACCAGGTTCTGAGACACCGCTTGCTTCCGGTAATAAGCGGCCAGACCCTCTCGCGTAATGCCCTTCACGCTCTCCAGGGTGCCCAGGACGTCCATTCCGTAGGGATGGCAGGGGTAGAGGGTCTTCCAGAGGAGGCGGAAGGCGAGATGGGCCAAACTGTCCTCCTGGTTCTTGATGGCGGCCAGTACGTCCTGGCGCGTCTTCTCGACGTACTCTTCCGGGAAGGCCGGATGGAGCAGGATGTCGGAAAAGATCTCGAAGACGGGCAGGAAATTCCAGCTCACTGTCTCGCCGGTAAGCCCGAAGGAATCCCGACCGGAGAAGCCCGAGACGGAGCCGGCCAGGGACTCGACCTCTTCGGCGATCTCCGCCGCGCTCATGCTCTCCGTGCCCTTGTTCAGCATTTGCGCCAGGAAATTGCTGATCCCGTTGTCGTTTTCATCCTCCGAGAGGAGCCCCCCCAGAAAGACGGCCCGGAAGGACACGAGCGGGACCGCCCGGTTCTCTTTCACAAGCAGGGTCGCTCCGTTCGACAGCCGAACCTTCAGGACCGGATCGCGAGCCTCCGGGGTTCCGATGGCCCGTGTCGCGAAACGGGCCTCGGTGCTCGCGTAGGTGCTCGTTACCTGTCCGAGTAGCTTCTTCTTCGAGACCTGATCCCCTTCCGTTTTCGGGACGAGCGCGCCCAGCGTGAGGTTCTGGGGGCGAAGGTAGGTCCTGGCAACTCGCATGACATCTTCGGCTCGTACCGTTCGAAGCCGGTCGAGGTATTTCTCTCCAAAGTCCAGGTCGCCCACGATCGCCTCGTAATAACCCAACTCCCTGGCTTGTCCCTGGACGGTCTGCTTCTGGTAGATGAAGTCGCTCTGGATCTGCGTCTTCGCCTTCTTCAATTCTTGGATCGTCACGGGCTCGAAGCACACACGGAAGGTTTCTTCCAGGATGCCGGTGAGGGCACGATCGAGGTCCTTGGCCTCCAGGCTGGAGCTCACGAGAAACAGGCCCGGATCTTTCGGGGTCATCGAGTAGGCAGAGATCGAATTGACCAGCCGTCGCTCCATGCGCAGCGATGAATAGAGACGGGAGCTTCTGCCCTGGCCCAGGATTTGGGCCAGCAGGTCCAGGGCAGGGACGTCCGGATCGGAGATGTTCGGAATGTGGAACCCGATCTTCAGACGAGCCTCTTTCGCATCCTCCTGCTGAACGAACACGCGCGGCGCCGACTGCGGGGGCTCAACCGCTTTCTTCCCGACGGGCAGGGGCCGGTTCGGGATCCGTGAGAGCCTCGCTTCCAGCTCAGGCATCAGGGCTTCTGGGTCAAGGTCTCCGACCATGACCCAGACCAGGTTTTCCGGAACGTACCAGTTCCGGTAGAACCGCAGCACGTCTTCCCGCGTGAAGCCCTTGACGATCTCGTCATACCCGATCACGGGCCGACCGTACGGATGCACGCCGTAGGCGGTTGCGTAGAACGTCTCGGACAGCCTTCTTGCCGGCATGTCTTTGCCCCTGCGGATCTCCTCCCGGATGACCTCGAGTTCTTTAGCCAGCTCCTGCTCGTCGAAGGCCGTGTTTTCGATGATGTCCGCCAGGATGTCGATTCCCTTCTTCTTGAACCGGGACGCCATGTTCACGTAGTAGACGGTCCTCTCCCAGCTCGTGTAGGCGTTCATCTCGCCACCGGCCGCCTCCACTTCCCGGGCGATGGTTCCCACACCGCGGCTCTTCGTTCCCTTGAACAGCATGTGTTCATGGACATGGGCCACCCCGGCTTCTTCGTCTTTCTCCTGCACGCTGCCTGCCTTCACCCAGACCTGTATGGACACGACCGGTGCGGCACGATTCTCCTCGAGAATGACGGTCATGCCGTTCGGGAGCACCCGTCGGACGGGTCCGTTTTCCGCTGAGGCCCCGGCCGGCAGGAACAGACAGGCGGCTGAGAGGTACACACAAAGCAGCAGGACGTATGGTACGCTGGCTCTTTTCCCACGATCGAACATCTTTTCCCCTTTTCCCCCTGAGAGTTCTCGTCTACGGTTCGGCTTTTTTCTGCCCGAGTCTTTGCAGGATCTTCCGCGTTGCCCCTGTGATCGGATACGGCTCCAGTCTTGTTGGATGAATCCACCGATACGTTTGTTCCGTATCGCCCCTACGCCCCGTGTTAGGGCCGCCCGAACCCTCACACAGAAATACCCGATTGGACTCCTCGAAGTGGCTGTAAACGTGCTTGACGGAGAAGTCCCCTTTCTCCGGGATTCGCTGAATGCTCAAGCGGCGCCCCACCCGCTTCTTGAGCCGTCTGAGCCCCTCTCCGTTGCCCTCTTTTCCCTGGAGATAGTCTCCCGGAAGCTCCCAGAGCCCCCCAAGAAATCCCTCCAGAGCCCTGCGTTGGAAGAGGAACCTTCCGCGGTACTCGATGGCCGTTACCACTCGGACGCGCACAGGGATCTTCGGTTTGGGGAGCCGAAGGGGCAACCGGGCCACCATGCCCTTCTTGCGGGCCACACAGACCGCCATGACAGGACATGCAGGGCAATCGGGCCGGATCGGCTTACACACCATGGCCCCGAGTTCCATCACGGCCTGGTTGAAGACGGCCGCATGCCCTTTGGGCAGGAGACTGTCGGCGATCTTCTTGAGCCGCCTTTGAGTCGAAGGGTGATTCGGGGCCTCTTCGATTCCAGCCGCCCGGCACAGGACCCGTGTGACATTCCCGTCGAGCACGGCCACGTTCTTGTCAAAAGCGATGCTGGCGATGGCGGCGGCCGTGTAGGGTCCTATGCCGGGGAGCTTCTCCAGGGCCTCCGGTTCGCAAGGGACTCTCCCGTTGAACTCGTCCCTAAGGAGCCTGGCCGCCCGATGAAGGTTACGGGCGCGGCCGTAGTACCCAAGGCCCTGCCAGATTTGAAGGACCGCTTCAATCGGGGCCTCGGCCAGATCCGTGAGGGTAGGGAACCTCGCGAGGAAGCGCTCGTAATACCCGATCGCCGTGTTCACCCTGGTCTGCTGGAGCAAGATCTCGGAGATCCAAATCGCGTATGGATCTCTCGTGCGTCGCCAGGGAAGGGGGCGATTGGATTCCCGGTACCACGCGAGCAGGTTCTTCTGGATGAGGGCCCTGTCTTTCATGCTGTGGGATACGCCCTTAATGCAATATTTTACTTTAACTTATACGTATAAGATACTAATATATATAATTTATTAATGATACTATCAAGAGAATGGTATCGGGCGAGGGCGTTCAATCCTTCGACTGGAAGGAGCGAAGGATCTCTTTAACCGAGGCCTCCGGGTTCTGCGACAGATAGTTGGCCACCCTGTTTGCCACGTAGGCAGTGGAGATCGATGTGCCCGCATAGGTTCCCGGATCTCCCTTGTAGCCAACCGGCAGGGTCGCAAACCCGGGGGCAGCGAGCGTCACGAAGTCCCCGTAATTCGACTTCTCCCACCGCTCGCCGTCCGGGCCCAATGCGCCCACCCCGATGACGGACGAATAGGCGGCCGGGTAGATCGCCTTGCCCGTCGGTTCGTTGCCTGCCGATGCCAGGATGATCATATCCTTTGATTCCGCATAGCGAAAGGCTTCGCCCAGGAAGGCGCTGTCTGTTTCGGCTCCCCAGCTCAGGCTCATAACTCGCGCCCCATTCGCCAGCGCAAAATCGATGCTCCTCATGACCGCATGATTGGTCGTGTAGCCATTCTCATCGAAGGCCTTGATCGGAATGATCGGGTTGTCGAAATCGCCTTCAACGCTTACACCGTGTGGCTTGACAACTCCTGAAGCGACGAGGGCCATCTGCGTCCCGTGGCCGAGAGGGTCGGAAATCGGTTCGGCCGTCTCGAAGGCGTCGAGGGAGGCAAGCACATGGTCGTCCAGGCCCGCATCCGGCGAGAGGCCGCTGTCGAGGATCGCGATAGGCACGGTGCCTGCGCCGGACGACTCCCCGCGGCGGTGCAGGGGCGCTGCCCCCTGTTCAGACGTGTAAGGCGGGGCGATCGGGTAGGCAAAGTTCGGCTCAGCCTTTGCGAGTCCCGGGTGCCTCGAGATCTGTTCTGCCAGGGCGGGGACATCCGTGCCATCAGGCACGCGAACCTTGTACAATGCGAGGGGGGGATAGCTGTCCACGACCGTTGCGCCCCACTGTTTCAGGAGCGCCATGAATGCCTCGGGGGTCATGCCCGGCTCGAGCCGGAGAAGAATCTCGTTGGCAACGTAGAGGGCACCGCTCCTCGGGTCTTTCACGATCGACAGGTTGGACCGTTCGACGAGGGGCTTCATCAGCCTCTTCTTGCCGGGCCTGAACACCTGGATCTCGGCCAGCCTTTGGATGGACCCAAGCGGCCCTTCGACCGATTTCCACAGGAGAGCGTGGTTCGTGGATTTCAGGATCGAGGCCAGGCCCTTCTGCAGGTCCCGGTCGTCGAACGAGGCGGACACGACCGGGTTGATCTCGGCGTCGATTCGCACCTTGACGCCCAGATCCGCGATCCTGGCCAGGATTGCTTGAAGGTGGACCTGATCCGCGTGGACGGATAGTCTGTCTCCCTCCATGCTCACTTCAAGGGCAGCCGTTTCCCAGGCCCATAGGAAGAAAGCCGGAAGGGTGCAGCAAAGCAGGCAGATTTTTTTCATAGATCTTTCATTGTATGCATCATTGCCCGGAGATCAAGGTGGGTCGAGCCCGCCCGGCTTCCCTTGACACATTGTCACTGATTCCCCTATGCTTCTTAGATCCCTATGCTTCTCGCAGATTCCTTGAACTTTTAGCGGGCGAGCCGAACATGACGAATTCCCTGGTTGAACTGCAAGATGTCCCTGTCGAGATCATATGCCTGTCCGTCAGCCCCCCGGTGATCCGAAACGGCCGCGTCACGTGCGAAGGGGAAGGGCCCTGCGAGGTGGTCCTGGCAGAACCCGAACCGAGGCTGGAGCCCGGGATGCGGGTCGTCCTGGACGGTGGGCCTGATCGTGATCTACGCATCAAGGGGCTGGTTACGGCAATAGAAGGTCTTCGCCTTCGGGTCGAGACAGAGCGCGTGGTGCCACCCGACAAGCGTTCCTTTCCCCGGATGTACGGTGGGATCTACGTCCGATATCGTGTTCTGGCTGCCGGAGAGGGCGAAGAGGATGCCTCTGCCTGGGTCGCCGGAGGGGACGCAGCCGGAGAAGGAGGGGCGTGGAGAGAGCCGGACCCGTTTATGGATTTCAGCGGTACCGGCTTGCGGTTCGAGGATCAGCTTCACTGCAAGACGGAAGATCGGATGCTCATTGAACTGAAACTTCCTTCCTCAGAAGACCTGTGGCGTGCAACCGCACGGGTCGTCCGGGTGGACCCGATTCGGCGGGATGACTTGGAGGGGCAGAAGGAGGACGGGGGGGAGGTGGCCCCGAGCCACCAGATCGCCGTCGAGTTCATGGAGCTTCCGACCGAGGCGACCGAGGCCCTTACCGCATTCGCCATGCGGATTCAGGACGCTCTGCTCAAGACGGAAGGGTCGGGCGACTAGGCCCGGCGGCCTGGACGGAATGTCTGGGTCAGCCGTCATCGTTCATCTGTTCCACCAACTTCTCGAGCACTTCGTCCGCTTTCTCTATAGGCGTCTGACAGGTTCCCACCTTCTTGTGACCGCCTCCGCCGTATTTCAACATCAGGCTCCCCACATCCGTGTTGCTCGTTCGGTTGATGATGCTGTGGCCGCAGGTGAAGACGACGTTCTTCTTCTCCCTGCCCCAGATGACCTGTATGCTGATGTTGCAGTCCGGGTACATCGTGTAGAGGACGAACCGGTTGCCGGAAAAGATCTCCGGCTCGTTCCGCACGTCGAGAACAAAGACATTTCCCCGTGCGGTACCGTTCTTCTGGATCATGTCCCGGAAGAGCGTGTCCTGCTCGAAATATCTCGTCACCCGCTCCCGGACGTCGGGCTGCTCCAGGATGGCCTCTGCGTGCATGTTTCCGCACCACTCGATCATCTGCTCCATGAGCTCGTAGTTGCTGATGCGGTAATCCCGGTAGCGGCCAAGGCCGGTCCGAGGATCCATGACGAAGCTCAGGAGGACCCAGCCCTCAGGGTTTTCGATCTCCTCGGCGGTCAGATCGCCGCTGTCACACTTGTCTACGTAGCGAAGCATTTCATTGAAATGATCCGGAAAGCTGCCCTCACCGCCATAGTATTCCCAGATCACCCTGGCACAACTCGGGGACAGCTTGGAGGCACCCTCAAAGGGGAAGTGGAAGTTGAGCCGTTCCATTTCGCTCGAGTGATGATCGAACCACAGTCCGCAGCCGGGGGCGAAAGGGACATTCACCAGGATGTCATCCTTCGTGACCTGAACCGCACCGTCCTGCACATCCTTGGGATGTACGAAACTCCACTCGTCCAAGATGCCGACTTCTTTCAGCAGGACCGCGGAAACCAAGCCGTCGAAATCCGACCTCGTAAGCAGTCTCATGTCCTCTTTCCCTCCCGTGTGCATTGATTTTGGCCTGTACAGGGAAGTCGTCCATCCGGGGGGAAGACTTTAATGGTTCCGGAGGAAGGATAATTATGTTTTTTGTATCAGAACGGGTTCGATCATCCTGCGCGAGGACGAAATAGCGCAGACAGGAATAGCTAGGTTGCCTTCGGCAGGGGAACCTGGACCTGAACCGCCTGTTGCTCCGTGTAATAGCCGTGCTTGTAGACCGACTTGGTCATCGCCTTGAGGTTCTCAGGCTTTGCGTTGTAAGGGATTTCGCACCCGCCGGCCAGGATGAAGCCTCCCCCCTTGCCCACCTCCTCGATCAGCCTGTGGCAGGTCTCATCCACTTCGTCCGGGCTTCCCAGGGCCAGCTTCTCCGCGGAGACATCCCCAAACAGGCACATGTGATCTCCGATTGCCTCCTTGGCCTTGTAGATGTCCGTGAGGCCGTCCAACTGCAGGATGATCTTCTTGGCAGGCAGGCGGCGGAGCACCTTGAAGTTCTTGAGCCAGTCGCCGTCGCAGTGAAGGATGGGCGTCATCCCTGCATCGATGATCCGGCAAACGATCTCCTCGAGGCTCGGGAAGACAAGTTCTTCGAATTGGCGGGGAGAGATGAAGCTGTTCGAGGTCCGGTGGCAGTAACACTGCACCCTGGGGGTTCCCATCAGACGGGCCACCCAGATCATGAACTCGGCGAAGCTCGGGGCCAGTCGCAGGGCCGCACGCCGGATCTTGTCCGGCCGCTGAAACAGGTCCAGCGAGAAGGGCACGATGGTGCGGGCCATGGAGAACAGATCAAAGGGCATCTCGGCCTGCATGCCGATCTGCATGACGAGCCCCTTTTCCCTGCACCAGTTCATGTCGTTCTTCCAGAAGCGCTTCTGTCTTATGAAATCTCTGGCCAGCGTGGGCCAGAGCCTGGCCGGGTGTACGCCCTCTGCGTCTTTGCAGAACCGGGGGAGCATGCGCATCCGGAACCGGAGATCGTTGAACGTGGTGCCCTGCTCGAGGATTGCGTCGTAGTCCTCGGGCTTCATGTATTCGATCTCGTCCACCTGGGCCATCACGTTGTCGGGCAGTTCGATTCCCGGATACAAATACCTCATCATCATGGCGTAGCTGTAGAGCAGCCTCGAGATCGGGTTGATGTTGTAGTACATGTCCCAGGGGCCCAGGTCCTCGTAGACCTTACGACTCACCTGACGGTAGACCTCGGGCTTGGACATGTACTCGCTCATGCTGTGCTCGGTGTGGAAGGGGTTGTAGTAGTAGAGCATCATCGAAAGAGGGACCCGGTCGGGTTGCTCGAGTCGTACGACCGCCTCGAGGCGCTCCTCCGCTGTCATCGTGTCCTGCGGGTAGATCTTCTTGCCTGGCTGCCCGATCATCCTCGTGTTATTCTCCTGTTCCGGTGAAGGTGCGGACGATCTTCAATCCCTCGTAGGCGTCCCGTGTCTGGGCGTCTGCTCCGATCCTGTCGGCCATCTCACGGGTGGTCACGCCGCCGCCGATGATCACGCGAACCATCTGCCGAAGCCCCTTTTCGTCCAGAAGCCGAAGGACTTCCCCCATGGGCTCAAAGGCGGCCGTGATCAGGGCGGACATCCCCAGGATGGTCGCGCCCGTGGCTTCCACCTTGTCCACGAAGCTTGCGGCAGGCACGTCGACTCCCAGGTCATGGACCGTGAATCCGCTTGCCTCGGCCAACACCTTGAAGATGTCCTTGCCAAGGTGGTGAATGTCCCCTTGCGGCGTCCCCAGCACGAGGGTCCCTGTGGAAGTGGAGTCGCCCGTCTTCAGAAGCGGCTTGATTCGTTCGCTCACGTCCTTGAACATCTCCCCGGCCACGACCAGCTCGGGCAGGTAGTATTCGCCGGTGTCGAACTTCCCTCCGACCTCCTCCATGCACTCCTGGCAGCAGGCCAGAAACGCCTTTGGGGCCGTCCCCCTGTCGAGGCAGGCCTTCACCTCCGGCCCTACGGCGTCGATCTGAAACGACAGAAACAGCTCCCGGAACTTCTTCAGGTCTTCCATGCTGTCCTTCCCCTCGGATAAGCCCTTCTCACTCGAGACGGTGTCCCAGAACGCTTGCTCTGCAGAGGCTGTTGAGAAATGGTCAGCTGCAAGGCGCGCGAAACATGTCCCCGCGAAGGCGGGGATCCAGATCGATAATGAGGCGTACACCGTACGCCGCAGTGACGAAGGATGAGTGCAACGCCGCAGATGGCCGTTTATCGACAGCCTCACTTGCGCTGATCGAATCTCCTGCCGAACAAGAGGCTTGCCATCGTGACCCTGAGCATCTGGACGGTCCCCCCGGCGACGCACCAGGCCCTCGCGTCCCGGAGCATCCTCTCCACGGGGAACTCCTTGCTGTAGCCGTAGCCGCCGAAGACCTGCATGGCCGCGTTCGTTACTTCGATCACCATTTCGTTGGCAAAGCACTTGGCCACGGCCGCATCATAGATCGAGGGAAAGCCACGGCCCGCTCCCATCACGGCCCGATAGACCAGGAGGCGTGCCGCCTCCAGCTTCATGGCCATGTCGACGATCGGGAACTGAACCCCCTGGAACTCGCAGATCGGCCTCCCGAAGGCGCTGCGTTCCTGCGCGTAGGCCTTGGCCGCCTCGAGGGCGCCGCCGGCCACGCCAAGGCACATGGCAGCGTTTCCACAACGCTCGATGTCAAAAGTGAGCATCATGTCCGGGAACCCCCCCTCCGGGATCACCACGTTCTTCCTCGGTACCCGTACGTCCTCGAAGATGAGGTCACAGGAGGGCATCCCCCGAAGGCCCAGGAAGTCCTCCTGTCTGCCGAAGCTGAAGCCCGGCATTCCCTTTTCCGCGAGGACACCTCCGATCCCCTTGTATCCCTTCGAGTCGCCGAAACGGGCGTAGACAAAGTAATGGCTCGCATGCCCCGCCCCGGTGATGAAGATCTTCCTTCCGTTGAGGATGTAGTCGTCCCCGTCCTCCACGAGTCGGGTCGTCAGCGCCGTGAGATCCGAGCCCGCCTCCGGCTCGGTCATGCAGACCGATACGCTCAGGTCGCCCTTGCACACCCCGGGAAGGATCGCCTTCTTCTGCTCCTCGGTGCCGAACAGATCGATGGCCCGGACAGGCCCTACGTTCGACTCGAACACGGATCCGGCGATCATGGGGCTGAACTTTGCCAGCTCCTCGATGGCCAGGATCGCGTTGATGGCGGGCTGGCCCCCACCCCCGTATTCCGGGGAAAGCACCATCCCGAGCAGCCCCATTTCGGCAAACTTGGGCATGAGGTGCTCGGGAAACTCGCCCGACGCGTCCACTTCCCTTGCCAGGTCCTTGAATTTCTCCCTTTCCCCCATGGTCCGCAGGGTTTCGATCAACATGTTCTGTTCGTCTGTCAGATTGAAGTCCATTTCCGCTTCTCCTACACGATTTCTGTCAATTCACTTATGTCGCGAACATTCTCCAGATCCGCAATCCGGTTGATTACTGTTTCCAGCCTCTGTTTCTCCCTCTCGCCCGCAAAGTGCCTCACTTTTTCCTTCAGGTCATCGAGGGTCATCGGGTCTCTCGGATCCCCCTTGGGGATGTCAACCTGCTTGATGAGTTTCCGTCCTCCCTTGAAGGTGATCTCCACCCTGCTCGAGGTCTTTTCCGGGTAGACTTGGTTCAACTCGTCGTCACAGTGGACCTTCACCTTCTCAGAGAAGGCCAGGAGAACGGGGTCCGCAACGCGAGCTTCGGTCAGCTGTCTGGGGCCGAGTTCCCGGTCGAGCAAGGTGGCGGACACGACATAGGGTATCGAGAACTGGGCCGTGACGAAGCTCGCGTTCTCGTGGATCGGCTTGCCCACCGCCAGCAGGGCAATGCCGTAGGTGTGTACGTCAAGGGTCTCGACCTCTTCCGGGTCGAAATGGTTTTCCCGGACGAGGGCCAGTACGGCCTGGGCGGCTCCGTGGGTGTGTCGGCAGGCCGTGTAGGGCTTGAAGTAGACATCCATGAGCGTGTAGTGCTCGCCCAGACGATCCGTGATCCTGTCCAGGGCCGGCTCGCCGTCTATCGTGATCTGGGTGAAGCCCCCGTTCAGCTCCGACCCTTCCAGAACGTAGGGAGCGCCCGTGATCCCGGCCCGGGCGAGACCGGAGGCTGTGAGGCCGCAGGACGCAGCCTGGCCTCCCTGGATGATCTTCACCGTGAATCCGCCCATCAGCTGTTCACCCATCGAAAGGGGTACCACATAGCCCGCGTTTCCCAGGGCGTTGAGCATCCCCTCTTCGTCGAGCCCCATCAGTCGGGCGGCCGCGCAGGCGGCCCCAAAGGTGCCGCAGGTGCCGGTGGGCAGGAAGCCTGACAGGGTGTGACTCGGGTGGATGGCAGCGGAAATGCGGTTCGCTGCCTCGTAGCCTGCCACGACCGCTTCGATGACCTCTTTACCCCCCAGCCCCGATTCCTCCGCCACGGCCAGTGCCGCCGGGATGACCGCGGTCCCGGAATGATTTCCCCCGAATCTGAGGCCGTCCTGTGCCTCGATCGCCTCGGCGGTAACTCCGTTCAAGAAGGCGGCCTGATGGATCCCTGTCTTGAACCCGCAACCGAGGGCAGTGGCAGTCTCCGACCCTCCGAGAGCACGGACATACGAAACCACCCTGGAGACGGCATCCAGTTCGAGAGATCCGTACACGTTGGCGATGTAGTCCAGGATGCAGGCCTTCGCCTTCTGGACGACCTCTCCGGGAAGCCGGTCAAGGGTCAGGCCGGCACAAAAGGCAGCGAGTTTACGTGTCTCGTTCATGAAGTCCCCCCTGAAAAATACACACTTCTTGGCAGCCTTCGAAGAACCTTCTCGATCGTCCTTCGCCGTCAGACGTAGCCCTTCTTTTCATAGATCTTGATCAGGCCGAGGGTGTCTACGATCTCACGCAAGACCTTCAGCTCTTCGGCCCGGGGCGGTTCGGTCTCGTGTACGTCGTCGGCAACCTTGAGGTCCCACGGTGTCCGTTCGACGACTTCATCGACCGAGCTGTCCGGATGATACGAGGCCAGATACGCTTCCCCGGTCTCCCGATCGAACCGGAGCAGGGCCTTGTTCGTGATGAGGATCGATGGGCCCGTATTTTCCGGCAGGCCCCAGCGTTCCCGCGCGCCGGCACCGTCTATGTAGCCCGGCGTGGTGATGAAATCCACCTTTTCGGCCAGGCGGCGGGTGTCGTGCATTGCGATGATGATGACTCGTTTCGCCAGGGCCCCGATCGGGTTCGCCCCACCGCTGCCCGGCAGGCGGCTCTTGGGTTGATCGTAGTCGCCGATGACCGTGGTGTTGATATTCCCGTACTTGTCCACCTGACTGCCCGCCAGGAAGCCCACGTCCACCGACCCTCCCTGAAGGAACATCCCCATCACGTCCGCCAGCCCGCCGACCATGCCCGCCCCGGGATTCAGGCACGGGTCGCCCACCGAGAGGGCCGGCCTCGTGGGTCGGGCGTCGTATACGCCGGATTCTTGCATCATCGTGGCCCCCGGCGCGTGTGTGTACTTGGCGATGTTGGCCGACACCGTGGGGAAGCCGGTTCCCACGATGACCAGGTCACCGTCCCGGATCTCCCTGGCCCCGCAGCAGGCCATCAACTCCGGCTTGATGTAATCGTTCGGGTGTTCGTGCATCAACGAACCTCCTATTCGCTGCTCGCAGTGGTTCTTCGCTGTCTAAGGCTAACTCGTCCTCGTCCTCGAGCACCCGCCACTTGCCACCCGCCACTCAGTACGAGTAACTAACCGGGTATCCGTAGTCGAAACTCGCCTGCAGGCCCTTGAATGCTGCGTAACCGAAGCGTTGAATATAGTGCTGTGTGTACGCGGTCCTGTCCTCCAGGCCGAAGACCCATTCCTTCAGGAAAGCATCGAAACCCTCCACCGTATTCGAGGCCTGCTGGTAGAGGGAGCCGAACTGAAAATCCACGTCGTAGAAGCCGGGCGTATATCCCGGATGGGCGCCGAAAGGCTCTTCCACCACGGCCACCACCTTGAAGCCGGGTACGATCGTCCGGGAAGGGTCCTTGCCGATCACATCCCGTGAGACGATCCTCTCACAGCTGACGATTACCTTCTTTGAGGCGTTCGCGCCGTGCTTGCAGTCCCCCCCGATTCCCCACATCTGGGCATTCCCGTTTTCGTCCGCCTGCTGGACGTGGACGATGCCCACGTCCGGGTTCAGGGCCGGTACGAGCAGGGTCGGTTTTCCGTCGAAGGGCGAATCGATCATCTTGTACTTGCCGTCGCCCATGAAGGATTTTACTTTCATCAGGTCCGTGCCCACCATGTCCTTGACAGGGACAAAGGGCATGCCCATGGCCCCGGCCATGAGCATCATCGGCAGGGAGAGGTTCGAGTACTCCTCCAGTTCGATCTTGTGGGGGATGCCCTTTTCGATCGATCGTCTGTAGCAGCGTCCAAGGCCGTAGAAGCCCAGGGAGAGGAAGGTGGCGATGAATCGTTTGACCACGCCTGCCCCGATCATCATGTCGAAGTCGTCTGCTGCATTGCTTCGGGTGAGGGTCAAGTCCTTCCTGCCCTGACGGATAATCTCGTGGATGGCGGAGAACGGGGGCCTGCAGATATAGCCGCCGATGTACAGAAAATCACCGTCGTGGACGTGTTCGGAAATAGCCTGCTTCATTGTGGTCACTTTGCTCATTGTATCCCCGTTTTTCACTAGATACGCTATTGGCTTTTAGCTGTTAGCTATTGGCTTTTAGCTCCTCGCCACTACCCCCGATAGAGTGCCCACCATGGGGAGGTTGGGTGGGCTAATAGCTAATAGCTAACAGCTTCTTTACAACTCATACGCCGTTCGCTCGATGATCTCGTCCTGAGCCGTCTCGCTCAGGCCGACGAAGTGTGCGGAGTAGCCGCTGATCCTCACGAC
>RCNC010001171.1_pt1 | contig 17538 bp, 17 predicted proteins | sample 2041301 | NCBI WGS metagenome assembly RCNC01 (sample SAMN09708231, study PRJNA481090) | Marine sediment metagenome, whole genome shotgun sequencing project. | biome: marine sediment; feature: ocean; material: sediment; isolation source: Sewage treatment plant 13A marine sediment (STP13A) ... | reverse complement strand
AAACAGATGTCTTTGCGGATTTTTCGAAACTGTTTCTTTCGTATGAGACCGGCAACGCTAAACCGCACCCGTCAGCATTCCATGACGTTGTAGAGCATTTTGATTGCGAGCCTAACGACGTTGTTTTCTTTGACGACAATGTGGGCAATGTTGCCGCCGCGATAGCGGAAGGTCTGCGTGCAGTTCGCGTACAGGGCTGGTCCGAGGTGGAGCGAGAGATAAACAAAATTCTTTAAGTTACGGCGCGTAGCAATAATGCGTTGAAAAATATTTGGAGTAAGTACATGAGAATAAAAACCACAATTCTGGCGACAGTCGCCGCGTTGTTATTCGTATCCTGTAGTTCGGAAAATGCAGCGCCATTTGTGTCCGGCGTCGACCTCGATGCGTTAGACCGAAATACCCGACCACAAGATGATTTCTATCAGTTCGTAAACGGCGGCTGGCTCGATAGCACCGAGATTCCAGAGATTTATTCTGGCTACACGGTTTACCACGAGGTCAGGGAGAACGTTGAGCTCGGGCTGCGCGAGCTCATTAACCAAGTAGCGGACTCGCCCGGAGAGAAAGGCAGTGAGTCACAGCAAGTGGGCGACATATATACAAGCTGGATGGACGTTGAGGCCATAGACGCAGTTACTGTTGCTCCGGCCTTGGAAGAGTTGGACAGATTGCAAGCCATTGTGTCGGTGGAGTCGCTCGCCACAATAATGGCGGAGCTGTATAGAAAAGACATCGAAGTACCTTATGCCGTAGCTATTTACGCGGATAAGGGAGACTCGTCTCGGTATGCGGTCTATTTTGAGCAGTCGGGTATTACGATGCCAGATCGAGACTACTATCTGGAATTGGACAATGAAAATTTCGCGAAAGCTCGGGCCGGGCTGACACCTTACATCGCGAAAATGCTGGATCAGGCAGGCATGGACCCCGCCGGCGCCGCCGCCGTGTACGCACTTGAAATACAGATAGCCGTAGCGCAGTGGGATTCGGTGCGCAATCGCGACCCGCAGGCTACCTACAACCCGTACAAGGTCGACGCATTGCGAGAAAATGACGAGAACATGCACTGGTCAACAATGCTGACAACGCTGGGTTTCGACGGCGAAGATCAGATCATTGTCGAGCAGCCAAGCTACTTCAAAGCTTTGGGCAAAATGCTGGTCGACGTACCTCTGGAGACCTGGAAGAACTATCTGGCGTTTCGACTCATGGACAGTCGGGCATTGCACCTTGATGCGACAACTGCCGCGATTCGTTTTGATTATCGCTTCCGGGTTCTTTTGGGGCAGAAAGAACCACTGCCGCGCTGGAAATCGGGAATCAGAGTTGTCAATGATCTGGTCGGTGAAGCTGTCGGCAAGCTCTACGTTGCTGAACACTTTCCGCCGGAAGCGAAGGCTAAAATGGAAGAACTCGTGGCCAACGTAATTGCGACGCTAGATACGAATTTGGATGATCTGGAATGGATGAGTAAAGAAACTCAGGCCAAAGCAAAGGAAAAACTGTCCAAGTTCACGCCGAAGATCGGCTACCCCGACGAATGGACAGACTACACAGCGCTTGAAATCGTGGCGGGTGACCATTACGGAAACGTGCTTCGAGCTGCCGCATGGGAGTATGACAAGGAGCTGGCGAAGCTGGGAGGTCCGGTTGACGACACAGAGTGGCATATGACGCCGCAAATGGTAAATGCGTACTACAGTCCAACCATGAACGAGATCGGTTTTCCGGCAGGTCGTCTACAGCCACCGTTCTTCCAACTCAATGCCGATGACGCGATTAACTATGGCGCTGTCGGGGGTGTTATCGGCCACGAAATAAGCCACGGTTTTGATGACTCGGGCAGCCAGTATGATGGCGATGGCAACATGGCTAATTGGTGGACTGACGAAGACCGTGTTGCTTTTGATGCACGCACCAGCGTTCTGGCGGCGCAGTTTTCTGCGTTCGAGCCGATTGAAGGCATGTTCGTCAATGGTGAGCTTACTTTGGGCGAGAATATTGGCGACCTATCCGGCGTAACCATGGCGTATCGTGCGTACATTAATAGTCTCGACGGGGAAGAGGCGCCGGTTATTGACGGCTTTACGGGACCGCAGCGATTCTTTATAGGCTATGCCATGTCACGCAAGGGCAAGTATCAGGATGAAGCAATCATCAGTCGACTGGCATCCGATTCACATTCGCCGCTTGAATTCAGAGTGAACGGTCCGTACCCAAATATCGATGCGTTTCATGAGGCGTTTGCAACTCAGGAAGGCGACGGAATGTGGCTGCCACCGGAGGAGCGCGTTCGAATCTGGTAGGTTCGAATCTGCAACGCGCGTCCTTGTCTTAGTCTGCGGCCTGTTTTCTGCTAATCTCTAGGCATAACTAAAAAAGGAGGACTGCCATGGACATGACATGGATACAGGTCTTCGTGCTGACACTGAGCGAATGTGTTGCGCCGGCCGGCAAAACGGCCTGTCAGGATCACGAGATCGAAATGCAATTTCTTAGTCGGGCGGAGTGCGAGGTCGCGTTGCAGGAGCTTATTACGCTCAAGGATCAGTTCGAGAACGTCATTATTAATCGGCAGAAGTCGGGTTGTTCGGTTTCCGCGAGAGAGAGTAAATCATTCGCAAGCCTTGATGCGGCCAAAGCCGCAAGCAATGCGGATGAATGGCGCGATGTAGAGTCTGAGAAAGCCGCATCATTGGTGCCGCACGAAGATCGTCTCAAGAAACTCAAAACGTGTGAGGACTCACTCGGCGTAGCGCCGTGCAAGTCGGGGGCAATCATTGTTGAGAGCACAGTGAGTGGACGCGAAGTAGAGGTATGGCGGAGCCAGGAGTGATACGCGGCTTTTCGTTCGTGTGCATTCTATTCTTGGCATTCGCCGCACAGGCACACCATTCTGTCGCTGGATTCTTTGATCCGGATACCAAGGTCGAAATTGAAGGGGTCGTAAAAACCGTCCGCTGGCGTAACCCACATACAGTTTTTGAAGTCGATGTCACCTCTGCGGACGGTGCGGTCATCACCTGGCGTATCGAGTCAGGCGCGCTGGGTGTGCTGCGCACACGCGGTATTGGTCGCGAATTCATGCAGGTCGGCGACCACGTGAAAATAATGGGTGACTCGTCGCTTCGATCTGACCGGGAAATGTTTGCACGCAATATCCTTCTGGATGACGGTAAAGAAGTCATGATGACGGCCGGCTCTGCACCGCATTTTACTGCCGAGGGCAGCGGGGGAATGCTGGAGTCTCTGTATGACGAGGAGGTCGCACGAGCCGCCCGCGAGACTGCTGCCGGCATTTTCCGCGTCTGGAGCACGAATATTGAAGAGCGGCCAACGTCAGGTGGACAGTTGTTGAGAGGGCCATTTCCGTTGAATGCTGCCGCAATCAAGACCCGTGCCGATTACGACGCCACTGATGCGACATTGTTGGGCTGCACCACGTGGTCAATGCCGCGTTTGATGACCAATCCATTGCCGATGGAATTCGTGCGCGAGGGCGACATCGTTCTGCAACGTTTCGAAGAGAATGACAACGTTCGCGAAATTTTTATGAGCGCGGCGGCTGAGCTGTCGGCAGAAGAGTCCAAGATGCTTGGGCATTCCACGGGCAACTGGGACGGGAGCACTCTCGTGGTCGTAACGACCAACGTGAGCGTGGATCGATTCGATAACCTTGGTACACCCTTTAGTGAAGACATGCGTCTTGTCGAACGATTTACGCCCAGCGAAGACGGCAGTCGGCTCGATTACACATTGCAGGTAACCGACCCACGAACCTTCACTGCATCATTTGAAGTTGGTCGGTATTGGGAATGGCGCCCCGAGATCATCGTGGGTGCCTACGACTGTGATCGCGACCAGAGATTGTAGCGATCGCCAGTTTCTCAAAGAGATGTTCGCGCGTAGATAATTAGGCCATTATTCTGAATTCTGTTACTGATTAAAGAGGGTGTCGCAATGAAAGCCATTATGGGATTCGGTTTCTTTCTCCTTTTCCTCGCTGGAATAGCTCTGGTCATGCTGCAAGGGCGTGAAATGGCGGGGCAGAATATGCCTGGCGGCGGCGTGTCGATGACGGGAATAGAGTGGCGACCGACACTTCTGGGAGCCAACGAGATAGCGACGGACAGTGGAATGTTCGTCTTGTTCGAGGTCGATGGCAGCATCACGGGGAACGGTGGCTGCAATAATTTCTTCGGTTCACTGCAAACGACAGAAGGTAAGCTTTCTGTCGGCGAACTGGGTTCGACGCGTATGGCGTGTCCGCCAGACATTATGGAAAATGAAACTGCTTTCTTGAAAGCGCTGCAAGATACAACTCAATTTGAGATGGGGAAGAACAGTCTGCAGCTGCTAGGTCCGAGCAACGCGTTATTGGCCGAACTGGTCGCGCAGGACTAGCCCGGAAATGCAGCGTCGACGACGTCGGCGATACGTTGTGACTTCTGCGCTGGCGCCATGATATGTACGCCGGCAACTCCCGGCATATCTTTGTATCGCGCAATCAGTTCAACGCATATTCGATGACCCTCGGCTGCTTCATCGTCAGCGTCTTGCAGCCTTTGCATGACCGACTTGGGGATTGAGACGCCGAACAGATTCTCATCCATCCAATTTGCAGATCGCAGCGATGCGATCGGGCCAACGCCGATAATCAGAGCGACATTGTCGAGCACGCCGTGCTCAGCGAGTCGCTCCACGTAGCGTTCGGTGACCTCAGGCTCATAACAGAACTGGGTCTGGATAAATTGCATGCCGGCGTCAACGCGGGCCGCCAGCTTGTCAGGTCGCCAATTCGCCGGCGGATCAAACGGTGCATCCACTCCGCCGATGTTGAAAGCGGGGCGCTGTAGCAATTCGCGCCCGGATCCAATCGTGCCGTCCTCGGTCATTTGTCGCGCGAGCTGCATGATGTCGGTCGCTGCAAAGTCGAAAACTCCTTTCGCATTCGGTTCATCACCAGCGCCAGGATTATCGCCCGTTAGTACCAATACGTTCTCGATTCCCAATGCGGCCGCGCCGATCAAATCTGCCGAGATCGCGATTCGATTTCGATCCCTGCAGGTCATCTGCAATATGGGTTCGATGCCATTGCGCGCCAATATTGAGGAGGCTGCGATGCTGGACATCGTTACTCGTGCGCCGGCACCGTCAGTAACGTTGACGGCGACCACTTTGTCTTTCAATGGCAGCGCCTGTTGCAATATTGCGTCCGCGCTGGTGGTGAGCTTGGGCGTGATCTCGGCTGTGACTATGAAATCGCCGTTCTCGATCGCGGTTTTTAGCCGGCTTCCCGGGGTGGTTGTCATGTCGTGTCCGGCCTTTTTCGTGCCTGATTACCAGCAGCGGAGCTTAGAGCATGCGGCTTGCCCGTGTCCAAGTGGCTTTCTCCTGAAACTGGCTTGACAAGCCTAAACAGAATGAGTATTCTGATTGGCATGGTTAGAACACGCACCTTTGATCCGTCCAGCGCTTTGACGAGTGCCGTTGAGCTGTTTGCCTCCAAGGGGTACGCAGAGACTTCGATGGAAGACATCGTTCAGGCGACCGGGGTCAGCCGGTATGGTTTGTACAGCACCTTCGGCAACAAGCGAGAGCTGTTCGAACAGGCACTGGAGCGTTTCGCAGAGGGTATGGGTAAACAGTCCTTCCTGCGCTTGTTGGAGCCTGATGCGTCTCTCGACCACATCCGAAAAATATTTGATGAGCGTGTGAGCGATATGTGCTGCCTTGAAGAACATAAGGGCTGCCTGTTTATTCACACAGCCATGGAGCTGGCGCCCCAAGACGATGAAATCCGAGGCGTATTGCAAAAATTCATGAAGCGTATGTCCAAAGCGTTTTCAATTGGCCTGGAGTCGGCCAAGGAGCGTGGGGAAATTCGCGAAGACGTCGATGTTCGAGCGGCCGGTGAGCTACTCACGAGCACAATGTTTGGTTTGGCCGTACTCGGCCGAACCGGTTTCGACCCAGCAACGCTCAACGGCATTGTTGACAACACCCTGGCATCGCTTAGCGGCTAGGCCCTTTTTTTGACCATAACAGAACGAACATTCTGATAAGAAAATAGCATAAATCCAAACCCCAGGAGTAAACGAAATGAATTACGGTAAATCAGCAGTTACAAGCATCCTGAGCAGCGCAGCGCTCATCGTATTGGCAGGACAGGCCTCTGCCGGCCAGGAAACGTGGAGTGGCATCGATACCGAAATCAGCTCCTGCGTTGCGGCAGTCGCAGATCATGCAAACTACAGCGACGCGACCAAAGTCAGGCACGCAGTAGTGGGTGTCAAAGAGCGCACCGTCGGTTACAAACTGACTATCGAGACCTCTCTGTTTAATGACGCGAGTGATATTGCGATTCGCGAGTACGCGACATCGTGCGTCGTCAACGGAAGCAATGTGCCGATGCAGTTTTCGATCAGCGAGACCGACAACGATGCATGAAATGAAGCACGGGCGTCATCAGGAGGGGATCCAAACTGATTCCCTCCTGATACGATGCTTCCTATATGGAAATTGCCACGCTTGATGAACTAAGGATCGTCCTGGATCCGATTGGCCAGATCGGGCTTGCACTGGCCCTGATACTCATCATGTTCAGCATTTCGCTGAACCTGCAAGTCAAAGACTTCGCTTTCTTGCTGCAACGTCGCGCCTTGTTCATTGGCGGCGTCGTTGCCCAAACCGTTGCTCTGCCACTCATTACCTTCGCACTGGTGCTGCTCCTGCAGCCGCCGCCGTCGGTTGCATTGGGGATGTTTGTGGTTGCGTGTTGTCCGGGCGGTGTCGTTTCCAATCTACTCACCTACTTGTCCGCTGGAAATGTCGCGTATTCGGTATCCCTGACAGCAACATCCAGTGCGCTGGCGGCGCTGCTAACGCCGACACTCATCTTGTTCTGGGCACAATTATATGAACCGACAGCGATGCTATTACAGAGTATCGCGTTTGACCCGCTCAGCTTTCTTTTACAAACCACAGTACTGCTGGCGGCACCTCTGGCAATTGGAATGATACTGGCGGCGCGTGCCCCGGATCTGGCCAAGCGCTTGCAAAAGAAAGCGGCTCTGACCGGGACGTTGGGTCTGGCTGGCGCGATTATTTACGGTACGGTGAAATTCTTACCGCTGCTTATGCCGGCGCTACCTATGCTGTTTTTCTTTACAATACTGCACAACGCCGCGGCCTTCGCGACGGGCGCAGTTACCGGGCTGCTCTTACGGGCTGATATTCCAACGCGTCGTGCATTGGTGTTTGAAGTGGGCATCCAGAACTCAGGACTTGCAATTGTTATCCTGCTTGGCCAGTTCGACGGACTTGGCGGGGCCGCGGCGATAGCGGCTGTATGGGGCGTTTGGCACTTGATCGCGGGCGGTACGCTCGTAGGAGTAATGCGACGATATGACATTTGATCTGAAAATCACGGGTGGTCTGGTCTACGACGGCAGCGGCGGCGAGGCAGTTCGCGCAGACGTTGCGGTGAAAGATGGAATTATCGTAGCGGTTGGCGATTGTTCGGGCAGCGCGGCACAAGTCATTGACGCCGATAGCGCTATCGTCACGCCCGGTTTTATTGACCTCCACACGCACTACGACGGGCAGGTGAGTTGGGACGAAGAAATGCGGCCGTCCGTAAATTTTGGCGTGACCACGGCAATATTGGGCAATTGCGGAGTCGGTTTCGCACCCGTGAAGCCGCAGGATCATGACCGTCTGATTCGCCTGATGGAGGGCGTCGAAGACATTCCGGGCACTGCTTTACATGAAGGTATTACCTGGGCCTGGGAGTCATTTCCAGAGTACCTCGATGCGATAGATGCTCTGCCGCATACAATCGATTTTGGTGTGATGGCTGTGCACGATCCAATTCGCGTGTATGCAATGGGCGAGCGTGCAGGCCATGAAGAAGCCGCCTCGCCACAGGATATCGAAGTCATGCATCGTTTGGTTAGCGAAGCAATGGATGCAGGTGCTGCAGGCTTCTCGACCGGCCGTACTGACGTGCACCGAACAGCCGATGGCGAATGGACGCCGTCGTCTGAGGCAAGTCGCGATGAATTGATCGGCCTGGCTGCAGCTCTCAATGGTCGGAAATCCGGCGTCTTGCAGATCGTTAATGACTTTAATCTTGAGCGAACAGGCGATCAGTTCGCTGAGGAATTCGCATTGATCGAAGCGTTCGCCCGCGCGGCTGACCGGCCATGTTCGATTTCCCTGATGCAACGTGACTTTGCACCCGATCAGTGGCGACAAATTTTGCAGGAGACCGAACGCCTGAACAGCGACGGTGTCGATTTCCGAGTGCAGGTTGCGCCGCGGGCAATCGGCGTAATCAACGGCTTGCAATGCACCTTTCATCCGCTGCTCGCACAGCCAAGTTATCTGGCAATCAAGGACAAGCCTCTTGCCGAGCGCGTCGCCATCATGCGAGATCCAGAATTCCGCAAGCGATGTCTGGCAGAGCAACCAGTAAGGCTCGCTGGCGAGGGGTCATCGGTGCCGCCTATTGTTGATCGAATCATCGGCGAGATTGAGGCGATTGCCTTCAAGTTGTATCGCCTCGATGAGAGTCCTGACTACGATCAAGGTGTGGAACGGTCCATTGGTGCCGAAGCGCAGCGCGATGGCGTCCCTGTGATGGAAAAACTGTACGACGTATGTCTCGAGGTTGATGGTCATCAACTCATCTACTTCCCGATCTACAATTACACTGAATTCAATTACGACAACGTACACACGATGCTAACGCATCCGAACGCATTGCTAGGCCTGTCCGATGGCGGTGCACATGTCGGTACGATTTGCGATGCCAGTTTCCCTGCGTATCTGTTGTCACATTGGACCCGCGATCGGCAGCAGGATCGCATCGAACTTGCGCGCGCCGTGCAGATGCTTAGCGCGGATGCTGCAGATTATCTGGGTCTGACGGACAGGGGCCGTATTGCAGTGGGTCAGAGAGCTGATATCAATGTTATTGACTACGCTGAGCTGTCTCTGCGACAGCCGCGCATGGTGCAGGATTTGCCGGCGGGCGGGCAGCGGCTATTGCAGCCGGCAACAGGTTTTCGGGCAACATTTGTTGCTGGTCAACAGGTCATCGATCATGACGAGGTCACCCAGGCACGACCTGGCCGCTTGATTCGCTTCAACTAATTCGCACCAACTGCGATGGTTGGTGAGGATGGCACGAACGGCAAGCATTTCATGATCAATAGTGACGATCTCTGTTTTGAACTTGAAGACCGGCAGGTAGGTGAAAGACGTAGGTATTAACCCGAATCAATTTCTCGATACCGTCGTGATAAAAAAGTTCATGAAAAAAATTCTGCTTGCATCGATAGGTTTCTTTTGCGTATCCAACGTGTCTGGTGACGAACCAGCACCTGTGATTCCAGGTAGTGTCAACGACGCCATGACTTCCATAATCGCACCGGCGACGAATACGCTGTGGGGAATCGAGGATCCACAGACCGATGCGGACTGGCAGGTTTTTATCGATGCGGCCGATGCCGTGATCAAAACAGCAACCGACATAAAGGACGGCGGCGCCGGACCTAACGACCAACAATGGGCCGAGAGTCCGGATTGGCAGGCGTTTGCTGATAGACTGATCGAAGCCGGGGCTGACGCTCGCAAAGCGGCGCAGGATAAAGATGTGGAAGCGATGTACGCCGCAGGCGATATTCTCTATCCGCCTTGCGAAGAGTGTCATATCCAGTTTCACCCCGGCCTGCAATAAACAATAGCCGGGAGCAGGACTTTGATGAACGCTGCGCGACTTATGGTCGCATTTCTCCTCATGCCGTTATTTGCCGCGGCGCACCACAATCCTGTTGTTTACGACGGTAAGACAACCGTTACGATCTCTGGCACCGTGACAGCCGCACGCTATGGCTATCCGCACAGCCAATACGCGATCGACGTAACTAATGACGCCGGCGAAATCGAGAAGTGGGTACTGATGACTGAAGATCCACGTGACGCTAAACGTCTGGGCTTCGACGAAGCGATCAAGTCGATCAAGGCTGGCGATCCGATAACCGCCGTAGGCTGGCCAAACAAAATCAAGGACCGCGAAATTCGTGGCCATCAATTGCACTATCCCGACGGTAGCGTAGTGATGATGCGTCGTGGAAATTACATCTGGACCGACGACCTGAAACGCATATGGCGTTTAGGAACCGGACGCGACGAGTTTCCTGATGGTATTGGCGCACTCAATGAGTCCGCGCCTCCTGTAGAGCAAGTAGCTGCATGGATTGAAGAAGACGATGTCGTCACGCGAATTGGGTATCTGGTCGCCAACGGTGATCCGCGGCTTATCGGTGTCGACAGCGGTGATGGCTTCGAGTTTGACGGAGTCGGTGCTCTGTACACGTGCCATACCGAACGCGAGTCGTTCCGGCTGGAAATAGACCTTGCAGCATTGGATCCGGCGGACCGCAACGCTATCGACGATGGCGACAGTTATATCAGTCGATTCAATAGTTTGTTGGCGCGCTACTGGGAGTACGAGGTCGCCAACTGCTAGTTCAAGCGGCCAGTACCCCAAACTGTGGATCAGGTCACACAGATACGCATGCCGCACACTATGTTAAACGCTAAGATACTTGCCTACGTATTTTTTGGCCCTGACACGGGTCCGGAGGCAATCGCATGGTGGGCAAGCTGGGAATTCAACTTACGGTAACGGTACTTGCCTGTACTGTGCTTGCTGCGCCAAGTTACGCCTACCTCGATCCAGGTACCGGCAGTATCATTCTACAGAGCGCTCTCGCAGGTATCGCTGTAGCCATGGGCGTATTGCGCCTGTATTGGTACCGGCTCAAAGCTTTCTTTTCTGGCAAGACTTCAGAATCCAACGTACAGGATTCGAAAGACGCCGAGATTCAAAACGAATCATAGATGTCAGATGTTTCCGCCGAATCGGGCTCTTTCCGGGATCGCAGGGGACGAATCTTTTATGTTGACGGTCGCGTTCTGCGAACCGTTATGCCGATCGCCGTTGCCGATTACGACTTCGTGCGCGGCAGTGGTCTTGTCGACGCGCTGGTCGCCGACCAAAAATTAGTCGGCGAAACCCTTGTAGATGCATCGATTCTTGGTGAACACGCGCAAGGTGCGCACTATGTTCTCGAACACCCCCGTCTACCGTTTATCTCTTACCCCTATGAATGGTCCTTCTCTGCGCTAAAGGCAGCTGCGTTGTTGCATCTTGATATTCAACAGGCTGCGCTAAAAAAAGATGTGACGATGACCGACGCAACGGCTTACAACGTTCAGTTTGTTGGCCCGAAGCCGATCTTCATCGACAGCCTGTCGTTTCAGCGTTACACAGAAGGAGAGTACTGGGCCGGGCATCGACAGTTCTGCGAGCAATTTATCAATCCTCTGTTGTTGCGTTCAGTAAACGGAATTCCGCACAACGCCTGGTATCGAGGTGAGTTAGAGGGAATTTCCGCTGCGGATCTAAGCAGACTGCTGCCGTGGCGAAGCCGGCTCTCCTGGAACGTGCTGACCAATGTATTTATGCAGGCGCGCTTGCAGAACACTTCAAGCTCAAGTGATGCAATAGAGAAGGCGAAAGCACGCAAGTTGCCTCGCATCGGCTATGAACAAATTTTGCACGGTCTACGTAAGTGGATCGCTGGACTCGAGCCCAAGATGGATAGCAAGACCGTGTGGCAGGACTATGCAACCGACAATAGCTATGCCGATGAAGAAGCGGTGAACAAACGTCGCTTCGTCGCTGAATTTACACGTGCGGCAAATCCGAAAATATTTCTCGATATCGGCTGCAATACCGGTGACTACTCTGTAGTTGCCCTGGAAAATGGCGCGCAGCTTGCGATTGGTTTCGACTTTGATCATGGCGCTCTGGAGTACGGCTATCGGCGCGCCGTAAACGAGTCGCTAAACTTCCTTCCTCTACACCTGGATGCAGCCAACCCCAGTCCTAATCAGGGCTGGTCTCAAGCCGAAAGGAAAGGATTTGGAGAGCGAGCCAAAGGCGATGCTGTTATCGGACTGGCTCTGATTCATCACCTCGCTATTGCCAAGAACTTGCCCCTTGATGAAGTCATCGGCTGGCTCGTCGATATGGCGCCACAGGGCGTCATCGAATTCGTGCCGAAAAAGGATGCGATGGTGCAGCGACTGTTGCAGATGCGCGAAGACCTTTTTGCCGATTACGATCAAGCGACGTTCGAGAAATATCTTGGTTCTCGTGCCCGAATAGTAAAATCTGAAACCGTATCCGCCAGCGGCAGAGTGCTGTATTGGTTCGATCGTGGCTAAGGCGCAAGCTTTTTTAGGCCACTTCGTTCGGTTACTTGCCGTTGCCGCTATTCCAGTAGCAACCGTTACGCTGTTCGCTACCACGGCAATTTATGCGGGCAACGCATCGGAATTCTCCAGTTCCTTGCCACCCTTGCTCGCGATTATTCTGCCGTATGCAGGAGGCCTGGCTGTTGCTCTCGCGCTCATGGGATCGCTCCTGACGAAACGCGGGAAGGATCGCTATACGACATTTCTAAGCGCGTTGGCTGTTCTACTTTGGTTGCAGGGAAACATCCTGGTCTGGAACTACGGAGTATTCGACGGCAGCAGCATTAACTGGATGACCGGCGTCTGGCGCGGCATCCTGGATGTTTCAATCTGGATAGCCGTAATACTGCTCGCTATTTATGGCTATCGGAAACTAGGTAAAGGCCTGCTTATCGCTGCGGTCGCAACGCTTGTGATGCAGACGCTGTCAGCGACGCTTACTCTGAGCAGCAATACGCAAATCTTGCAGGCAAAGGATGTAGTGGCCAACCTGGAGGGCCGCAGTGAGGTGATGCGCTTTTCCCCCACTAAAAATATCGTCCACATTGTGATGGACGGATTTCAGTCTGACATTTTCGCGTCAATTCTCAACGATACCAGCGAGCGAGACTTCAAGAGTGAGTTGCGCGGATTTACCTACTTCGATCAACACCTCGGCGCGTATCCTTACACACAGCTAACCGTACCGGCGATGTTGAGCGGTAAATTGTTTCAAAATGACGTACCGGTCGACACTTTTATTGAGCAAACGATGCAAGGCCCGACCGTAATCAACAAAGCCTACGCGGCGGGTTACGAGATCGACATCGCGGCGGCAGCCGCGCTCCGCAATGTGTACGCTCTCGGCGACTACTCGAACGCGTTTAGCATCGCTAGCAGCGGGCACGTTACTGCGCAGGATATCGCGATAATAGACGCGGCGAAGTTGACAGATCTTGCTCTCTTTCGCGTGCTTCCACATTTCGCCAAGGCCCTCGTGCATCGCGACGAGTTATGGATATTTCAAGCAAAAGTCCAAAGCAGTGCTTTCCTTCACATGCAGTACTTTTCCGATCTGGCTTTTCTTAAGGACCTCGCTACAGAGATGTCGACAGATCGCGATACGCCCGTGTACAAAATGATTCATGTAATGCTCAGTCATCGGCCATTTGTCGGTAATGAGCGTTGCGAGTTTGATGGACGGAAGTCGGGCTCCCGAGACGAGGTAACGACACATGCTCAGTGTGGCCTCGTCAGAGTAATGAATGTCTTGCAACGAATGAAGGACTTGGGGATTTACGACAGCAGTCTTATCGTGCTGATGGCTGATCACGGCGCATGGGTGCCGGTTGAGAACTTCGAAACATCGGCGCGCGTGAGTGCGCTAACCGTAGCGATGGCGACACCGACTTTGGCGATCAAACCGCCCGATGCTGGTCATGCATTTCAAGTTTCAAATGTACCGTCTTCCATGATCGATATTCCCACAACCATCGCGGGTCTCGCTGCGATCGATGGCGGTTTCGGAGGTGAATCGGTGTTTAGCATCGAAGCGGGCGTGGCCAGGGACAGGCGCCACCTCACCTATGGCTACGGCATTAATCCCGATGCCAAGGGATATTTGTTTCCCATGCAGGAGTGGTTGGTCAACGGCAATCCGTATGAATCGGAATCATGGCAGCAGAGCAACCGATATCTACCAGCGGGGGACGATTGAAAGACAAACTCACGTATGTTATTGACGAGACTTGCAAAGCAACATGAGTGGTGACCGACTGATGCGTTCCGAAAATGCCTTTCCAGGCTCGTTTCTCGTACTTCTTGCTCTTATCGGCATGTCCGACGCATGCGGCGACGCGCCGTATATCGATCCGGCAGATGATGCGGCCCATTTCGGTGACATCTACAATATCCTGTTTTGGGATACTGCTCAGAAAGTTGCTGGTTTTCGCAACATGGAAAAACTGGCGTGGACGCGCCAGGTCGATGCCGGCACCGATCCTTACCCCTTGCCAGAGAAGAAGTCTGATCTATCAGATTTCTCATTCGTATTCGAGGATGCCGTAGTAACGCTCGACGACTACATCCGTTCACACAACGTAGCGGGCCTTCTGGTGATCAAGGATGGCGTGGTCGTCTATGAGCGCTACGAACTCGGAAACTCGGCCGAGAGTCTGTGGATTTCATTCTCCGTGGCCAAATCAGTCACGTCTTTGCTGGTTGGGGCGGCTATTCAGGATGGCTACATCAAGAATGTTGACGAAAAGGTCAGCGACTACCTGCCGCGGCTCAAGAATTCGTCGTACGACGATGTGACCATCCGGAATCTAATGCAGATGTCATCAGGTGTGCAGTGGGACGAGGACTACGCGGACCCGGAGTCGGACATTAATACCATCAAGTGGGATACGTTGAGTATCTATGATCAGTTGCGAGACAAACCTCGATTTGCAGCGCCGGGGGAGGTTTTTAACTACAACACTGCGGAAACCAATCTTGTAGGCACTCTATTGCGCTCGGCTATCGGCAATAATTTGTCGACCTATCTCAGTGAGAAAATCTGGCAGCCGTTTGGTATGGAATTCGACGCAGTCTGGAGTCTCAGCGAGTCTGGCGGCGGCGAATTCGGTGGCAGTAGCCTCAATGCCACGCTGCGGGATTACGGGAGAATTGGACTATTCGCGCTTCAGGATGGGCGCTTGCGAGACGGAACCAGAGTGCTGCCTGAGAGTTGGATGGCGGAATCGGTGACCCCGTCGCAAGGGTTGGATCGCTACGGGTATCTCTGGTGGCTAAGAGGCGAAGGGACCTATGCGGCCTCCGGTATTTTCGGTCAGGCGATTCATGTTGATCCGGTTAATAACATCGTCATTGCGCAGCAAAGCGCTCGCGAGGCTGCGAGCCTGCCTGATGACTGGGCATTGCAGCTCGCACTCTTTAAGGCAATTTCGGATCAACTACGCCGTTAGACCCGTAATAAGCTCGTTATTTCCCCGGTCTGTTTGTAGATGCAATACATATACTATGCAGTAGCATTTCTGGTTGCGGTCGTAGCGCTGCTACTAGTCGTGAATCGTCCGCAGTACGTGCAGATAGACGCTCCAATTCCTGCCGCTTTCCAGGGCACGACATTCCCGCACGATTCATTCGAACAATTGCTTCATCAATGGGTCAGTGACGACGGCAGAATCGACTACGAGGGCTGGCACGCGTCGAGCTCGTCCGTCGCCAAACTGAACGGCTATCTGGCGGCCGTTAGCTCGATCAGCCCGACCTCGGCACCGGAACGCTTCGCGATGCGCAGTGATGAGCTCGCGTACTGGTTGTATGCGTATAACGCCTATGTGATCAAGAGTGTGCTGGACCATTGGCCTGTTGCCAGTGTCACTGATGTCAAAGCACCTATTGAAGCGGTCAAGGGGCTCGGGTTTTTTTACCGTCAGCGTTTCGAATTCGGCGGCAAGCACATGAGCTTGCTGTACGTTGAAAACACCATTATTCGTAAGGGTTACCAAGACGCGCGAATTCACTTCGTACTAAGTTGCGCCAGCGAAAGCTGCCCAGTCGTGCGACCGGATTTGCCGACGGGCGCGGCGCTGGAAAATTTTCTGGCGACAGCAGCGACGGAGTTCGCCAGCGACCCAGGCAATATTTCTGTTGACCATCAGGCTCGCGAAGTCGTCCTGTCCCGAATTTTCAAGTGGTATCGCAGCGACTATGAGGTGGTATTCAATGAGTATGACTGGGCGCTCAATTCTGCCCTGTAAGGTAAGGCGTCCGCGATCCAACTTCATCGCGGTGCTCCTGAAAATGGCTATCTTCGAGTGATTTTATTCAAAAGTTTGTAAACGAAATCCACTGCTAGCGCATCTAACACCTAAACCGCCTCATTACGTGGCGGCACAGGGCGTGTAGCAGGGGGGCTAAACTGAAAATCGCGGACACATCTGGGCAAGATATTCGCCTCGAACCACCGAGCAAACGCAAGCTGCAGCTGGCTGCTGGCGGTGCTTTTCTGGTCATCATTGTTCTTGCATGGCTTGCAGCGCCGCTATTTCAGCGTTGGGCTAACGCTACGATATCGATACCTTTCGACCGCGTTCGCGTCGCTACTGTGACGCGCGGCGACCTGGTGCGAGATGTTTCGGTACAAGGACGAGTTGTTGCGGCGGTGAGCCCGACTCTTTATTCAACAGCCCCTGGCACGATTACCTTGAACGTGGATGCTGGTGAGCGGGTCATTGAAGGCCAGGTCGTTGCAGTCGTAGATAGCCCGGACCTTGCGAGTTTGCTGGAGCAGGCGGAATCATCTTTGGAGCAGCGCCAGGTCGAACTGGAGCGGCAGCGAATAGAAGCTCGTCAGTTGGCGTTGGAGAAAAGAAAGTCGGCCGATCTCGCTGAGGTGTCTCTTACCGCAGCGGACCGCGAAAAGCGCCGCGCCGATCAGGCTTACGATCTTGGCGTAATTTCCGTCATCGACTACGAGAAAGCTCAGGACGATTTGCAAAACGCGAAAGTCGCACACGGGCATGCGATCGCCGATGCAGATCTGTTTGATGAGCGACTCGCGTTCGAAATTCGTGCCAGTGAGCTTGAACTCAACAGACAAGTCTTGATGGTGAGGAATTTGCAGCGGCGCGTCGATGACCTGGCGATCAAGTCACCAGTCAGTGGCGTTGTTGGCGATCTGCTAGTCGACCAGAAAATGGCAGTTGGCGTAGACACGCCGATCATGGCGGTTGTTGACCTGACTCGCTTCGAGATCGATGCGCAGATTCCGGAAAGTTATGCCGATGACCTCGACGTAGGCATGCAGGCCGAAATTATGATCGGTGGTGATAAATATTCCGGCGAGTTGGTTGCCGTATCCCCTGAAATTCTGAACAACCAGGTAAATGGTCGCATACGCTTCAGCGGAACGGGACCTACCAACCTGCGCCAAAACCAGCGTCTGACTACGCGCATTCTGTTGGCCGAGTATCAAGACGTCTTGATCGTGCAACGTGGGCAGTTTCTGGATAGCGGCGGTGGCCGCATTACCTATGTTCTGAATTCCGAGGGCCTCGCCGAGCGGCGTGCCATCGAAGTTGGCGCCAGAAGTCTCGGCGCTGTCGAAATTGTCGCCGGCCTGAGTCAGGGCGACACCATCGTAATTTCAAATCTGGATCCTTTCCGCAGTGCGGACACGGTTCTTCTCACCGAATAATTGTCTTAATCAGGAGC
>RCNC010002079.1_pt1 | contig 17543 bp, 16 predicted proteins | sample 2041301 | NCBI WGS metagenome assembly RCNC01 (sample SAMN09708231, study PRJNA481090) | Marine sediment metagenome, whole genome shotgun sequencing project. | biome: marine sediment; feature: ocean; material: sediment; isolation source: Sewage treatment plant 13A marine sediment (STP13A) ... | reverse complement strand
ATCCACAAACTTTCTATCCTGATCACGGTTGTATTTGTGGGCACTGGAGATGGAGCCGTATATATTGCCGGAATAAAAACCGATTTCCACAAAGGATATAACACCACCGAGGGCGTACATTTCGTTATTGAAAGCCTCATAGGCAGCATAGATGAGACCGCCATTTATCAGAAAGGAGATCAGGGCATCCCGGGGCCGGTTGCAGTAGAGATACCCCCCCCCGGGCAAAATAGCGAGTGTGCCGGCCATTCCCGGACTTTTGTGGTGGATGTCGCCGGAACTCTCAAGCCTTCTATTCAAATCGGCCAGGCGGTATTTATCATGATTCTGATGGCTGATTCTTTGAAAATAGATTCGTGCTTTTTCCCAGTCAGCCGTCTCAATGAAAATCCAGCCCATACGATAATTGGCCTCGTCCTGCACATCCATATCATCCGACAGGGTCACCAGGGTGTGAAGAGTTGTCAGCGCTGATGATCGCCGCCCTATACGCAATTGACTCTCTGCGGCCATGAAAAAAGACCGGGCATGATAGGCCGACCCAACATCTACCATCTCCATCAAATCATTGAAAGTCTGGATAGCCTCTATATACTGTCTTTCCAAGTAGTAGGCCATGCCCATATGATATCTGGATTCAGGCACACGCCCATCCTCTGGAAACAGGTAGGCAAACCGCTCATATTCTATGATGGCCAGCATATATTTATCCTGGGAATACAGCTGTTCCGCATACTGAAACTGCTTATCCGCATCGATGGTAACGGTTGTATCCGCAAAGGATGGATGGACAAAGATGGAAAGGAGGGTCGTTGCCAACAATAAAACCATCAAGCGTCCCATATTAAACCTGGGTATTCTTTCTCGTTTCTTAACTGTAAAATTGGAAATTGGTGCATTTAGCAGCAAAAAAATAAAACCAATCACGAAAACACGAAATTTGAAAAACACGAAATTTTTCGTGGTCATTTTTCGTGTTTTCGTATTTTCGTGATTTCGTGATGAAAGATCTTTTTCTTTTACGGTTTATCCTGGTTGGGTACAATTGGAACATATTTTGGTAGACCCTATAGAATGTGTTACTTCTGTGTCACCCTGAGAACCTCTTCAATGGTAGTAACACCCTTTAGCACTTTTTTAATACCGTTCTGCCGCAGGCTGATCATGTCCAGCTTCCTGGCTTCTTCCATAATACGATTCGCATCATACGATTTGAGAATGAAGCTCTTCAATTCCTGGTTAACCAGCATCAACTCGTAGATACCGATACGTCCCCAATAGCCCGTGTGGAAGCATTTCTCACAACCCACTGCCTGGTAGATTTCAGAACCACGGCTTGTTTCACCTGAAATGCCGATGGTCTTGAGCATGGTCTCATCAGGATGGTGCAATTCCTTGCAGTGTTCGCAGAGAACCCTTACCAGCCGCTGTGCGGCAACGGCAATCACGGAAGATGAAATCAGGAATGGTTCGATGCCGATGTCCACCAGACGCGTGATGGCGCCGGCCGAATCGTTGGTATGGAGAGTGGAAAAAACGAGATGTCCCGTCAGGGCCGACTGAACGGCAATTTCGGCTGTTTCATGATCACGAATTTCACCCACCAGCACCACGTCCGGATCCTGCCTGACGATGGAGCGCAGCCCCCTGGCAAAGGTCAGATCAATTTTTGGGTTCACCTGGATCTGGCTGATACCGTTGATCTGATACTCAATGGGATCCTCGATGGTAATGATGTTGATATCCGGCGAATTAATGGAGGAAAGTAGCGCGTATAGGGTTGTGGTCTTGCCGCTCCCGGTGGGACCGGTCATCAGAATCATTCCATTGGGTGATACAACAAGTTTTTTCAACTTCTCGAGCATTTCCCCATCCAACCCCAGTTCGCTGAGTCCCATCAGGGAACTGGTCTTGTTCAGCAAGCGCATGACAACCCGTTCGCCGAAGGACGTGGGAATGGTGGATACACGCACATCGATTTCCTGATTCCCGATCTTCAGGTTTATGCGCCCATCCTGGGGAAGCCGTTTCTCGGCAATATTCATTTTAGCCATCACCTTGATTCTGGAAATAAGAGAGGCCTGAATCCATTTGGGAGGCGTGAGCAGGTCATACAGAATACCGTCGACCCGGTATCGTACTTTAAAACTTTCCTGATACGGTTCGATGTGAATATCGCTGGCTCTGGCTTTGATGGATTGTGAGATAATATGATTGACGAGCTTGATTATTGGTGCATCACTGGTGTCGTCCAGAAGATCGGCGGTGTCTTCTATTTCACTGATAATCATACTGCCGTCTTCTTCCATGTTCTGGACAAGCTGTTCTGCAGAATCTCTATTGAAATCGTAGGACAGGTTGATGGCGGAAATGATTTCATCTTTTGGCGCCAGTACAATGTCATAAGTATCGATGCCGAGAAGCCGGGCAAGATCATCTATAGGCTGAAAATTGCCGGGGTCGTTTACAGCAATAACGATGCCGTCATGGCTTGAATCCGTATCAATATCAAAGGTGTCCTGCAATTCGCCTGACACAGTGTCCGCAAAAGTTTGCCACTTTTTCTCAAGGGGTACGATCTGATGCTTTTTCAAGAAAGGGCTCGGTACCTGCCCGGCAAAATCCTTGCCAATAGCTTCCAGGGGTAGCTTCGTCCAGAATGGAATATCGTACTGCAGACTGAGGGACTCTAAAAGCTGTTTTTCAGAAATCACCTTTTTCATCAAAAGTATACTGCCGATATCGCCGCCCTTTTCTTTCCGGACCTTGAGGGCATCCGTGATGTCACTATCGGTGACATGGCAGTGTTGTTTCAGTATTTGTGTAAGTGCTTGTGTCATATGATTCTTCTGGTCATTTTCTTATTGCACCCGTTGCTGCATCAATATTTTCCTGCACCTCATCCTCAATCGTCTTTCCTTCTTGTCTCCTTCTGGCCTTTTTGATGTCTTCTCTCTTTATCTCGAACAATGCACGCGCTTCGGCTGGATTGGCCACCACCCGGGGGGTCAGAAATACAAAAAGGTTCGTTTTTTCCAGGGCATCAGCATCTGTCTTGAACAGCCACCCTATGACGGGAAGATCTCCCAGGCAAGGCACCTTGTAGGTCGTTTTTGTCATACTGTCATCGATGAGACCACCGATGACCACCGTTTCATTGTCCTTGACAATCACCGTGGTATCGATCGTCCGTTTAAACGTCGTGGGCCGGTCTGTCGAGGTTGTGGCCAAACTATCGAGCTGTGTTATCTCCTGGTTGATGCTGAGACGTACATATCTGTCCTGACTGATGTGGGGGGTAATTTTCAGCATGATACCCACGTCTTTGTACTCATAGGAGCTATATGTCTCAAAGCTGCCTTCCGCCGCAGATCGTGTCTGGTAAGGCACATTTTTGCCTACGTTGATGGTGGCCTCTTCATTATCCGTTGTCAAAATTTGCGGCGTCGAGAGGATATTGACGTCCTTGTCTTTTTTGTAGGCCTGAACAACGGCTCCCAGGCTCGGAAAGGTTACACCACCCACACTGATGGCTTCCCCGAACACCCCCATCGAAAACCCTGCAGGCTGTGTGGCGATGCCAGTGAGACCCCCGGCAAGACCGCGCAGGTTGTTAAATCCGGGTTCACTACCGCTGAATCCACTTGTACCACCGTAGGTGTCACCGTTAAAATTAAACTGGTCACCAACGATCCATTCGGTCCCCAAAAGAAAATCCTTTTCGACATCGACCTCCATGATGAGACATTCGATATAGACCATGGAACGGGGAATATCGAGTTTGCGAATCACCGCTTCCAATGTCTGGTAATCTTCTTTTTCAGCCGTTATGATCAGACTGTTGGTGGCCTTGTCTGCCATGATGCGTGCCTTTGACGATACAACAGGCGCTTTTTTGGCTGTTTTGGTATCTGTTTTCTTGCTGGGTATGGCCTCCAGAACACCGGCAAGGTCTTCTGCTATGGCATTTTCAAGATAATATACATGAATGGTTTCTTTGCCTTTGGGGGTTTCCGTATCAAGAAGCGTGATAAGCTCTTTTATTTTAACAGTATTTCCTTCACTGGCCAGTATGATGAGCATGTTTGTGCGATCATCGGCAACAAATTTGATAATATTGGTCTGACTGGCATTTTTTTTGGCTTTTGACGCTTTAACATTGAAGATGGAATCAAGTGTTTTTGCCAGAGTCTGGGCATCCGCATAGGCCAGTGATACAATACTTAGCTCCAGTCCGGACTTCAGAACATCGATGGCTTGCAGAATTTTGGTCAGACGCTTGATGTTTGAATAGACATCCGTCACAATCAGGGTATTGGTAGGCGGATAATCAAGAATAATACTGCTTTTAGATACCAGAGGGGCAAACAATTTCTTAATTTCAGATGCTGTGGCATATTTCAGGGGAATGAGCTGGGTTACAATTTTATCTGTGGCCAGACCGGATTCCTCCCTGAGCCGTGTTTCGATATTTTTGGACCGAGCGTCCGGGGACGGAACGATCTTTATGATCTTGCCTGCCTGTATGGTGGTAAACCCGTGAACTTCGAGAACCGACTCAAATACCTTGTACGCCTCGGCAACCGATATCTTGGACGGTGAAATGATGGTGGCTTTACCTTTCACGCGCTGGTCAATAACAAAGTTTTTTCCGGTGAGTTCACTGATGAATTTGATCAGTACATTGAGATCAACACTGTTGAAATCGATGGATACCATTTTACCTGCCAGGCTGGTCTTTTTTTCAGCACCAACCGCAGGCTGCAACAGTAAAAACACCATTGAAACAGCCACAATAATTTTAATGATATATTGACGTGATTTCATAAAGATCCTATTCAACCCTTTATTATAATAATAATTACTCCACCGAGTAATCTATGGTCTGCAACCGCCCTCTTCTCCGAAGCTGGATCTGTACCTTTTCCGCTGACTGCAAATTTTGATAAAGACTCAGAGCATCGTCCACGGATTCGATATTCTTTCCATCCACCCCGACAATGACATCTCCGTTTCTGAAGCCCATTTCACCAAATATGGAATTGGATCGAATACCGGAAAGCGTCAGCCCGTCGGACTGACCATCTTTAAAATGCGGTCTTATGCGCACTTGTTTCATCAGGCTGCCCAGGTCATTAACCGCCTCATCGATCCGCTCCCGCTTTATGGAAATATTTTTGGATACGGGTGTCGTGGAGCGTTGCGGTGTCTTTTTGCTTTTCAGACCGGCAATTTTGCCTCTACCGGCAGTCCCTTTTATTTTTTCCATCTGCAGTACTTCAAAAGCACCATTGACTTCCAGGACAACTTTCTCCCTGTGAATCTCTTTGACGACGGCATTCTGTATGGCATCTTCTATATGGTAAAGCTGCTGCACACGCTGTTTGACATCCTCTATAACTGCATAGGCATTTTGACCACTCCCGGTTACCGTACCCCAGAGCTTCAGATTCATTTTGGTCTCTTGCAGCGCTTCGATATCGACCTTGGCCTTCACGGCCACCCCTGCCTGTTTTTCGGCAAGTCGGAACAGGTTACGCTCTTCAATGGCTTTGTACTCGGACAGACGTCTATTAGCCTCCCTGGTGGGTGCTGCTTTCTTTTCATTGTCTTCAATGGAAGGACTGATGACCGCGAACCGTGCGCCCGCCACATGATAAAATGAACTGACGCCGAGGTACGCTGCCCCGGTTAGAAAAAGCACATTGATGAGCATCAAATAGGTTCGCATAAATACCTTAATGGTTAAATTTGAATTCCCCGCTGCTTGCAGCGCGGGATGAATTCAAATTACAGATACAGATCAGTTTTTGGTTCTGGAGCGACAACGTCGCGTTCTATAAAATCGTGCTACGATTTTATTGCCCATTACCTGAATGAAAATTTCGGTTTTTCGATGGTCCCGTATATGCGGATGGGCATCCCCTTATCACCCGTCTGCGACTTGAAAAAATTTCCAGGTAAAATATCTTTAACACTGGCCAGCAGTACCGCCTGCGGAAAAAACGATCCCCTCAGATTAATACGGCTCTTGCCGATGGGCTTCCGAATCATAACGGTCCCCGTCAAACTTCCCTCCACCTGTCCGCCTTTTGCCTCCAGGCGTTTCAATGAAAAGACCTGTTTATTCACATTAAACTCAGCCTCAACAAGATCGAGTGTCACCTCCTGAATGTTGATGATGGGATTCGACAACTCGATTTTCACATCTGCAAGATCCAGTTTCCCTTTTATACTCCTTTTAGGTCCATTATTGTCGATGAAGTCCACATCTCCATTCAGAAACCCGCTCAGTTTTCTCCCTAACTTCTCCTGGAGATTCGAGATGTCGGAGAGCTGAATATCATCTAATTTGAGAAATACATCTGTCTGAGTTTTTTTGTCGGACGTATTTACGTCCAAGTGCCCTCTCAGGGTTCCCTGATAGGCCTTGCCACGAAAATTAATCGTTTTCCGGGGTGACAATAGCGATGCCATCCGGGGAGTTACATTCAGTCTGTCGATTTGGGCCAACATACGGTTGTTTTGAAAGACAATCACCGGCTCAAACCCGAGCCCCAAAGGTAAAACCGGCTTTAGTTGATCGAGCTGGATCTGGTAGTCCGGTAACATCTTTAAAAGGTAGGCAGACACCACCCCCTTGAATGTTGCCGATGGAAACAGAAGATAGAAAAAAAACCCAGTGGCAACCAGCGTATAAGCGATGTAAAATAGTAAGTTCTTATTTTTTTTCATAACTAAACTTGACAAGCTCGTAAAAAGACCAAATTAGACGGTTTAGTAAAAAGTTCAAATTCAAGGCGTGCAAATTTTGCTATCATGAGGCGTACTTACTGTACGTTGAATGATTGCGAAATACAGCACAACGATGAAGTTGGGCTTTTTACGAAACCGTCAAACTTCAAATGTTTCCACCTGCAATATCACGTTCAACAGTCCTTCTTTTTCTTCTTTCTTGTTGAGGGACAACCGCCGTACATGAATCATGTTTTGTGATGTTTCAATCCTATACAGAAACTTGGTGATCTGCTCCATGGTAATACCGTTCAATTTCATCTCGACCAGAGACAGACGATAGGGCGTGTCCTTCTGTTTTGCCGACGATGGTTTCATATAGGTAATACGTTCCTTAATGCCTACCTGCCCGGCGAGCTTGTCGAGAAAAGAGAATAACGTGAACCCTCGTTGTCGCCGTTTGAATCGTTTATTTGAATTATCTGCGCGACTCTGTAACTCCAGGTATTTCAACCGTAGTTGTTTGATTTCAGTATAGTTTATGGTATGCGACACCAGTTTTCGCTGAAGTCTTTCCCTGGCATCAAAAAATGGGAAAAAAGCGACTTGAGCGAGAACGAAAATAGCGACAAAACCGATACCGATGCCGAGGGCCATCTTCTCGCGATTGCTCAGTTTAGCTAAAAGTGGGCGAAGCCTCTTTATCATAGGGCGACCTTCAATTTAAACCGCACACGCGTGCCGGACTTATCCATGTTTGCCGAGCTGATGGACACGCTATTAAAGATTTCGGCCTTTTCCAACCCGCTCTTCATGTCGTCAACGGCATTGAATGTGTCGGTATTGCCTGAGACAACAACACTATCCGAACCGACAATGATACTCACCAGCTCCACATCCTGTTTTTCCGGTATGAGGCGGCTGATATCATTCAAAATATCGATCGTTTTTACCGATGCTGCAAATTCGCCTGGTTGGGAGGCGCCCTTCCCGAGTGCTTCCAATTTCACACGCATCTGGTGAACGGGGTCCACAATTTGGGTCACCTCCGGGAAAGTCGTCTGAAATATCTCCAGAATTTCAGTATGCTTGGTTTCAACACGCTGTTTCAACGTATAGTAATTCACGATACTGTAACCCAGAAACAACAGAGCGACAACCCCACCCAGGCAACATGTCTTCAGTATATCCCTTTTGTTTTCAACCCAGGTTTTTCCTATTCCCATCCGATCTCGTCTGAAATTTATGGAATCGAACCCTGACAACTCATTCAATACCAGGGACAAAGCACCATCCATCAGACAGGGTTCCCAGGTTTTCTCTTGTGAAGTCAGCACAATTTTTCCGGAAGCCTCCATAAGATCAGCACGGGTGGCAGGCACACCGAAAAAGGCTTCAAGGTCCGGACCAACATCTGCCGCTGCTAAATACGAGCCGGTGATTTGAATCTCATCGAGGTCACAAGTCACTCCGGAATTCTGCTCAAATGCCAGCAGGGTGCGGTTTATCCGGGAGCATATCGAGCGGAGCATTGATTTTTTGTCTGAACCCGCAATCGAAAAGGTGCGGACAAGGCCGACATCACCTGATAAGGACAGGACCATTGTCGTGTAGCTGTCTCCGATATCCAGGAACATATGGCAATGCTTTTTTCCAGACAGCCGGGACAGGTATTGCCCCATGGCGTATCCACCAATCGTCAGTATGTCCGGTTCAATTTTGAAAGAAATCAGAAGATCGAGCAGGACAGCAATACGTTGTTTCTCTATTGCCGCAGCAAAGAGCTGCGGTGTATCAGGTTCCAAAGGGTTGTCAAGCATATTGAAATCAAAAACAATATCTTCAACCTGGTAAGGAAGATCCGTTTCCAGTTCAAACGGGAGTACCTGCCGCACTTTCTTGATTTCTTTAAAGGGGGCCTTCAGATTCCGGTAGGTCACATCAACAGCCGGCAGCGCCACAACACAGACCGCATGGGCAATATCGATCTGTCCACTTATACTCTCGAGAGACCGTTTCAATTCCTCTTCAAATGACGCCTCCTTCACTGAAAAGGAAACACGGGCATAGCTCTCTATCCAGCTTCCGCTCATGCCGCTCTTTACGACAACGGCGGAAACGGCATCGCGGCGAATATCAAGACCCAGAATTTTTCTGCTCATAATTTTAAAAACCCGTACCCGAAAAGAGTACTGAATGCATAACTTGAAATAGTATATATACCTTATTTTTCCTGATAACTCAAGATTTTACCATGCCACTTGCCTGTTTTCCTTTCCATGATCCGATTTACAACCACCTCGGCCGTCAGGGTCATACCTTTTCGCTCGGCTTCGGCATGCACACGAAAGAGGTCACTTGTGGCTCGGATTATCTTGGGGTCTATTTCGATCTCGCTGCAGCCTGGAGCGTCTGCATACCATTTGGGTTTCGAAAGATCATGTACATACTTACCGTCAGACAATTCCGCTCTGTACTCGAACATTGCCTGCGCCAGATGCTCACTCTCCGTCGGCAGAATAGCGGCAATGACAGGCAGATCCGCGGTGTTGATATTGATAGACCCGTTAAAGGTAAACTGGTTGTTTTCCGATTCCGTCATACCCCATACCGTCATGTAGCTCGCGACACCGGGGACACCTCCCACACCTTCAAAAAAATCAGGGCTTATTCCTTTGATCAATAAGAGCTCGCCAAGGTGATGAAACGGTCCATTTTGACATTCATAGGGTGGATCCAGGTCGAGGTAATATTCTGACTCAGCCCCGCTCAAACCGGTACTCAGATCGTCATCACCACGATCCAACCAGTCCTTGAGCGAGTTGATGATCGGTATGGGGGCCGTGTCATCGGTTCTGTCAAGTACAGGAATGGCAAGATTCAGAAAGTGCTCCCATATCTGGCGCTGAGATTCGTTGAATGCCTGGCCGTCTGGATATTTCACCAGTGAATTCACTTGAATTTTTCCCAATTCATCCACAATTGATATCCGCACGATACCATTATCAAACGGCAGTTCCATAAGAAGTTCTTCAGTTTTTTCCGGATTGGCCCAATCCTCCTGAACAGAGTCGATGCCTGAAGCTTCTTTATCCTTTATCAGAAGCGCTATGGCAGCATGCACACCCGACATGACCATCTGCTTTAACTGGATTCTTTCTTGAAAAGCACCCGATACATAGACAGATGAACGGGTCTTGCGATTCAGCTCCAGCGTCGTGACCACGAGTACGGTGACAATTGAGAGTGTGATGATCAGGGCGATGCCCCGGTTATTATTCAATGACAGTTTCATATGATTAAAAAGGCAATTACTAAATTGATTGAAACGCCCCCTACTCCTCCATCGCTTCTCTCATTACCGGAAGCATCACCATGGTTTCAAACACCATGGATACGGACTCCTCTTCACCTACTTCCAACAGGATATTGATGGCTTTGGGCGTCGCATAAGCGACATCCTTCGACTCGGAATCCCAGGTATCGTAGGCCGTACCCTCATTGTCGTAATAGGTAAATACCAGTGTTTTCAATTTTTCGCACAAAACCGGATCACCGGCCTGCTCTTCAGGCGGTGTATATGGGTACAAATGGTCCGCCCGTCGGAGTACATAGCCGTTCTCTTCATCTTCCGAAACATAGTAGACAATTTCCGCTATACTTTCATGAACGGATCCATCCAGGGACACGTGAGATCGTGAGGTCATCCTGAGACGGGGAAAATCCGCGCCTGACAGTTCCGACTGGTCTCCCACCACGCGGTATGGATCCGGGGACGAATCAAATTCAGGTTTGGTATACTCAGGTAACCGGGCAATGGTTATCCCGCTTAAATCTAGGGAAATGCGGTTCAGACAACTGCCGACCATACCGTATGTATCAAGACCTGCATCGATTCTGTCAGCACTGAAATAGACGGATCGAAAGGAAGCGAAAACAGTTGTGATGACGATGCTGAAGATCAAGATAGAAACCATAATCTCCAGCAGAGTAAATCCGGCCTTATGGCTATGTTTTAAAGGGAGCACGTGCAAATCAGTCTCTCAGAAACCGGTACCGTCTAAGGAAGTATACATGCTCATCGCCATTTATCGATACTCGAACATCGATTAGTTTCAAATCTTCTGTTTCCAGTGACTCAGAAACCACCTCTTCAACAGAAACCGCCCATGCATAGCCTGGAAACCCTTCCGCAAAGTCTCCCGTGTTGTCTGCCAACTCCTCTCCCGGCATGGATGTTAGTTCGGCCATTTTCTTCTGAGCCAAAAACGGTGCCGTGGTATTAAAGGCCAATAGGTGGTTCATGGAAATAGTTTGTGTATACAACCGGAATATGGCGATAAGAGCGAACGTGATAATCGACATGGCTACCAGAATTTCCAGGAGCGTAAACCCGGCTTGCCCCCGGTGGATGCTTCGCTGTTTACCCATTTTTTTTTCTTGATCCATCTGCATACAAGAGCCGGTTAATTTCACATGAATTGAAAATACGCAATACGTAAAATAGGAATTTTAGCCTTTCGCAGCGACACTGTCGCGTTCTATAAAATGGTGCTACGATTTTATTTTTCGTGTTTTCGTGATTGCTCCTATTCTTCCAGGCCGACATAACCCTCAATGATTTTCATGCGTGGCAAAAAAGGGGTAATATGGTACGACAACTCCCGATCGTCTTCATTCACCACATGGATCATGGCATTGTCTGAATATCCCTTGGCATAAAATTGAATTTGAACAACGCCATTCGTCATTTTTCTATTGCCGGCAAACTCTACATCGAGAACGCGGATACCGTCTGAAAGTGTCAAACCGCCTGTCTCTGATTTTTCAAGCTTTTCTTCTGCCATCGAAGCATGGCTTACCCAGATTTTCCCATCTTCCATGTCCACATTAAGCGTGTGATCCACCTGGTCCCGAATGGAGGCTTCTTTCAGATATCGAACACTGGTCAAAAGCCATCGTGACGTCTTTTTGGTCTGGTCGACAAAGATATCGTTCTTGATTCTGGGCAAGGTTACAAAAAATATAATGCTGATCAACGTAATAACCACCGTGAGCTCTATAAGCGTGAACCCCCTGTGGCATAAGGTGTCGATATCGTTTATAGCATTTTGATTTTTATCAATTTTATTTTTCAATCGTTGCACCACCGGCCCATGTGAACCAAAATAGCGAGCGCATTCCCCGTAGCTTGCTGCGAGGTTCTTCAAACCCAAGTGCGGACAGCAGAAAACGCTATTCAATTTCCCAGCTGTTGATATCCTTGTCCTTTCCTTCCCCCCCCGGAACGCCATCCGATCCATACGAAATAATATCGTATTCCCCGTTAACACCGGGACTCAGATAGACAAACTCATTGCCCCAGGGATCTTTAGGTAATTTGCTTTTTTCAATGTAACCGCCCTGGCGATAACTGTTCGACACATTTCCGGTGTCCGGGGCGGCTAAGAGGGCACTCAGCCCCTGCTCCGTGGTAGGATAAGCGCCATTGTCCAGTTTAAATAATCGAAGACTCGTTTCAAGGCTCTCGATGGTCAGTTTTGCCTTGAGCTGTTTGGCCTCTTCCGGTCGCCCCATAATCCTGGGCACGATCAGACCCGCCAGGATCCCTAGAATAACAATGACGACCATCAACTCGATCAGTGTAAAACCTATGTTATTATTAACAATATTCTTTCTTATCAGGCACATGATTCCTCCTTGGTATTTCAAATGAGCTATATCCATAGATCCTGCAGTTCACATGATCAATTGATTCATTTCGAAAATAGGCAGACAGATGGACAAAACAACGAATCCGAGTACGACACCCATAACGAGAATCATCACTGGTTCCAGGAGTGAGGTCACACTCAAGACTCTTGATTCAACCTCGTTTTCATACATCGTCGCTATTTTCAACAGCAGGTTTTCCAGTTCCCCACTCTGCTCTCCCACCTGGATCATCTGTAAAGCCAACTGGGGAAAGGCCGCTGATGTTGCTAAAGATGTCCCAAGTCCCTGCCCCTTGCTGACCTCATCAGCGGCGTGTTCAATGGCCGTGGCAATCTGTGTGTTACCGGCAATATTCCGAACGATTTCAAGAGAGGTCAACAGGGTAACACTGTTTTCCAGAAGTGACCCCAAGGTCCTGGCAAAACGCGCCACCGCCAGTTTTTGAAATATCGGCCCAAAAAGAGGTAGCTTCAACTTCGCTTTGTCGACCATATGACGCCCGGTGGTTGTTTTTTTAAAGCTTCGGAAACCAAACCAGATAGCAATCAGAACCACGATCACCCCCCACCAGAAGTTTTTGAAAAAATCACTGATATCGATCAAAATAATAGTGGGTAGCGGCAGAATCTGTTCCATGTCTTCGAATATGGTGGTGATGTTCGGCACGATGAATGTAATGAGCAGAAAGAGCACCAGAATACCGACACATGCCATCAGGATGGGGTACGCCAGGGCGGATTGAATTCGCGTTTTGAGCGCTTGTTGTTTTTCAGTGATATCAGCCAATTGCTCCAGAACAATCTCAAGAGTACCAGAGGATTCCCCGGCCCGGACCATGTTTATGTACAGGGATGTAAACGCACTGGGATAATTGGATAGTGCGCCGGCAAAGCTGTTTCCTTCGACGATAGCGTCCTTGATCTGCGCCAGAATCGGTTTGAAAGCTTTTGACGCTGTCTGGGGAATCAGGGCATCAATGGCCGATACGAGAGGAAACCCGGCGCTGATCAATGTCGCGAGTTGACGGGTCATGGCAGCGATGTCAGTCTGCTTGACCCGATAAAAAACAGAGGCCACTGACGGGGTTTCTTTTTGCCTGGAAAGATCAGCCACCTCATTGATTGAAACGGGATATTTCTGCATCGCACGCAGTTTTTGGCGGGCCATTGGCGCACTTTCCGCATCGACAATCCCTGTGGTGCTCTTCCCCTTTTCATCCAGTGCTGTATACTCATATACCGGCATTTCAATTCATCGCTTCATGAAAAATTCTTGGTTTGTGGTCACGCCATATGAGGATTCCAGGAAAACCGTTCTTCCCGATGGCACCTGTTTTCCTGCAAACCAGACAGCAGTAGACATTTCATAAATAAACGATTAAGTATAATCGATAGCATATTTATTGTAAATACCATTCCTCTAAATATTTTCCTTGCAATATAGTCCCGCAGTCATTAGTATTCGACAACCAAATTAAACGTGAACTGAGTGTTCTGGTTTAATAAAACTCACTTAAAAAGGTGATAAAAGATGGCCAAAGTTTTTCGGACCAGCAACCGTGAATCAAGCATTCTGTCTAAAATCGAATCATCCAAAGAACACGCTCGTCGAATGGCAATAAAAGGCATTGTTGACTGCATCGACCCATTGAGCAACGCGATTGCCACAAAGCTTGTTGAAACCAACCTCGTTGAAACCACCAGTAAAAACTCACTGGAAGAACAGATCAACAATTGTCTCCACCGCGCTGATGATTTCGACATCGACTATCAGGTGGCACCGCTGAGGGAGCTCATCCATCAGCCCCATGTCGTGAGCATTTATGTGACGTCCTTTGTCATCGAAAGCGTAATCAACCACAAAGACACGGTCGACATATTCGGCTCCGACGAGGAAATCTATCTGTGTATCCATCAGCAGGTTAAAAAATATTTGCCATAACCGACCGCGAATTAATCATGCGCCCCTCCCTACTTCCCCGGCTCGTTAACGGACCTTTTGAAGATCCTGCCCTGTTCATCCGTTTCCTGTTCGAAAACAGGGCCATTATGTTCGATCTCGGCGATATCCACGCCCTTTCCACCAGGGATATTCTCAAGTTAACGCATGTTTTTGTCACGCATACGCACATGGATCATTTTGCAGGGTTTGACAGACTGCTCCGAATTTTTCTGGGTAGAGAGAAACAGCTGCACCTGTTTGGTCCACGAGGTTTTATCCGGAATATTGAAGGAAAACTCGGCGGGTATCAGTGGAACCTGGCAGAAAGTTTCACCAACAGGTTCAGCATCAAAGTGACAGAGATCCGAACTGACCGGCTCCTAACCATGACATACCGTTGTCAGAATCGTTTTCAACCGGATTTCGAAACACCTGCGGTCCTGCCGTTTTTGGAGCACCTGATCCAGGAACCTGCTTTCAGCATTTCCACCGTGGTTCTGGACCATCGCATCCCCTGCCTCGGCTTGAGCATCAAGGAAAATTTTCACGTCAACATCAAAAAAGATGCGCTGGAAGCATTGGGCCTGATACCCGGACCATGGATTCAGGCTTTCAAGCAGGCCTTATACGAAAAGCAACCGCCTGACACCCCCATCGAAATCCATGGCACCGAGACTACCGGACGGCATTCTCTGGGCACGCTGAGGGACAGGATTGCCACCATTACCTCCGGGCAGAAGATTACCTACGTGACGGATATTCTCTACTCACCCGACAACCTGGACAAAATCGTCGCTTTTGCAAATGGTTCGGACCAGTTTTATGTCGAAACAGCCTTTCTGGAAGCAGACGCACACATCGCTGCCCAAAAGTATCATCTCACGGCAAAACAGGCCGGTGAAATCGCCGGCCTGGCCGGAGCAAAAAAAATAATCCCCTTTCATTTTTCTCCCCGGTATTCGGATGAGGCACAGCGTTTAGAGACCGAGGCGCTAACAGCCTTCAACGAGATACGAAATGAAATATAGAGTATTATTTTGTAACCGGATACTGGCTTTTTGCCCATTGATAGATGCCATAACGCATATTGGTAATCCGTTTAAAGCCATTGTCCACAAGGATTTTCGATGCAACCGTACTACGGTTGCCCGTAGCGCAGTATATCAGAATATCGCTGTGTTTATAATCTGACAGCTCACCCACACGCTTTTGCAATTCCTGAACAGGTATCAGCAGCGCATTTTCTATGTGGCCGTTGCTATATTCCCCACGCGTGCGAACATCCAGCAACAGGGGGCTCAGATTTTGCATGAGTTCAGCGGCTTCCCTGGCATCGACCTCTCTGTAGTGCGGTTGTTTGTATTCGATGACCTGGATATTGCCGGAAACACTGCCCAATGAAAAACGAAAGCGACCCATGGTTTTCATCTTGAAATAAGGCGCCTCATCCAGCCCCATGGGCAATTCCTGATTGACGGATAAATCGGGTATCTGCAGAATCGGATTCCCGACGGGAGCATTGAAATCGAATTTGATGTAATCCCCACGGTAAACAACCAGGTTGACATCCTCAACGGTAGGTTCAATGGGCAGGATCCGATAACCTTGTACAAGGCTCCCGGAAGCAGGCTGATTTCCGACACCTGTGTCAGATACAGCCCCTGAAAGGCCGGTCAAGATAAAAAACCCGGTCAAGGCGATCATCACTAAAATATTTTTTTTCATAGACATCTTCTCCGCTGAACGTTGTTTACGACATTGTGACACCAACATAATCACGAAATCAGGATATAAAACCCTGAGGAAGCAAACGGCGTGCAGTTCTTGATATTTGGGAAACGATAATCCAACCCAGAGATTGGGCCAAAAAACAGTTTTGAGATGGCTTCTGGTTTAGGTCCCGTAATAATCCCGGTACCACGCAACAAACCGCTGGATGCCGACATCTATGGGTGTCGAGGGCTTGAATCCCACATCCTCAATGAGGTCATCCACATCCGCATAGGTTGCCACCACGTCACCCGGTTGCAAATCCATGTAGGTTTTTTTGGCTTCTTTTCCCAGGGCTTTTTCGATTTCGGCGATGAATTGCGTCAACTCAACGGGCTGGTTGTTCCCGATATTGTAAATTTTGTAGGGTGCATAGGAAGTTCCGGGGTCCGGCTTGTCCCCTCGCCAGTCTGGATTCGGAACCGGTAGATGCCCCATGACCCGCACGACCCCTTCGATAATATCGTCGATATAGGTGAAATCCCGCTGCATTTTTCCGTGGTTGAACACCTTGATGGGTTTGTCTTCTATAATGGCCCGGGTGAACAGAAACAGAGCCATGTCCGGTCTGCCCCAGGGGCCGTATACCGTAAAAAATCGCAAACCGGTGCAGGGCAGACCAAACAGATGGCTGTATGCGTGCGCCATGAGTTCGTTGGATTTTTTGGAAGCCGCGTAAAGGGAAACCGGATGATCGATGTTGTCATGAATCGAAAAAGGCATTTTGGTGTTGGCACCATATACCGAACTGGATGATGCATAGACCAGATGCCGAACCGCTGTATGTCGGCAATTTTCCAGAATGTTGGTAAACCCGACAATGTTGGCATCCACATACGCCTGGGGATTTTCCAGTGAATACCGGACACCTGCCTGGGCCGCCAGGTTCACCACGACATCGAAAGAGGTGGTTTGAAAAACGTCCTGCATGGCATCCCTATCCGCCAGATCTATCTTGACAAAGGTAAAGTTGTCATGGATTTCCAGTTGTTTAAGCCGGTCTTTCTTTAAGTTGACATCGTAGTAAGCGTTGAGGTTGTCGATTCCCGTCACATGACAACCGTCCTCGATCAGGCGCTTTGCCAGATTAAATCCGATAAAACCGGCCACACCGGTAACCAGCACACGTTCATATTGATACGTCATTTTTTTCTCCTGAAACAACCTTAGTCGTTACCTTTTAAGTTAATTTTTTACAATTAAGAAAACAAGAAATCGATACACCATTTTATAACTTGATCGGAACCCACTAGCGTGGCATACATATCATATTGTTCCGGTGTTATAAATCATTTTAATTTTCAATCCTTAAACCCGTTCAGAGATCGGGGAGTTTTTCTATGACAATCTCCATTGATTTAAAACTCTTTGCAACACTTCAG
>RCNC010001170.1_pt1 | contig 17549 bp, 11 predicted proteins | sample 2041301 | NCBI WGS metagenome assembly RCNC01 (sample SAMN09708231, study PRJNA481090) | Marine sediment metagenome, whole genome shotgun sequencing project. | biome: marine sediment; feature: ocean; material: sediment; isolation source: Sewage treatment plant 13A marine sediment (STP13A) ... | reverse complement strand
AGGTCCTGGGCCAGTGCCCATGCAGCACCCACAGGAACTCTCACCGCTCCGTTCTCGCTGGCTGCCTGTCCATATATCTCATCGATTTCGGCCTGATACTGTGGCACCTTTTCACGCGCCCAGGTATTAAACAGATAGGTCTTCGCACCGTAACTATTGTTATATTCTGAAAACAGTTTTACATATTTCAGAGTACTGTCTGGTGACTGGATGGCCGACATGCTGAAATCCTGGAGTACAATAATATCAAAGTCACCCTCCGCAATCATCTTTTTGGTTTCCAGTTCCCGCCTCCCTCTCCAGTGTTCCTTAAGGCTGGCACCGCCAATCGTTGATTTTCTGGTTATAAGTTTGGTGGAGGTCTCGGCCGAAATTATCGACACAATGTGTGCCAGGTTATATCCATAGGTATAACTGTTACCTACAAACAGCACTTTCAATTCTTTCTGCTGAGAGAAAAGCATCCCTGAACAAAGGATCAGGCCAAAAATCAGTATTGCAGTCTTTTTCATCTTATCTCATATTAGATATTCCTGGAGCCTTATATTCTGCAGCGGCATCATCAATCACCACCACCCAGTCGGGTCCCCCCTGCCCCTCTTTAATCAGATCCTTCCAGTTGGAAAAGCTAAACTCACCGCTGTTTTCAATTACCCCCTGGAGAAAAGCGTGACCATTTTGTGGGTTGTACCACCATACCTTTAGTTTCTCCCCGCCAATCACACTGGTATTGATGGTGAAGCTTCTGTAGTAGGGTAGATAGACCATTATATATGTGGCATCGTCTGTGCCCATGGTACCATCACGTGTCACCCGGATATGGTCAGAAGCATGGGATGGGTTTTCACCTTGCAGAATTCCCTGATCAGGGATTCGGTTTAGAAAAGGTCTGGATTCCATAAGTCTGCGAAGATATCCAAGCTGACCGGCACCCGGACTTTCGAGGGCCTGGTCCCAGGTGCGGTTGGGCCAGATCCTGCTGTCTTCATCTCCCCGGTTCATCTGCCAGATATTGTTGTTCCCATAGGTGTGCCCAAAGGCCCCGGCAAACACCGACCAGTAGGCCTGTTTCCTGATCTCATAATCATCATGCCTTGGATTGGCCGGATTGAACCAGATGCCAATCTCCTCATAGGCCGGTTCTCCATTTACCACCGGTTTTGGTGGATTTAGCATATAATCATTAAAAATCCAGTCATACACATTAAAGGAAGGCGCCTGGTGGCCAGTTTGTACCATATTAAAATCCAGCCACTCGCGTTCATGCAACCAGGTGGAGCTGGTCTGCTGACCCCGGGGATGGTATGTAATCAGATGCATAGCAGAATCTCCTTCACCAAGGCCGCTGGCCATGGCATCCCAAATCTCAATCTGAGGACCCGCGGGCCAGTCCCCTCCCAGCACCCATACTATATTGGGGGCATCTTTATACCGCTCTCCAAGGAACTTTCCGTAGGCATAGGCATTCTCCGGATTAAATACGGCCTCCTCATTGCGTAGAGGATGAGAACCCGGTAGTACGTAGCTGTACCAGGTGGGTAGCAGTGCCAGAACCAATCCAAACTCTTCAGCCTTCTTTACTGCAAAATCCACCATCTCAAAATAGCCTTCATTGGGGCGAAAGGGGTCAAATTCTTCAAAGGGAAGATCGCCCTCCATATTGGGGAAGGCTAATCCGTCGATCTCCCCCACAATTACTGTCTGGATCACCGTAAATCCCTTCCCGGAGCGGTTCCTCATATAGTGTTCCATCTCCTTCCTGTCGAGGCGATGGAGCATCTCCCAGCCTGTATCGCCAAGCCAGAAGAAGGGTTCTCCTTTCTGAGTGACCAGGAAACGCTGGTTTTCAGAAATCTGCAAAAACTGGGCTGATCCCACTGCCTGAAAAAAGCACAGAGCCGAAAATAACAGTATAGTTCTATAGATCATTTCATTTTACTAGTTTTTTGTCAAGATAAATATTAGTCTCCTCCCTTCGGGGGATGGAGCTCTGGGCTCCCAGTTTTTGAACGGAAAGGGCGGCGGCGGCATGGGCCTCCATTACGGCCCCTTGAAGCTCCCTGCCCTCAGCCAGGGATACGGCTAGCTGACCATTGAACACATCTCCGGCTGCAGTGGTGTCCACTGCCTTTACACTGAATCCGGGAATCAATGTCTGGGTTCCGGTGGTGCGATCAGAAAGATAAGCTCCACTTGCGCCCATGGTGATGATCACCGTTTCGATGCCTCGATTATGCAATGCCTCCGCAGCTTCAGCTGCGCTTAATTCATCACTGACAATGATACCTGTTAAGCGTTCCGCTTCAGTCTCATTGGGAGTAATTATAGAGACTTTCTCAAGAATTTCATCCGGTAGCTCCGCTGCAGGAGCAGGATTCAGTATGACCCTGGTGTTAAGGTCAGCACAGAGTTCCACTGCTTTCTGTACCGTTTCAAGGGGTGTTTCGAGCTGTATCAGCATGTAGGCTGCTTCCTGGAAGGACTCCTCCACTTCCTCCAGGTCTTCTGGACTAAGCAAGGCATTGGCCCCCGAGGCAACAGTGATGGCATTTTCACCACTATCCGAAATGGTGATCATAGCAACCCCAGACGGAACTCCTTTGCAGACCTTTATATTCTCCGTATTGATATGGTCCAGCCTGTAGCCTTTGATGGCCTCCTCCCCATAAGAATCGTCTCCAACCGCGGCAATAAAGACCACATCTCCTCCTGCCCGTGCAGCTGCCACGGCCTGGTTGGCACCTTTACCACCAGGAAAGGTCATAAATTCGCCTCCAAGCAAGGTCTCGCCCGGACGGGGTATTTCGGGCACTTTGATGATCAGATCCGTATTGGAACTTCCTACAACTACAATTTTCTTCATCATATGAGTCTAGCAGCGATGATCATTCCAAGTCCGACCAGGAAGAAGAGAAACATGGCCAGAAGTAGTCCCTTCAATCCTTCAGCCTTCCCAAATTCCTTCCAGATAAAGACTCCCCAGAGTGCTGCAATCAGTGTGGCTCCCTGTCCAAGTCCATAGGAAATGGCATAGCCGGCCTGCTCGGAAGCAATGATGCTAAATGTCATTCCAAGACTCCAGATCGCTCCCCCAAGTAATCCAATCAAATGAAGCTTTGTATCTCCTTTTTTGAAATAATCTTTATAGGTAGCCTTCTCGCCCGAAACTGGTTTGTACATAAAGAAAGTGTTCCAGACGAAATTGGAAAGCAGCAAGCCCACAGCAAATATGACAGATGCCGTATATGGGGTGAGTTTTCCAGCTTCAGGAGCTGCAAAGTCAGTTACCATTGATGCTGCCACAAACCTGTAAAAGAATCCCATGAGAATTCCACCCAGGATGGAGATTGATATACCTTTAGTGGTTCCCGAAGCTTTTCCACCACTGTGTTTGCGATAAACAATGGCGTCCAGTATGATCGCCAGCACCACCAGGATTACACCAATAAAGAGAATGACCGGGTTTCCAAGAGGTGTGGCCACATAGTTAACCACAACACCTATAACCAGTGCCAGCCCGATTCCGATAGGAAAAGCCACAGCCATCCCTGCAATATTGATGGCCACCACGATCAGCAGGTTGGCAATATTAAAAACTGCACCACCAAGCAGGGCCGATCCGATCGCTTTGCTATCGGCCTGGGCAAGGTCAGCCAGGAACCCCCTTCCCTCCTCTCCTGAACTGCCCATGGTAAAGGCCAGTATCAGTGCGAGGATTAATACACCCAGCGAATAGTCCCAGTAAAAGAGCTGGAAGGCCCATTTTTTGGAGGCCATTTTCTGGGTATTGGCCCATGAACCCCAGCAGAGCATGGTGATGACGCACATCAGCACTGCAACTAAATAAGATTGAATAATGATCATATAGGCTAATAGTTAGCGGTTAGTTTTTGACTACTATTCCATATTGAATTGTCGCTTGATATAGTCCATCTTAGCATTGTAGTACTCACCTGGTAGTCCGTGTCCCGCATAGGGATAAACAATATACTCTTTCGGAACAATCAACTGGTTGTAGGCAGCAAAATTAATATGCGGTGGACAGGTTTCATCCATCAGTCCGATGGACATCAATACCGGAGCCTTGATCCACGGAGCCAGGTTCTTGATATCGATATAACTCAGGGTCTTATAGATCTCATCTTCTGAAATCTCCGGATGATCTTTAAAGTATTGCACGAACTCTCCTCCCGGCCATGCAGCCACTTTAAAATAGTCCCGGAAATCGGATAGGAAAGGCACATTGGGTACGCAGAGATCGATTCGTTCATTGTCCAGAGCTGCTGTGGCAAAACTTAATGCACCCCCCTGGCTACCACCTTCAACAGCTACCCGTGAGGTGTCCACCTCACTCCTCGAATACAGGAAGTCCACTGCCCGTAAGCAGTCCATATATGCTCCACGGTAAATATAGCGCTCTTTGTCATCCACATGGAATTGCAGATAGCCGGGGAAGCCCGGGTTTACATCGTCCTGGCTGTTCCCATGTCCCCGTATGTTGAGAGCCAGTGACACCATATCATCGCCCGGGTAAAGGTTCTGAGGCACCTTGGTGCTGCTGTAGCCCTGCACATGTAAAATGGCCGGGTAGACGCCTTCTTTAACCGGTTTCATATACCATCCCCGAATCAAAACATTCCCCAGGGATCGCATCTCCACAAGAAAGACATCACGTGTCTCAGTACAGAGATTATTCTGCCGGGTCAACTTAAACTGGGGATCGACCGCATCCAGTTCATGTCGGGCCCGCATCCAGTAGTTATCAAAATCATCGGCCCGATCCAGAGGTGAGACAATCTCTTCGGGCCGAACACCTAGAGCAAATTCGAGCCGCTTGCTACCGTTCTCACTATCGAGCACCACCGTAACATTGTAAAATCCTGGTGAAAGTCGTCCCATTTCAAGAGCTACTTGCTTTGTGCTTCCACCCCTGAGTTTAAGCTCTTTTGAGATATCAACAATGACATCCCCGAAATCGGTAATTGCTGTCACCAGCAAAGTCCCTTCCACTGCTTGTTTCATCTTGTTTTCCACCTGAAGATTAACCACCACAGGCTCCTCATTTAATACCAGATGGTCCTCACGCTCCATGACTGGGGTAATTACCAGCATATCCTCCATCCCTTTCACAGTAAGGCTCACAGGATTGCCCACAATACCACCACCACCTCCGCCATCATATACCCTGATAGCAATGGTATTCTGCGCTCCCCATCCGACCCGGTCCATTGGGACTGTATAGGCCCGGAGCTCCCCAGATCCACTTACATACTCTGGAGGCAGTCCGCCGGTTGACTCAAGAATCTGCCCGTTGAAATAAGTCACATCCGAATCATCAATCCTGGCCAGCCGGAGTATCAATCCCCCGTTCTCAGCAGCCTTTTCTCTCAGATCTTCGGGAATAAGAATCTGTTGCCTGTACCAGGCAAATCCATCGTAGGTGCTATGACCCTGATTCTCCCAGTCAGTACCTGCCTCAATGATTTCCCAGGAAGAGTCATCATATTCAGGCCAGGCCCAGGCTGCATTGTCACCTGTTTTAAATTTCCATTCAAATTTTAGAAGGTTCTGCGCTTGCAGGGAAGGAATCAATCCAATGATTAGTAAAAGGGTAATCAGATTTCTTCTCATGACAAAGATTTTATTTTAAATGTTACTTGGTTCCTTCGGTAATTCGCTTCCACGAATCGGTACAAAACGAGCTTGCAGGCAAGCCCTCGGCATTAAATAAGTTTGGTTCAGCGATATTGCTCCACCCATAACGAACCGCTACTGGTGAAGCGACTTCGGTCGCACTTACCACCACAGTCTCTCCATCGGTTATCGCATCAGCAGGGTGATAGACCTGGTCCTCTCCGGCTATCTCAAAATGTGTAAGTGGACCTCCCCTTGCCACCAGTCCACTACCGCTGCAAGAAAAATGGATCCGTATTTTGTTATCCTCAATGCTCTGCTCGCTGTAGAGAGGTCCCGAGTAAACGAGATCCTTCCCATAATCGTTAGCCAGAGCCCAGAGGGAAAGTCGTTTCCCCACATCTCGTTTGTTTGTGGGATGAATATTATTGGGATTCCCAATATCCATGGTTACTGCCATCCCTGTTTGCTTGACCTTTGAGAGAGTCAGGAATTGAGCTTCACGTAGTTCGACGCTGGTCTCTTCAAAGCCGTAGTTATAAGGAGCTATCTGCACAAAATAGAAAGGGAATGCTCCCTGTTTCCAGGTGGCGCGCCAATCTTCAATCATGCCCGGAAAGATGGTCCTGTATTGCATGGCTCTGGTTTGATTGCTCTCTCCCTGGTACCATATGGCCCCTTTGATAGCCATGTTCTTAAGCGGATTAAGCATCCCATTGTACAGTACCGAGGGGGTGTGTGAATTAAATACCATGGGTACTTCCGGGAAGGTGTAGGCGATCTTGTATTTCCACGATCCCCCCAGCAGAACTGGTTTTTCCTCATCGTTCTCGGAAGGATATATCTTGAGCTGTTCCGGTTTACCTATGAGTCCGCCCTGCGTATTGGTGTTGACAATCCGGATGGAAAGTTGAAGCTCCCCGGAAGTAATCATCGAAGCCGGGATCTGGTATACCCGTGGTGTATTCCAGTCATTAACTTTCCTCATGGTTCCTACCTCAACTCCATTGATATAGGTGATATCCATCTCATCCACCGGTCCCAATTCAAGGGTGAGCGCATTTCCAACCCATTTGTCAGGAATCCTAATCCCCGATCGCATCCATACAACTCCTTCAAGCATGCCTATATCTTCGATGGAGCTCCATTCTGCCGGACAGGTCATCAGATCCCATGACGCATCATCAAAATCAGTTTTCATCCAGCCTTCACTGAAACCAATATTCTCCTGGTCCTCAAAATCCTGCTGTTTTTTAATCAAAGCTTCTATGCGAGACTGCTCTTTTTGAGCCTTCTCCATCTCCGCATCCGATGTCCCGTAAAGCTCCTCAAGCTGCCGGTCAAAATCTCCGAATGTACTAAGTGTCTCCCTGCTGGTCCACGATTCAGAAGGCGTTCCTCCCCAGGAGGTGTTTACCAGCCCCACTGGAACACCCAGCTCCTTATGCAAGTTCTTTCCGAAAAAATAACCCACCGCACTAAAGTTGGGCGAGGTTTCGGGGCTGCACAAGGCCCAGCTCCCATTCAGATCCTCCATGGGACGGGTGGCAATATGTTTTTCTACGGTAAACAATCTGATCTCTGGAAAGTCGGAAAGCAGAATCTCCTCCGAGGCAGTCTCTGCCGCAGATAGTGGCCACTCCATATTAGACTGGCCCGAGCAGATCCACACCTCCCCCAACAGGATATCTTCCAGCACCCTGGTGACATCGGCCTTAATGGTCACTGTATAAGGACCTCCGGCTTTGCCAGTAGCCACACTTACCTGCCAGTTTCCTAGCTGGTCGGCAACAACCCTGTAGGTCTTCTCGTTCCAACTGGTGGTTACCTTCACCTCCTGTTGCGGCTCAGCCCAGCCCCAGATTTTGGCAAAAGATTTTTGCTGAAGCACCATATGGTCGCCCAGGATTTTAGGTAACTGTAAGCTTGCTGCATTCGAACTTACAAGTGCCAGTAGTACCAGCAGCAGCAGAGTAGATAACTTTTTCATTTCAGTCTATTTCTTATTATACAGATCAATATATTTCTGATCAAGTTCTTCTGAATCTCCATATTTCACACGTAAATCATCCAGCTTCTGCTTTAGCTCGGCAACAACATCGGCATACGCGGGATTGTTATATTCATTCTGCATCTCCATGGGGTCATTCTTACGATCATATAGTTCCCACTCATCCACATCATAGTAAAAATGAGCCAGTTTATACTCCCTGGTAACAATCCCATAGTGTCGCTTCACCATATGCACAGCTGGGTATTCATAGTAGTGGTAATATACGGCATCACGGTCCCAGCCCTTGATATCCCCTTTCAGCAGCGGAACAATGCTTTCTCCCTGCATATCGGAAGGTGCCTCTATTCCGGCTATATCCAGAAAGGTCTGTGCAAAGTCCAAGTTCTGAACCATTTGGTCATTTTTGCTTCCAGCCTTCACTGTTACCGGCCATTTTACAAGCAGTGGTGTTTTAAAAGATTCATCGTAAATAAAGCGTTTGTCGAACCATCCATGTTCTCCCAGGTAAAAGCCCTGATCAGAGGTATAGACCACTATGGTGTTTTCCGAGAGTCCTGCTTCGTCCAGATAGTCAAGCAATACACCAACACCCTCATCCACTGCAGCGATACTACCCAGGTAATCCTGCATATAGCGCTGGTACTTCCAGCTCATCTTTTCCTTTTCGGTCATAGTAGGATAGCGCTCCTTAAAATCCTCAATGATGGGATCGTAGACCGCATTCCATGCTGCCAGCTGCTCCTCTGTGAAACGGTTGTATTTATTTTGCATGGCCCGCTTGTCCCAATTGGAGGCAGGAGTAATTCCCAGCTCATCCAGCACTTCGGGGCGCAATTTGGAGTCTCCCGCCCAGTTCTGGTGAAGTAGAATATTCATTTCGGCCTCCCTGGCTGCAGATCCACGTCCTTCATAATCATCAAACAGCGTGGGTGGTTCCGGGAAAGTCTTTTTTGTAAACTCCTTGTAATGCCTTTCAGCAGGCAACCACTCACGGTGGGGCGCCTTATGCAGAAAGAAGAGCAGGAAGGGTAAATCCGGATCCCTGCGGTTCTTCATCCAGTCCATGGTCAGATCAGTAATCACATCAGTGGTATATCCTTCAATGCGGATTTTACCATCGTTGGTATGGAAATCGGGATTGTAATAAGCACCCTGTCCGGGCAGTATCTTAAACTCATCGATCCCTTTGGGATTGTTTCCAAAATGAAGCTTCCCGAACATAGCTGTCTGGTATCCGGCAGCCTGAAAAAGCTGCGGGAAAGTAACCTGCGTGGTATCAAAGGGAAACCTGTTGTCGATCTTCCCGTGCAAGTGACAGTGTTTTCCTGTGAGGATGGTGGCCCTGGAGGGAGCACAGATGGAATTGGTTACACAGGCATTGCTGAATAACATTCCCTCATCCGCGATCCTGTCGATATTGGGAGTCTGTGTCAGGTGATCGCTGTAGGCACTGATGGCCTGGTAGGCATGATCGTCCGACATAATGAAAACAATATTGGGTCTTTGCTTCTGATCCACCTTATTCGAACAGGTGGTGAGCGTCAGAGCAAGGGCAAGCAATGGTAATATTAGCGTAATTCTCATGATCTGTAGTATTTCAATTTTATATCCTTAGTATCCTTCAGGAGTCAATTCCTTATACATGTCTATAAATTTCTGATCCAGCTCCTCTGAATCTCCATATTTCACACGTAAATCATCCAGCTTCTGCTTTAGCTCGGCAACAACATCGGCGTACTCCGGATTGTTATATTCATTCTGCATCTCCATGGGATCATTCTTGCGATCATACAGCTCCCACTCGTCCACATCATAATAGAAATGAGCAAGTTTGTACTCCCTGGTAACGATTCCGTAATGACGTTTCACCATATGATATGACGGGTATTCATAGTAGTGGTAGTAGACTGCATCGCGGTCCCACCCCTTTATATCGCCTTTCAGCAGCGGAACAATGCTCTCTCCCTGCATATCGGAGGGTGCTTCAATTCCCGCAATCTCCAAAAAGGTCTGTGCAAAGTCCATATTCTGAACCATCTGGTCACTGGTGCTTCCCGCTTCCACATTTCCAGGCCATCTGACCAGCAAAGGTGTTTTGAAGGACTCATCGTAGATGAAGCGTTTGTCAAACCAGCCATGTTCGCCCAGGTAGAATCCCTGATCAGAGGTATAGACCACTAGGGTGTTTTCGGTAAGTCCCGCTTCATCCAGATAGTCCAGTACCGTTCCCACACCTTCATCCACAGAGGCGATACAGCCCAGGTAGTCCTGCATATAGCGCTGGTACTTCCAGCTCATCTGTTCCTTCTCAGTCATGCTGGGATAGCGCTGCTTGAAATCCTCAATAATGGGATCGTAGACTGCATTCCAGGCAGCCAGCTGCTCCTCTGTGAAACGATCGTAATGGTTTTGCATGGCTCGCTTGTCCCAGTTGGAGGCAGGTGTAATTCCCAGCTCATCCAGCACTTCGGGGCGCAGTTTGGAGTCCCCGGCCCAGTTCTGGTGAAGTAGAATATTCATTTCGGCCTCCCTGGCTGCCGATCCACGTCCCTCATAATCATCAAAAAGGGTGGGCGGCTCCGGGAAGGTCTTTTTTGTAAACTCCTTGTAATGCCTCTCAGCTGGTAACCATTCACGGTGGGGCGCTTTGTGCAGATAGAAGAGCAGAAAGGGTTTCTCCGGATCCCTGCGGTTCTTCATCCAGTCAAGGGTCAGATCGGTAATCACATCGGTGGTATAGCCCTCAATTTGGATTTTACCTTCGTTGGTATCGAAATCTGGATTATAATAGTTTCCCTGTCCGGGTAGAATCTTAAACTCATCGATCCCTTTGGGATTGTTTCCAAAATGGAGTTTCCCAAACATGGCGGTCTGGTATCCAGCATCCTGGAATAGCTGAGGGAAGGTCACCTGTGTAGTATCGAAAGGAAATATGTTATCGATCTTCCCATGCAGATGACAATGCTTCCCTGTGAGGATGGTGGCCCTGGAAGGAGCACAGATGGAGTTGGTAACACAGGCGTTACTGAATAACATGCCCTCATCCGCAATCCGGTCGATATTGGGTGTATGAATCAGGTGATCACTGTAGGCACTGATGGCCTGGTAGGCGTGATCGTCTGACATGATAAAAACAATGTTGGGTCTTTGTTTCTGCTCCACCTTCTCCGAACAGGCGGTAAGCGTCAGAGCAAGGGCAAACAATGGTAATATTAGCGTAATTCTCATGTGTCCTGGCAATTAGGTTTATTTCTTATATAGGTCTATAAATTTCTGATCAAGTTCTTCTGAATCTCCATATTTCACACGTAAATCTGCCAGCTTCTCCTTCAGTTCGGTTACTACATCTGCGTACTCCGGATTGCTGAATTCGTTCTGCATCTCCATGGGATCATTCTTGCGATCATACAACTCCCACTCATCCACATCGTAATAGAAATGTATCAGTTTGTACTCCCTGGTCACGATCCCATAGTGTCGCATCACCATATGTTCAGCCGGGTATTCATAGTAGTGGTAGTAAACCGCATCACGGTCCCAGCCCTTGATATCACCTTTCAGCAACGGAACAATGCTTTCACCCTGCATATCGGAAGGCGCCTCAATGCCGGCAATATCCAGAAAGGTCTGCGCAAAGTCCATGTTCTGAACCATCTGGTCGTTTTTGCTTCCAGGCTGCACGGTTCCCGGCCATCTGACCAGAAGAGGTGTTTTAAAGGATTCATCGTAAATAAAGCGCTTGTCGAACCAGCCGTGTTCTCCCAGGTAGAAGCCCTGATCAGAGGTATAGACAACAATGGTATTTTCGGAAAGTCCCGCTTCATCCAGATAGTCCAGCACCGTTCCCACACCTTCGTCAACTGCAGCGATACAACCCAGGTAGTCCTGCATATAGCGCTGGTACTTCCAGCTCATTTGCTCCTTTTCGGTCATGCTAGGATAGCGCTCCTTGAAATCCTCAGTGATGGGATCGTAAATTGCGTTCCAGGCGGCCAGTTGCTTATCAGTGAATCGCTTGTATGTATTTTGCATGATCCGCTGGTCCCAGTTGGAGGCAGGTGTAATCCCCAGCTCATCCAGTACTTCGGGGCGCAGTTTGGAGTCTCCTGCCCAGTTCTGGTGAAGCAGTATATTCATTTCAGCCGCTTTAGCAGCCGAACCACGTCCCTCATAATCATCAAAAAGGGTGGGTGGCTCCGGGAAAGTCTTTTTTGTGAATTCCTTGTAATGCCTTTCGGCGGGAAGCCAGTTACGGTGGGGTGCCTTGTGTAGGTAAAAAAGAAGAAAGGGCTTCTCCGGGTCCCTGCGGTTCTTCATCCAGTCAAGGGTCAGATCGGTAATCACATCGGTGGTATAGCCCTCAATGCGGATTTTACCATCGTTGGTATTAAAGTCTGGATTATAATAAGCTCCCTGTCCGGGCAAAATCTTAAACTCATCGATCCCTTTGGGATTGTTCCCAAAATGGAGTTTCCCAAACATCGCAGTCTGGTAACCGGCATCCTGGAATAGTTGAGGGAAGGTAAGTTGTGTGGTATCGAAGGGCATAAGATTATCGATCTTACCATGCAGGTGACAGTGCTTCCCGGTTAGGATGGTGGCCCTGGAAGGAGCACAAATGGAGTTGGTAACACTGGCGTTGCTAAATAGCATTCCCTCATTTGCAATCCTGTCGATATTGGGAGTCTGAATCAGGTGATCGCTGTAGGCACTGATGGCCTGGTAAGCATGATCGTCTGACATAATGAAGACAATGTTGGGTCTTTGCTTCTCCTTCACTGTGTCAGAACAGGCAGTGAAAGACAAAACAAGAGCAAGCAATGGTACGAATAGCAAATATTTCATGATCAATATTATTTATGCTTTGTATGCTTAATATCCTTCTGGTGACTCCCCTGCCTTCATACCATCCACTGCCAGAATAATGGCCTCCGTGGCTGTGGCGCCAATGCGGGTCACACCCAACTCCCTTACTTTCAAAGTGTCTTCCAGGGTACGAACTCCCCCGGCCGCCTTCACCTCCACCGAGGGATCAGAATGCTTGCGCATCAGTACAAGATCGTCGTGAGTAGCACCCTTATAGTTATAAGAGCCATCGCTTTGCTTATTAAAGCCATACCCGGTGGAGGTTTTCACAAACTCCACCTTCAGCTCGCTGCAGATTTCACACAACTTGATTTTATGCTTCTCTTCAGGGAGGAAATCATTTTCAAAAATAACCTTCAGGGCAGCCCCATGCTTCTTTGTCACGGCTACTATGGACCCAATTTCATTTGTTACATAGTCCCAATCCTCCGACAACACCTTCCCCGCGTTGACCACCATATCGATCTCCACAGCACCATCATCAATGGCCCTCTCCGTCTCGAAAACCTTCACATCCACACGGCTGTTCCCATGTGGAAAACCGATCACCGTGCAGACCATTACATCGGATCCATGCAGCATATCAGCAGCCATTTTCACCGCATAGGGTTTGATGCAGACTGAGGCCACATTGTATTTTCTGGCCAGCTCAATCCCCTCCGTGAGGGTCTGGTCATCCATGGTTGGATGAAGCAGGGAGTGATCGATCATTTTGGCTATTTCGAGTTTAGTTATTTCTTTCATTTAGCTCACTTATTGTAAAGATTATCTCCATATGTTTTTTTGCAGTCTCCAGGGTGACTACTGGATTTACTTTCCCGTCCAATACATCAATCAGGTGTTTTGAGAGAAAATGGCCGTCCTCCTCCTTTGGACACTCACGAGCATAAAGAGTCTCACGAGCCTTCCCTTCCTCATCAAGATCGTAGAAAATAATTTCCGGGTCGTCCCAGGTACAGTAGGCCAGTTTGATACCTCCACGGGTTCCGTATATCCTGGTTTCATTAGGTACATCCATATTGGCGTGCATTCCCCGCTCCCAGTAATAGCTGATACCGCCACTTAGTTTCATATTCACCACCAGATGCTCTTCCACATCGTACACTTCGGCCTCCGGATCCACATCATCCAATCCGGACTTAAGTAGCATACTCTCCACGTGCTCAAGTTGGGGCCCATCGCCCAGTACCCCCAGGTGAAAGGAGAGGTCATAGACCCCCCAATCGAAAAGCGGTCCACCTCCTGCCTTGGATTTGTCCAGGAACCATTTGGCAATGGGATGAAATTCAATCCCCGGACGATTCTGCCTATCTACACTCTGGTGATGGATATGATAAACCTCTCCAAGAGCTCCGGAATCTATCAACTCTTTCACAAGCTTGAATTTGGGATTTAAGCGGGAGTGCCGTCCGGAACATTCCATGGCAATTAATTCTGGGTAGAGGGCTTTCACAGCCATCATCTCCTCCAGCTCCTCTCTGGTCAGAGCCATGGGCTTCTCCAGTAAAACATGCTTACGAGCCCTGAGAGCTTCAATAAACATTTCCCTGTGCGTATCCGGAGGAGTGGCAATAAGCACCACCTCAACGGCAGGATCTTTCAGAATATCATGGTAATCGTGGGTCTTGTTGGGGATGTTGAAATCGCTCCTGACCTTCTCCAGATTGTCAGGATTCCTGGCTGCGATCCAGGTGATATTGGCTCTTCCGGTTTCCCGAAGGAAACCCATATGGGCTTTTGCTATCCAGCCTGCCCCTATGACACCAATATTGTAACTCTTTAGAATGCTCATCAATAGAAGCTAAATGTAGGGAAGATAAATCAAAAATCTAAGTCCTTTTATAAGAACATATTCACTACTTTTAAGTAAAATATTCACTCCCCATGACACTTAAAACTCTCAAAATCGCCCTTTTGCCGGTTCTTATGACCCTGCTTGTCTCGTGTAACACCTCTACCTATTTTCAGCTTGAATCTCCCGATGAGTTCGTTCGGGTGGTGATCGACCAATTAGAAGATCAATCTGACACCAGGCTTTACTATTCTGTATACCTGAAGAAGGATGATACTTATCAGCAGATAATGGACCCTTCCCCATTGGGGCTTGTGCGGGAGGATAGCCGCTTTGTTGAAAATCTGGAATTTGTATCTGAAGAGAAGCAACAGAAAGTCACTGATCAATATACCCTGGTCACAGGTAAAAAACTTCAGGTGAACAACAGCTTTAATACAAGTACGCTCACCTTTGAAAACAGTGATCAGAAGCAAGTCTCCCTGGAGTTTCGTGCATACAACGATGGGATTGCGTTCAGATACAACTTCACCGGTGAAGCTGAAGATGAGTTAACTGTCACAAGTGAGTTATCAGGTTTTGATTTTAAAGATGGAACCTTTTGGGGACAGCCTTATGATACCCTATCCACTTATACTCCTGCCTATGAGACTTACTACAGGTCTACGGAGGTAGGTACTGCGGCGCCCTGGAATAAAAATGGTTGGTCCTTCCCCATCCTTGTGGAGTCTGAAGGGACCTGGATGATGGTTTCAGAAGCCGGATTTGATGGCAGTTATGGAGCCTGTCACCTGCATGCAGCATGTGAGGATGGTTTATATACGATCAAGTTTGCTGAGCAGGGAGAAGCCGAAGGTTATTATGAAAACACTCCCAGCTCGTCACTACCCTGGGCCACCCCATGGCGCTTTATTGCCCTGGGAGAAAGCCTCGCCCAGATCGTGGAAACTACCCTTCCAACCGATCTTGCAGCACCTTCGAAAATTGATGATACCTCCTGGATCAAGCCCGGACGTGCTTCCTGGAGCTGGTGGTCCGATAATGATAGCCCACAGCTTTATGAACGGCTGGCTCCTTTTGTTGATTTCGCAGCTGAAATGGGATGGGAATACTTCCTGGTGGATGCCAACTGGAACCACATGCTTAACGGGACCATGGAAGACCTGGCAGTCTATGCAGAACAGAAAAATGTGGATCTCCTCCTCTGGTATAACTCCGGAGGGAAGCACAATGTTGTTACCGAGGAACCCAGGGATCTGATGTGGGATAGAGAGGCAAGAAGGGCTGAGTTTGAACGCATCAGCATGCACGGGATCAAAGGTGTCAAGGTTGACTTTTTCCAGTCAGACAAACAGGAGATCATTCAGCAATACATTGACATCCTTGAGGATGCAGCAGACTTTAAGCTGCTGGTTAATTTTCATGGTTGCACCATGCCTAAAGGCTGGAGGCGCACCTGGCCCAACCTGGTCTCCATGGAAGCAGTAAGGGGTGAAGAGTGTTACATATTTGACCCCTACTTCCCAACTTTGGCTCCTGGAAACATGACTATTCTGCCCTTTACACGAAATGCCGTGGGGCCAATTGACTACACACCGGGAGGATACTCAAATAACACCTATGATCACCTTACTACCTATGGATTCGAACTGGCCCTGACAGTGATCATAGAAACAGGAATTATGCACCATGCCGATACCCCCTCACAAACTCTTGGGCTCCCACCCTATGCTGTGGATTTCCTTAAGAAGGTCCCGGTGGTATGGGAAGAGACAAAATACCTTGCTGGGTATCCAGGTAAAGATGTAGTCATTGCCAGGAAGAATGGAAATGTGTGGTACATTGCTGGCGTCAATGGAGAAAACATGGAAAAGGAGATCACCATTGACCTCTCCCCTCTTGGCACAATCCCTTCAAGTATTGATATGATCATTGATGGGAACGGAGCACGTGACCTGCTCTCTGTCTCTTTAGCTCCAGAGGATGGTAAGGTTTCAATCCAACTGCAGCCCTATGGTGGGTTTACGGGAAGCTGGGAATAACATCCGGATCGAGATTGTTCATTCTTCAAATCCACGACTACAATCTCTACTTTCTGCAGATGAGAATCATGAGCGGATACAAAGCATGATGGCCATAATAGTCGGGAGCCGGCGGGCCAGGATGCTCAATTCAGCGCATCAAATACCCCAGCGTGAACCGGAGGCAACTGGAAATTGCAGGAATGTGCTTCAGTCCTTAACGCATCGTACAGATCTATAAGATGATGACGTACTCATCGATCACATAATTAGCCTCAAATAATATGCCAGCTTGGCCAGGATCTCCGCTGGAAATCAACTTAATTCTTAAATTTTAAAACAATTGTCCGATTAGATTAAAATAGTCGGAAGCCGGCGTGCCATTATGCTCATTTCAGAGCATAAAAAATCCCCCAGCGTGAACCGGGGGTTTGAAATCATTCATGGTATTTGTATTGAAAGTACTATTTCTTTTTAATTGTGATTTTTGATGATTGCTTAGTATCTTCTCTTGTAATTGTACACCCCATATAATCAGCTATCTGCTCCGCTATCCCTGTCATACATTCACATCTTTCTTCAAATGTTGCATACGTATCACCATATTTGCTCATTCGTCCTGAATAACTTATGATTGTAACTGATCCATCATCATTTTCTTTAATCTCAATAGGTCCATCATCTGTTGTTCTTGAGCTTTCAGATATGTTAATCATTCCATTTACATATCCATCAAATCCAGCCTCTTTATCCCAAGTTGGAGCAAAGAGTTTTCCAATTTTTTTACCATACTCATATGGTGTGACATCCTGTGTTTTTGCAAAATTTATACCTGCTGCTAGAAAGACCGGAATTTGAGAGTTCGTACGATTGTGTTTTTGCTCAAAGGAAAGTTCAGGTACTGTGAATTTCCCTTGTCCAATGGCTAATCCTGCAAACAGGATAAAGGCTGCTGCAATAATTACTTTTTTCATGATACATTTTTTGGGGGTTAGACTATAATAGAGACGTATAAGTCAAGTATTTTGTTGACTTATAATGATTTGCCAGCATCTTTGCAAAGCAATTCAAAAATCTAAACCAAATATCCGATTAGATTACAATAGTCGGTAGCCGGTGAGCCAGGATGCTCACCTCAGTGCATCGTTAGTTTGCCGATAGACAAAATAAGATTTTGATGACATGAATTAATCGTGATATTTATTCTGGACAAAAAGCTCCA
>RCNC010001574.1_pt1 | contig 17550 bp, 15 predicted proteins | sample 2041301 | NCBI WGS metagenome assembly RCNC01 (sample SAMN09708231, study PRJNA481090) | Marine sediment metagenome, whole genome shotgun sequencing project. | biome: marine sediment; feature: ocean; material: sediment; isolation source: Sewage treatment plant 13A marine sediment (STP13A) ... | reverse complement strand
GTAGACATACAACTTGGGGATTTCATCTCATGCCGTGAGAAAAATCGACTAAAAGCAACGTGAAGACTGATGAATGATAAAAGGAAACATCCCAGGATTAATACAAAGGTGCTTGCCTCATTGGACTGTTACGATGAGGACGGCGAGCTATTTGATCAAAAGCTTGGAGTTATTCTGGATATAAGTTTAGGCGGAATGCTAATTGAGACGGATGATATTATTAAGGCAAACTATGTTGAGATTGTTTTTGTTAACCACGAGCGTAAGTTAATGAATATAGTCGGATCGATAGTTCATTCAAGAAAATCTGAGAACGGCAAGGCAAAAACAGGACTTTGCTTTCATGGAGCAGACACCGAAAACGTCAAAATTGCAACTAGTTTAATTCGCGCACATTATTACGGCAAAAAAAATCCTTCGTCACGGTAATCTAAAATTACGCTTGAGAGGAAAATTATGATAAGATTTCACAAGTTATTATTATTATTTATTATAATTACATTCACGTTTACTTTTTCTGGTTGTTCTGGAGGAGGTGGTGGTGGCAGTGACGATTCTGGAGGAGGCGATAGCGGACTTACCTTTTCAGGGGTGACGACCCCGGCCCAGGTTGACGAATCCAACGCACAAGAAATTTCCGGTGGGGCTTTTGCAGCCGGGTTAATTGGCGATGGCATGATGGGTCTAAGTATTGATCAACAAATCGAATCTTATCATGTGCGTAACTTCCGTTCAGCAAACCTGCCGATAATTTTAAGCGATTCCCTTAACCTGGTCGATTTCACCTCTTCATCTTCGGATGGCCTGCAGGCGGCTACCCAAACTGAAAGTGATATCATCCAAGGCAGCTGCGGTGGTACTATGTCCTATTCGGTCACGATTGATGAGGGCCAGGGCACATTTAAGGGGAGTTTTACATTTTCCGAATATTGCAATGATGGAACCATCATTAATGGGGCTGCCAGATTCACTGGCCAGATGGATGTGGATAGCGGAGACTTTATCGAAGCAACTTTTTCCTTTGATAATCTGTCCGGCGGAGACCTCGCCTTAGATGGAGAAATACAGGTAAATTTTGCGGTGACTCCGAATGCCATCACGTTCAATGCTTATGGTCAAGATCCAATTTCCGGCGCTATATTTTGGATAAAAGACTATAGTATTACTATTGATGAATATGCGGGTTATGTGGAGATTGAGATAGTCGGCGCGTTCTATCATCCTGACTTCGGCTACGTTACACTTTCGACGCCTGAAGCTTTCGTATTGCATGATGGGGACGAATGGCCCGAATCCGGCATCCTTACCGTAACAGGGGCAAATGGTTCAAAAGCCAAATTAACTGCAATCGATCATTTAACTTGTACGGTGGAAGTCGATCGCGAGGGAGATGACACCTATGAGTGGGATTCAGATATTATTAATTGGGAGGATATGTGATAATTTTCTATCTTCCACATCAACTAACTTGACTTAATTCGAATAATCAAGATGAGCAGGGTTATTTTTCCCTGCTTTTTTAATTCAGTTATTTTAGTGCACAAATCCCTACTGATCCTCAAGAATTTTTCCTATAAGCCGATAATAAATCTGATGGATCCGTTAAAGTTCAAATCAACAAAATAAAGCCCATAATTCCTTGAAATTTTTTAGCTTTAAATCAGAAGACAACCTGAATACCAACGCGGCCGGATTTACCTTGGTCGAGGTGATGATTGTAAGTGCCATCACGGGTATTCTTGCCTCCATTGCCATACCTAACTATATAAAATACGGAGAAAAGGCACAAATGAGGTTGGTAGCGGTCAATACCAACAACTTGTGGGCGATAACCTGGATTCAGCGAATAAATGTCTATAGACTGCATCAATACTATTTTTCGATCTGAGGTATCTTTGCAGGCGGGCTTATCACTATTATTGAAATTGGATTATTAAAATGGCGGACGAAATGAGACCCAAAATTTTAGTTGTAGAAGACGACACAGCCATACGTGAATTGGTTCACCTGTTTCTTGAAAAATCAGGATTTCAATCTTTTTCAGCTATCAGTGCCGAAGCGGGACTTGATATTCTCAAGAGCCAGGAAATTGGCATTGTTCTCACGGATGTCCAATTGCCCGGCATGAATGGTCATAAGGCAAAACTATAATGCCGACGTTATCATTATGACGGGGTATTCCTTAGAATATACCATTGAAGAATCCATGGCCCAGGGAGCAAGTGATTTGATCATTAAACCCATACGATTGGAAGATCTCTTGCTTAGAATTAACGTCGTGCTGAAAAACCGTTCAGAAAAAAAAGAAAATAGCCGAAAATTGGAGGAATTAACAAACCTGACGATTAGAGATGATTTGACAGGTCTTTTTAATTCAAGACAGTTTTATAGCCATATCGCTCAGGAGGTCGATAGATCAAACCGTTATTTCCGTCCGCTTTCCCTTATCCTCATGGACATCGATAGTTTCAAATCACTGAATGATACTTACGGACACCTTTTCGGCGATAAGATTCTCTCAGGTATGGGGGGAATAATAAAATCAGCTATTAGAATGCAGGATACCGCCTACAGGTATGCCGGGGATGAATTCACGATACTTCTGCCTGAAACAGAGTTAGAAAGAGCAATTGCGGTTGCCGAGAGAGTGAGACAGGCAATCGAAATTGAAACTCAGGTGCTATCAAATCCAAAATCCTTGAAAGTCACTGTAAGTATCGGGGTGGTTGAATATCTGACTGATGAAGAAATAAAATGTTTCATTCACCGTGCGGATAGCGCAATGTATACATCAAAAAGAAAAGGGCGCAACAATATATCTTTCGCACCCGCCCTGCCTCAGCCGGTATAATGATTTCCCTCAAGTTTTTCAGTGAAATGCCAAAAGAAGTTATAGTAAGGAATTGGAGTCTTTCAGTGTGATTTTGGCTCATTACTGCGAGTTTTTGAAATAATTCAAACTTATTACGATAAATTTGGATTTACAAATTTTGACAGATACTATGACGTTTTATGGCAATAGTTAAAATCAAACTCCCCAAAGCCTTTCTTAACCTATTGTAATTAAGTGATAATTTCCAAACATAGTAAAACAGGTATGGTTTTTGCAATTTCTGATCGGTTATAAGACTGAAATATCCAGATTATTGCCAACAATTAACCACCATTGAAATAGACTTGCGCTATCAGTAAATATTATTCAGGAAAAAGCCGAGCCTGCCTTGAGGCAGGGACCTGAGGCCGTGGGTCTCACAAAGACAGCCGGATTGCCTTGAAAAATGATATGGGTGAACCGGCTTTTTATTCCGGCTTGGCTTATAAGGAACGATCGACGACCCGGATAGAGATGGGAGCATCCATGCGGAACGGGAGGTTGTGAAAACCCAATGAATCAGAAAAAGACCGGACAATTCAATAGCTGACAAACCGGTAGATACTGAGATCATGGGATAGACCATATGAACTCTCTAGAAGAAAAATCAAACGTCTTCATCAACGGGTTTATGCTTGCCAACTTTTTGCAGCTGATTAATCTGGAGCAAAAGACCTGTACGCTCAAAGTGAAATCGAAAAATAGGGTTGGATACCTTTATCTTAACAAGGGCGAGCTGGTAAACGCTGAAGCCGATGGTATGGATGGTGAAGAAGCGGCGACTAGAATTATTTCCTGGCAAAATGTGCAGACCGAAGTACAAGATAACTGCCGAACAGAAAGAAAAGTTCATACACCGTTAATGCATATCCTGCTTAACTCCACCCACCATGCTGATGAGAACGGCACACCATTCGATTGTGAGGATCTCCTGGATGAAGCCATCCAGGAGGCTGAAGGATATCATCTTAAAAAAGCAAGATTACTTTTAAGTAAAATTTTAAAGCAGGATAAGCGAAATCATAAAGGCTGGCTGTGGTTTTCGAGAATTTCTGCGAGTTTCAAGGCTGTTGAAGGATCATTAAGCAATGCACTCAAAATTGCACCACGTGATCCGGAAGTCGTAGAGGAAGTTAAAAAGTTTCAACAGACGAAAAGCCGATTGCAGGAAGAACCTTTCCCCCGGTGTCCGTTCTGTTGGGTGCCCCTGGAACGTGATGCCGTTACGTGTCCCTACTGCAGATGCCATCTGCTCATACATAGTCATTTTTTTAAGTCGGACCGCACCGGCAGCGAAAAAATCAAGAAAGAGGCGATTGATAGATACACCCGGGTCATACAAAGAGAAAATAATTCCCAAGGTCATTATTGGCTGGGTATGGTCTATCTCAACATGGATAACTATGAGGAAGCGCTGAACCATCTGGACCTTGCCTCTAAGCTTTCCCCGGAGGAGCAATTTTATTCAAACCAATTGAATGTTTTGCTGAAACATATGGCTTCCAGCGGAGCACTTTTAGCCAAAGAATCAGCGCCAAGCGGAAGTGATACCGATTCGACGGCGTTATCACTGCACGACAAGATAAGAAGAAAAATACTCGTTGTAGAAGATAGTCCAACCATACGCAAAGTGATATCAATTACTCTAAGCCAAAAAGGATATGAAATTATAGAGGCCGGCGATGGGCTCGAGGCTTTGAGCAGATTAAATGAGTCAAAACCCGATCTAATCCTGCTGGATATCATCCTGCCAAAAATGGACGGCTATCAAATACTCTCTATTATCAGGGAGAATCCTGAGTTTAAAACCATTCCTGTCATCATGCTAACCAGCAAGGATGGTATTATCAATAAAGTTAAAGGCAGAGTGGCCGGTTCTTCGGCCTATCTAACCAAGCCCTTCGACCCGACACAACTGGTGGAAACCATTGAGAAACATATTTAGCAAACCTGAGGGAGATTTTATATATGGCTAAAATTAAAGTAATGGTAGTAGATGACAGTCCAACAGATTTGAAACTTATGAGCGGGCCATTTTTAGCGGAAGGATATGATTTAATCACTGCTACAAACGGCGAAGACGCTCTCAGAAAAGCAGCATCGGAGCACCCCGATTTGATTGTACTCGACGTCATTATGCCCAAACTCAATGGTTTTAAAGTCTGCAGACAAATAAAAAATTCCGTAAAACTCAAAGACATCAAAATAATTCTGCTAAGCGGTAAGAATCAGGAAAGTGATAAATTCTGGGGTAAAAAGCAGGGCGCAGATGGTTATATAACAAAGCCTTTTACAAAAGAACATTTGCTGAATACGGCTTCCCAGCTTTTGTAGAGATCATCAACCAGTAGATAGAAATCGCATGATATAACCAATTTTACTAATTAATTCTATTAAAGAGGCGTATCCGCCATGGAAACAATCAACCAGCCTGAAGAAGGCTTCACGCCGCCGGCAACAGCCGGCCGGGATCAAAACCTCTTGTCTTTAAATGAATTAATTGCTGAAATTGATAGGGAAACAGCGGTCCCCTTGGGCCGCGTTGCAAAAGAAGAAATATTCCCTAAATTGGATGGAATGCAGACTTCCCTGAAAGACCGATACATTCTATTGGCTCTGGAACAGACACTTTTTGCACTGCCGCTCTCCAGTGCCCTTGAGATTGGACGTCGTCCGGAGATTACACCACTGCCGAATCTGCCGAACTGGGTTTTGGGTATCAGTAATATTCGCGGCGAGATCATCTCTTTTATAAACTTGAAGGCATTTTTTGGGATCTCTTCAACCGGGGCTAAAGTAGGACGTCGTTTTCTCATCATCCATAATCCAAATTTGAAGGTGGGAATCATCGTTGACCGAATTATGGGCATTCTCGCTCTGGACCAAATAGACGCTGGTCTGCAAAACTGTCCGTACAGAGAAGGAGAAATAGCGAACTATATTTTAGGCGTGGCAGTTTCAGAAGAAAACCAAACGAATATACTTGATATCGATAAATTGTTATCTTCCCCGCGGATGACTGATTTCAAGGAAAATCAAAATATGTAACCCTAAGTCGAGCGATCCGGTTAACTTGTTAAGGAGGCTGCGTATGTCCATGCCGCCCAAAATTGAAATGATAAAAAATTTTATCGAAGAAGTAGGGAGCTACATTCCTGTTTTAACCAATGGATTGGAATCTCTTAAAAAAGATGCAGACCAAAGTGAAGCCCTTGAAGAGAGCCATCGATTGGTGCACACCATAAAAGGGGCGTCCTCCCTGGTTGGGCTGAACGGATTAAGCCAAATCGCATTTCAGATGGAAGATTACCTGGAAGATATTATTGCAGGTAAACAAAAATTTAGCGATGAAGCTTTCAATACGATGCAGAAAACCGTTGAATTGTTCAGGGAATATTGCCTCGGGTACATGAACGGAGGGGTGCCGTCGCGAGCGATGCTCAAAGAAACGGTAATAAGTTTCAGGCGGACCCGGGGCCTTTCCATGGAGGAGGATGAGCAAGCACTTAACGAGCTGTTGGAATCGGTTCCGGAAAAGGAAGGGCTTAGTGCGGAAGAAAAAGGCAGCCTGGAGATTGCGCCCGAACTGCTGGAAAGTTTTTATGAGGAAGCGGAAGAACACCTGGAGGATTTGGGGCGTTCTTTAAACGTTCTTGACAACCAGGTAAAAAAAGCCGTTCCCATTTCACCCATCCTGCGGGAAGAAACCCGACGCATCCGGCGATCTGTTCATACCTTAAAAGGAGCAGCGGCCGTTATTGGATTTCAGGATTTTGCGACATACGCCCACAGCCTGGAAGATCTTCTGGATTGGCTGTTTGAAGAGGCCCGGGAAATTTCTCCGGAAATTGTAACGGTGCTGGCGGAGTCTTCAGACCTGCTGGAAGGGATCATCACCAAGCCTCAATTGCTTTATTCTGCCAAGACCCAATCCTTAACAGGTCAGCACAAAAAAATTATGGGGCATAACCGTTCAAAAAATGAAACGATGGACGGAGAAGGCAGATCAGACACCGAGCAGGGCGCTATAATAAAGCTGAATGAAATTCTGCAAGCAGAGAATTTCGCCGAAGAGAATGCCCAAACGGATTTATTCGAAGAACTTCCACAAGTAGACGATGTTGCGGAATCGGGTGCGCGGTTTACCAAAACACTAAGGGTGGACATGGCGCGGTTCGATGACCTGGTCAATCTGTCCGGTGAGCTTATTATTGCCTTGAGTGCATTTGACCAAAAAATGGAAACCTTTACGGATTCCGTAAATGATCTTGAATTATATCGCGAACGTCTCAAACAGATTGCACGAGATCTGGAGGTCAGCTATGAAGTTGAAGCCCTTGAACAGCTAAGGGCAAAACCTGATTTTTCGGTGGCAAATAGTGCAAAAGCGGTGCATACAGGGGATTTCGACGACTTTGATACCTTAGAGCTGGATCGATATTCTGAATTAAATCTGATTATCCGCAAGTTAAATGAATCCGCGGTCGATGTGGGTGCACTGCATACACAATTGTCAAATCTTCACAGCGAATTTGACGGCCGACTCACCCGCCAGCGGGTAATCCTCAGTGAACTTCAGGATAAGATGATGCGGGCTCGCATGACCCCGATTTCGATTATTACCAATAAATTGCGTCGAACCGTGCGTGAGGTTGCCGGCAACCTGGATAAAAAGGTCAAACTGGTCGTTACCGGCGAAGACATCGAGCTGGATAAACTGATTTGGGAAAAAATTGCAGACCCGCTGATGCACTTACTTAGAAATGCCGTTGATCATGGTGTTGAACCACAGGACTTGAGGCAGTCTCTGGGAAAACCATCGGTTGCGACCATTAAACTTGAGGCTTCGCGTGAAGGAAGCCAGGTGGTGATCCGCATAGCGGACGATGGCGCCGGCCTCGACTACTCCGCCATTCAGACGACGGTTCGCAAAATGCGGCTCTCTGGTAGGGTCCATGAGCTGTCCGCTGATGAGCTGTCTCAGTTTATTTTTTACCCAGGGTTCAGCACTCGCCAAGAGATCAGCGAAATCTCGGGCCGCGGTGTTGGGATGGATGTGGTTAAAGAAAATATCCAGAATCTTAAAGGCGTTATCCGGGTGGCATCTGAAAAGGGACAAGGGACCAAGTTCACCATTCGTATTCCCTTAACCCTGGCGGCTGTGCAGGCCTTGCTCTTTACCGTCGGCGGACAAACATACGCCATCGCTTTAAATGAGATCGGTGAAATCATCCGATTAGACCCGCAAAATATTCTTGGGCCCAATCAAGACGCTTTAAGGATAAATGACGAGGTGTTACCGCTTTTTCACATGGCAGATCTGCTGAGTGCCGGAAAAAGAGATGCAGAATCTGTGCCGCCGGGGGAATATCCGATCACCTTGGTGGTTGAAACCGGTGGTCGACGGGGGACACTCGTGATTGATACCCTGGTGGGTCAAAAAGAAATTGTTATCAAAAGCCTGGGATCACATCTTCGCTATGTAAAGGGGGTGTCCGGAGCAACGATCATGGGTGACGGCAGCGTGATCCCCATTTTGAACATAGCTGAATTATTGTGGTCCCAAACGAAAATGCTAAAAGAACCTCATACGGATAAGGAGCTTATACTAGAACGACCCCTTAATATAATGGTTGTGGATGACTCCGTCAGTATCCGGCAGGTAGTCTCTCGACTTATGGAAGATCAGGGGTGGAAGGTACTAACAGCCAAAGACGGCATCGATGCTCTGGACAGGCTGAGTGAAAGCCGCCCGGATCTGATTGTACTTGATATCGAAATGCCTCGAATGAACGGCTATGAATTTTTAGCTGCCCTCAAAGCCCAGGGCGGGTTTGAGGATATCCCGGTTGTTATGCTGACATCGAGAACTGCAACCAAGCATCGGGACAAAGCCAAAGCTTTGGGTGCTAAAGGGTTTGTTGTCAAACCTTATGATGATGATGAATTTGTGCGTTTAATCTTAAAACTGACAGGTAGACTTTCTATCGTTTAATAAAGAAAAAATCGTTGTGCAGAAGGTACTATAATGAAAAAAATGCTGCTATTCGAAGTAGGGACAAGGCCATATGGCATCGATTTACCACGCGTCAAGAGCATACAAAGTGTGAAGCGTATTGTTGACGAAGGGGCCGAAAGCTGCGACCAGATTTCCCGGGTGTTTGATGGCAAGCAAACCTCACTATATGATCTTGTCTCTATATTCGAGCAAGAAACTGCCGGCCGTGATTCCGAAAATGAAAAATTGATCATGGTGGAAACAGAAGGGCAATCTATGGGGATGGTCGTCAGCCGCGTAGACCAGGTAATTTCGGTAGATACTGATAGGATCAAACCACTTTCTCCCATATTTAAAGGTGCTTCGATGTCATGCTTTCCCAATATATTGAAACATGAAGACGCGTTAATTTTGCTTTTGGCACCGGAAGGAATAAAAAAAGTCGTTCAGGAAACAGGTAACGTACAAAAAGTCATAGGCATGCCGGATTGTGGAGATACTTCCCCTGAAGCGGAAAAAATTATCACACTTGTAAACGAGGTAATGACCGTTTCAGATCACGGCCCCATGTCGCTTGGCGGCCGTTGGACCCAAGAATCCGGTATTTGTGAAGCACTGCAGGCTGAAACCAATCCTGAATTCAGATCGCCGACCGAAAATTTGGAGATAGCGGACATGATACCCAAAATAATTGATACAGCTGATATTGATGATGAGTCGCAATACGAATCAACCTCATTTCTGGCGAATCTTCTGCAAACCGACAGGGATGCTTCACCTCAAGCGGAACCGACAGATTCTAAGTGAGTATTAAGATGAAAGGCCCAAGAAATGCGGAACATTAGCCAAATTGCAACCTCAGAGCAAAGGGTGCTTATTTTCTCTGCACTGACCCCCCGGGTATCTAACCGGCAGATTTATTTTTTATTCAGCCAGTACCAGATGGAAGACATTCTAATGGATACATCGGTGCGGTCGGTTCCCCTTTCTCCATCTTATATAGAAGGAGTAGCAGAGTGGCGCAATCAGGTCTTGCCGGTTATCTCGCTAGAGGCATGTTTGGGGATGGAATCTTTAAACTCTCAAAAAGTTCAGCGCCTGATGGTGGTACGCGCCCTAAAAGATGAAGCGGCTCCAATGGGCATTTATCGAATTATGCTTCGAATCGTTCCGCCTATTCGAATGTTGACGCTTCCAATTGAATGCACTCCGGTTTCCGATGGATGGATTCCGGAAAATTTTTTTACTAAGGGTGTTTATGAATGGGAAGACGGATTTTTTGTAGTGGCTCATATGAAAAACATCCTAGATGGAAGAAATTGAACTATCCATGTGTATTTATTTTTTCCCGCGACCCTAAAGCTTATTAGAAGGAAGGGCATGTATCGAAAGTCGATCTTAGAAAACGGCATAAGAGTTTTGACGGAAACCATGGCCGGACATCGCTCCATCTCCATGGGTATATTGATAGATGCAGGTCCTTTCGACGAAACCCCGGAGCAAAGCGGGCTGGCGCACCTGGCGGAACATGCTGTGTTCTGTGGCACCAGCAGTCGCAATGCGACTCAAATAGCCCGTTTGATGGATGAAGCCGGTGGACATCTGGGCGCTTTTACCGCCCGTGATTTTACCTGTTACTCCGCCACGGTGCTGGATGACTATTATACATACGCGTTGGATCTGCTAGGCGATATCCTGCTTAATTCGATCTTTCCTGCCGAAGGCCTTGAGAGGGAAAAAACTGCCATATTACGTGAGATAGAATCCGCCGGCGACATGCCCTCCGAACGAGCCCATGATCTTTTAAAAGGCTTTGCCTGGTCTGGTCATCCCCTGGGGCGTTCCATTGCCGGTCGATCCGACACTATCCAACTCATGACCCGCGAGGACGTGATTTATTATGTGCATGAGCATTATTCACCGGATCGTATCATCATTGCGGCTGCAGGCAATGTCGATCATGAGAATTTTGTGGCCCAGGTGCGGGATGCCTTTTGGCGGATAAAGGGAAAAAGCATGCCGGCCGCCAAGACGTCACCCGTATTTCACCCCGGCCTAGTCCTGGAAAATATGCCGGTCTCCCAGGTCTACTTCTCCTTGGGAATCCAGGCGTTTCCCTATGCGGATCCGGGCCGCTATGGAATGCATGTTCTCAATAATATCCTGGGAGGTGGTATCAGTTCGCGATTATTTCGCCGGGTGCGGGAAAGTCGCGGCCTGGTTTATCATATCAGCTCAGAATATCATGCTTACCGTGACGGTGGGATGCTGGTGGTTGAAGGCTGTGCAGCTCCGGATAATATCTTGCAGGTATTAGAATTGGTCTTTGATGAGTTGTGGAAATTGATTTCCGGCAAGGAACCGGTAGATGAAGAAGAACTCTGGAAAGCAAAAATGCATATCCGGGGGCAGCATCTTATTTCAGGGGAAAATACCAATACCCGTATGAACCGTTTGGCATCACAGGAACTCTATTTCTGCAGATACATAGCGGATGAAGATATCCTGGCTCAAATCGATGAAATCCAACCTCGGAAATTACAGCACCTGACGGACGAAGTTTTCGAAAATGCGTTCAGCCAGACTGCGGTCGCGGTGGTCGGACCGGAAGCCCCTGGGGATTATCAACTTTCATCCATTCAACGACTGTTTGACGATCATCAATACACCCGCAAAGAAGGGAGGTGATTCAATGGGCCTTGACAGTGCCATAAAAAAAAACTGGATCGAGATTCAGAAGCAGCACGATGTCCCGATCAATGCCATCGGCGTCAAAATAGATGCCAAGGACAATAAAACACTGAAAGTTTGGAAAGATGAAGGTATAGATCAGTTTATGAAACGGTAAACATCTGGGGTGATGAAAATTTCTCTATAACTTGGTGAACATAGACTTAATTTTTTACCCCGCTTTTGTTCCGGAAAATGGTTTCCCAGCTGATGCTTCGTTTCAGACGGGATCGTAGACAGGTATCAGGTTTCGGGTGTCAGGAAGGCGAGTTGCTGGATCCCGAAACCTGAACACTGAAACCTTCAGATTCTGACAACATGTTGTCCGATGAAACCCGATATTGGCGCAATGATGTTAGGATTAGCGTTAAAGCACTACCCATCCGGCCCTTCGACTCCCCAAGCCGGGGAAGCAGGCACATCCGGATAGTCTTTAGCTATTTTCTGATCGGAAGCATCTTCTCTCTTTGGTGGAGAAGAATTTTCCGAATGGAAAATTGCAATGCAAGAAGGAGAATAAAAATGACCAGTTCGAAAATTTTGGTGGTTGAAGACAGTCCAACATATTTGCGCAAAATTGCGGGTTTTCTCCAGGGTCTCGGATATGAAGTCAGCACCGCCATCGATGGTGAAGAGGCCCTTGAAAAGGCCATGCGGGAAAATCCGAGTCTAATCGTCCTGGATGTCATCTTGCCTAAAAAAAACGGCTTTCAGGTTTGTCGTCAACTAAAAACCACACCCGCCACCCAGGGCATAAAAATACTCATGATGACCAGCAAGTCCCAAGACAGCGATCGCTTCTGGGGGCTGAAACAAGGTGCCGATGAATATATGACCAAGCCTTTTGATGATAGCGAACTGGTGACCAGTGTTGCCAAATTGTTGTCGCAGGACCATCAGGCTATCCGGACAACAGAAGGCTGAGGCTAGTTTGGATAGAATATTTAAAAAATTATGTCAACAAGCCGCACTCCGGCACCTATGAATCCTGAGCCGACAAGCTCTTTAAGCAAGTTATCACAATTTATTTAGTAATTGAAGCAATCAAAAATAATGAATAGGAGGTTTTCCAATGGAAAATGTAAAAAAATCCTCTAATAGATTGGCCAAGTTTGGCGGCAGTGCGATTGGCCGCCTGATAAAGTCAGGACTCGGATCAATCGGGAAGAGAGGCAAAAGTATCCGCACCAAGTTATTGGTTGCGCTTTTGGTTTTGGCTCTCATTCCACTCATCGTTGTGGGTATCATCACTCTGACGACATCATCCAACGCTCTAATGAGCAAAGCATTCGATAATTTGGAAGCGGTGCGAGCTAACAAGACCCAGGCCATCGAGAATTTCCTCTATAGAAGCGAAAGTGATATGAATATTCTGCTCGAAACTGTGAAGACTCTGCGGCAGAATGCATTTGACCAGCTTACGGCCGTGCGGACGATCAAGAAGGGCCAAATCGAGGACTATTTTGCCGCTCGGCTATCTGATGCGAGAGCCCTGTCTACCAACCCGGTAGTGATCGAAGGGTTATCGGCCTTTAAAAAGGTTTCCGGTAAAATCGGTGGCTCTGAATGGCAGGCTGTGGAGCGGACCTATGGCCCCTGGCTGGCGGAGTTCATAGAAGAGTACGGCTATATTGATCTGTTCCTCATTTCTGATAAGGGCCAGGTGCTTTACACTGTGGAAAAAGCCTCCGATCTGGGTCAAAACTTGAAAACCGGCAAGCTGAAGGATAGTCCGGCCGGTAAGGCTTTCAACGGCGGGCTGAAAAACCCAACCGTGCAGGATTTTGAATTGTACGAGCCCTCTGGTGATGCGCCGGCAGCCTTCATAGCCTCACCGGTAAAGGTGGGCGAAAAAACGATGGGCGTTGCCATGGTTCAAATCCCCATTCAACAGATCAACGCCATCATGCAGGAGCGCACCGGATTGGGTGAGACCGGCGAGACATATCTGGTGGCCACCGACAAGCTCTTCCGTTCGGACTCCCGCTTGGTAGAAGATAGTACTATTCTCGATCCGATTTATTTGGTGGATACTGCAGCGGTGAATGAAGCCTTGGCCGGTAAAACAGGCGAAAAGATTATCCGCAACTTCAGAGGCACACCGGTATTGTCTGCTTATTCCCCCCTTGAAATTCCGGACATGCATTGGACCATCATAGCTGATATTTCTGTGAAAGAGGCGTTTGCTCCAAAAGTTGTGAATGAAGTCGAAGATTATTTCACGACGTACAAAGAAAAATACGGCTACTATGACCTCTACCTGTTTAATCCGGATGGTTATCTCTTTTATTCTGTTGAACACCAGCCGGATTATCAGACAAATATGCTGACAGGCCCCTATAAAGATACAAACCTTGGACGGTTGGTAGTAGAAGTTTTGGAAACCAAACAATTCGGGTTGGCCGATTTTGAGCGATATGCACCCGCCCGCAAAGCACCGGCTGCCTTTGTCGCCCAACCGCTGGTCCACGAGGATCGTGTCGAACTCATCATCGCTGCCCAACTATCGTTGGATCATATCAATGCGATCGTTCAAGAACGCGCGGGCCTGGGCGAGACGGGTGAGTCTTACCTGGTTGGTGCCGACAAGTTGTGGCGCAACAACTCCAATTTCCTGCGACAACTCGGCCTTGAAAGCACCGTCCTGAACCCCAAGGTTATCGTGGATACGGTGGCCTCACAGAAAGCTTTGATAGGTAACTCCGGCACCGAAGTTATTGAGAACTATCGAGGATTTCCGGTATTAAGTTCCTGGTCACCTATCATCGTCCAGGAACCGACGGCGGCCAAACCCAAGGGCATCAACTGGGCCCTGATTTCCGAGATTAATTTAGAAGAGATTAGACGTCCGCTTGTAAAAATTTTGTGGATCATCGGTATTACGTTTGGTGGAGCAGCCATCTTGGTGACGGTCGTCGCCTTGGCGTTGGCCGGTGGCCTCACTGTCCAGGTGCGCAAAATCATGGATCTTTTCAGCAATATCGGGATGGGCGATTTCGAGGCCCGAGCCGAGGTAACCTCAAAAGACGAGCTAGGGACCATGGCCGAATCACTCAACGCCATGCTTGACAACACCCTGGTTCTGATCCAGAGTCGCGAGGAACGTGATGCCATTCAGACCTCAATTTTCAAGCTTTTGGAAGAGATCAGCGGACTGGCCGATGGAGATTTGACCAGACGGGCAGAGGTGACCGAAGAAATGACCGGTGCTATTGCCGACTCCTTTAATCTCATGGCGGAACAACTCAGCGATGTTGTCCAGAATGTTAAACGGACTACTGGAGAGGTTACAGCAACTTCCCGCAAGGTTAACTTATCAACCGGACAGCTGGCGAAAACTAGCAAGACTCAGACTCAGCAGATATCTCACGCTATCGCAGCAATTTCCAAGATGGCCACCACTATCCGGCAGGTAGCCCAAAATGCCGTCCAGTCTGCGGCGGTATCCGAACAATCAACGGTAAATGCCAAAGAGGGCGCCGAAGCCGTTAAATCGACCAACAAAGCGATGGAGGCTATTCGCGAGAATGCCCAAGAGACGGCCCGTGCCATTAAGCGTTTGGGCGAGAGTTCACAGGAGATCGGCAACATTGTTCAGCTCATCAATGACATTGCAGACCGGACATCCATTCTGGCATTGAATGCTTCTATTCAGGCAGCCATGGCCGGTGATGCCGGACGAGGGTTTGCTGTGGTAGCGGAAGAGGTTCAACGCTTGGCAGAGCGGTCAACTAAGGCCACAAAGCAGATCGATACCCTGATAAAAAATATTCAGGGAGAAATAAATGAGGCCGGAACCAGTATGGAAGAGAGCATCCAGCGTGTTGTGGAAGGTTCTAATCTGGCTAACAATGCCCATAACAAGCTACAGGAAATCGAGATGGTTTCAACTCAATTGGCAGAGTTGATCCGGTCAATTTCAATGACTGCTACCAAACAGGCCAAGGCCTCGGATAGTATTACAAAGACGATGGAGGAAGTGGGTAAGGTCAGTGCTCAAAACTCGGCTGCCAGCCGGCAGACAGCCGTGGCGATTAAGCGGCTGTCAGAAACTTCTGAGCAATTGGCCACATCGGTTGAAGTTTTTAAGGTGGAGGAAGCCGTTAAGCCGCAACCAAAGCAACAGGCGGACGTATAGGAGGTCTTTATTGCCGTGAAAACCGGCTATCCCATTAGCCCATATTAACCCTTTGCTGATAAGATATATTCAATATTATTCAGGAGGCATGAAATGATAAAAAGTAAAAACAATAAAATTGTAAAAAGCGCTTTAGTCCTGCTAACGATTCTTCTGGCCCTATGCACTGGTGCAAGTGCCGCTGTTGTTAAAATCGGATTGAATTATCCTAAAACAGGTCCATACTCCGTTCAAGGTCTGGCTCAATTGAGAGCGGCCGAAATGGCTGTTGAAGAAATCAATCAAGCCGGCGGCATACTCGGGCGGAATGTTCAACTGGTTGTCAGAGATTCGAAATCAAAGGCGGATTTGGCCAAGAAAAATGTCGAAGATCTAATCGACAACGAAGGCGTTGAAATGATATTTGGAGGATCCTCCAGTGCTGTGGCCATAGCCGGCGGCAAAGCTGCAAAATCAAGGGGGAAATTATATTTTGGAACATTGACATACTCCAACGCCACAACGGGTGTGCAAGGCCATAAATATATATTTAGAGAATGCTATAACGCCTGGATGGGTGCCAAGGTATTATCGGAATATTTAAAGGAGCATTTTTCCGGCAAAAGATACTTCTATGTGACTGCTGATTATACCTGGGGCTGGACGACAGAGGCATCTCTTAGAAAGTTCAGCCGAACCCTGGATAGAAAAAGGCATAAACGGGTTCTGACTCCCTTTCCCGGCGCCACGCGTCAAAATTTCAAAGAAGCACTGACGAAGGCCGCTTCGTCAAGGGCCGAGGTTCTTGTACTGGTATTATTTGGAAAAGACATGGCCGGTGCAGTTAAGCTGGCCACCGAAATGGGATTAAAGAAAAAAATGTCTATTGTAGTTCCAAATTTGACACTGGGCATGGCTGAAAGCGCCGGCCCTAAAGTAATGGAAGGCGTGGTTGGGGCTTTGCCATGGTCCTGGAAGGTTCCATATACCTATAATTATGCTAAGGGTATGGCATTTGTTGATGATTATGGTAACAAATACAAAAGCTACCCCTCAACATCGGCGGCCTCGGCCTATACGATCATGTACCAGTATAAAGAGGCCGTGGAAAGGGCGGGCGGTTTCGATACAAAAGCAGTCATTGCAATGCTTGAGGGACACAAATATACCTTATTAAAGGATGAACAGGTTTGGCGGGCTTTCGATCATCAATCTATCCAGACAGTTTATGCGGTGCGATGCAAGCCGGAAGCACAAGTTTTGAAAGACAAATATAAACAGGATTATTTTGAAATCATTAAAGCCATGCCGGGTGAAAAAGCAGGCCGAAGTAAAGATCGGTGGGCTCGTACAAGAAAAGCAACCGGGTTACAGCTTGCTGAATTACAATGGTAACTCAATCCAAAGCAACGAAACCGTTTATCCCACGAAAAGGGGGCATCCCAAATTTGGAATGCCCCCTTTTCTATCACTATGTTGATTTTACCTAGATTGAGCGGTTCAGGGTTCAACGTTCCGGGTTGTAAACACCCAACCAACTCTTATCAAAGGGATTCTGTCTTCAATGTTTTTATAATGATTTTTCACCCAATGGGTGATTTTGGATATTACGAATTATGATCTATATAGCAAACAGTTTCAGGCTGTTGTAACCTTTGAACCGTGAACCCTGAACCTAGAACCGATCAGTTTGGGTTATAACATAATTCCATCGGCCACAGTGCCGATAAAGCAGCCCCCACCTCCACCACCACCGCCGGAATCCGTTGCACTGGCAGGGACTGGGGTTGGAGCACTGACAGAATCGGTTGCAAAGCTTGCTGAGATCGTATG
>RCNC010001169.1_pt1 | contig 17550 bp, 12 predicted proteins | sample 2041301 | NCBI WGS metagenome assembly RCNC01 (sample SAMN09708231, study PRJNA481090) | Marine sediment metagenome, whole genome shotgun sequencing project. | biome: marine sediment; feature: ocean; material: sediment; isolation source: Sewage treatment plant 13A marine sediment (STP13A) ... | reverse complement strand
CCGGCCAGGTCACGCACCGACGCGTTGCCGGTGGCCAGCATGCGGATGGTCAGGGCCGACATCTTGATCAAGGCCCATGTGGTTTGCGGACCGCTGAGCAGCATCTCCTCTATGGTGGCCGGCCTGGTGGTGATGTGCGGGTTGATCCCCACCTTGGAGATGGTCCGGATCTCCCCGTCGATCATCGCTTTTTCCTGCCTGGTGGCCATGGTGGCCGACAGGGCTTCACCTTCCCGCTCCAGTTGCATGGTCAGTGACTTTTCACCAGTGAGGTTGTGGATCTGGGCGACGATCTCGCTCCAGCTGCTCACCGGCACGCCGTTGACCTCGGTCACCAGGTCGCCGGCCTGCAGGCCGGCCTGCTCGGCGGGGTAGCCGGGCACCACCTCGCCGATCATTGGGTCCTTGGCCTCGGGTATGCCGCTGATCCCGGCGATCATGGAGAAGATCACCATCCCGAGGATGAAATTCATCACCACGCCGGCGCAGATGACAAATGCCTTCTGCAGGGCGTTCTTTGATTCGAACTCCCAGGGCTCGCCGCTGATGGCATCCTCGTCCTCGAAACTCTCGTCGAGCATACCGGCCATTTTTACGTAGCCGCCAAGTGGGATCCAGCAGATGCAGTATTCGGTGTCACCCACGGTCTTGCCGATGAGCTTGGGCGGGAACCCCAGGGAAAAGCGGATCACCCGGATGCCCACCGCCTTGGCGGCGAGAAAATGGCCCAGCTCGTGGACAAAAATGATGATGCCGACAACGACGACAAATGAGAGAAAAGTGAAGACCATGTCCGTATCCGTAATACGGTGCCGCCTTCCGCTGGCCGGAAACCGGCGGCATTGGAGGACGTACCGGGCGGCCTCGGTGGGCCGCGGTTCTCAAATTGCGAACCCTAATACTAGCTGATCGCCGGAACGAGTCAAGCAGTTCCCTCAATGAATTACCTTGACACGTAGACTAAATGAGTCGACAATCTTTCCACGCCGCTAACATTTGCGGCGCCCAGAGGTCCGAAAGGAGTTGGCTCATGCTTTGGATGACGAAAAAAATCGATTACGCCTTTCTGGCGCTTCACGTTTTGCTGAACCAGGAAGATAGAAGCGTGCTCCGGGTGACCGAGATCTCCAAGGTCTGGAACGTCCCGCAGAAGTTTCTCTCCAAGATCATGAAAGACCTGGTGGATGCCGATATCGTCACGTCGAAATATGGCCCTGGTGGCGGCTACGTGCTGAGCATGAAGCCAAACGAGGTGACATTTCGCAGTGTAATCGAGGCGGTGGAGGGACCGATCTACCTGTTGAAGTGCATCAAGGAAGATCCGGACTGCGAGCATTTCGAGACCTGCCCCCAGATCCACGCCTGGAGTGAACTGCAGCAGGACCTGGTGCAGTTGCTGGAATCGAAGAACCTTGAAGCGCTGGTGGACACCCCGGTGGCTGCCCGCGGATAGCTCTCCCGGTCAATACCTGTCCCGAACTCCGGCCTGCCCGGTGCGGGACAGGTCACTCCACCTCTTCCCGCGGCGGTTTTCCCGCTACCCCTGCTTCGGCTTGGTCTGTTCTCTCAGCTTGAGCCGTGCCTCACGGCGTTTTACGGCGGCATCATGCTCCGCCCGCTCCTCGTCGGTCTCCAGGATCAGGCGCGGCACCGGGGTGGGCCGTCCTTCTTCGTCGAGGGAGACGAATGTCAGGTAGGCCACGCTGGTGGGGCGCACCTCCCGGGCGTCCAGATCCTCGGCCTCCACGTCCACCCTGACCTCCATCGACGTCCGTCCACACCAGGTGACCCTGGCATGCAGCCGGGCCACCTGGCCCACCGGAATGGGGTTGATAAAGCTGAGGCTGTCAATGGAGGCGGTGACCACGCCGGTCCCGCAGAAGCGCCGGGCAGCGATGGCCGCGGCCAGGTCCACCCAGTGCATCACCATGCCGCCGAGGGCATTGCCGAAGATATTGGCGTCATTGGGCAGCACCATCTGGGTCATCTCGGTGACCGAGCAGCAGGCCGGCCGGGCGTCCCCGGAGGACAGGTTCTTGCAGTGGTCCTTGTCGCAGTTTGCCTTGGGCATAGTCATGTCCCTCCCCTGGACAGAATTCTGGCACAGAAGGGGGGGAAAGCAAAACGGGGAGGAAGCAACGACCCCGGCCGGAGTGTCATCTCCGGCCGGGGAAGGGGAGAGATCAGTAGAGCTTGTGCACCACCAGACCCGAGCGCAGTTTCGGCTCGAACCAGGTGGACTTGGGCGGCATCACCTGGCCGGCATCGGCCACCGACATCAGGTCGACGATGGAGGTGGGGTGGAGCGAGAAGGCCACGGCATACGTGCCGCCGTCCACCAGCCGTTCCAGTTCCTCGGTGCCCCGGATACCGCCGACAAAGTTGATCCGCTTGTCGGTGCGCGGGTCGCCGATGCCCAGCAGCGGTTCCAGCAGGTTCTTCTGCAGGATACTGCAGTCGAGACGCAGCACCGGGTCGCCGGCGTCGAAGCTGCCCTCGCGGGCGGTGATCAGGTGCCAGGCGCCCTCGAGGTAGACACAAAACTGTTGCGGTGAGGCGGGCACCGGTGAGGCGGCCGCGGTCACTTCGAACTTTTCGCCCACCGTCTCCAGGAACTGGGCGGGGCTCATGCCGTTGAGGTCCTCCACCACCCGGTTGTAGGCCATGATCTGCATCTGGTTGTGGGGGAAGACCACGGCGAGGAAGAAGTTGTATTCCTCTTCACCGGTGTGCCCCGGGTTCTTTTCCTGCCGCCAGTTTCGCACGCTGGCCGCCGAGGCCGAGCGGTGGTGGCCGTCGGCCACGTAGAGCACCGGGATGCCGCCAAAGGCCTCTTCCACTTTCGCCACCCACTCCGGGGTAGACACCGGCCAGAGGGTGTGGCGCACGCCGTCGGCGGAGAAGTCGTTCTGCGGGGCGGTGGCGGTGATCTCGGCCACCAGCCGGTCCACCTCTTCGCTGGCCCGGTAGGTCAGAAACACCGGCCCGGCGTTGGCGTCGAGGGTGTCCACGTGGCGGGTGCGGTCCTTCTCCTTGTCCGGGCGGGTGAACTCGTGCTTGCGGATCACGTCGTTGAAGTAATCGTCGGCCGAAGCGCAGCCCACGATGCCCACCTGGCGGTGGCCGCCCATCTCCTGGGCGTAGACGTAGTAGGAGACGTCCCCGTCCTGGACCATGCTGCCCTCGTCCATCAGCCGCTGGAAATTCTCCGCCGCCCTGGCGTAGACCCGGTCGTCGTAGAGGTCGATGGACGGATCGAGGTCGATCTCCGGCTTGACCACGTGGAGGAAGGTGAGGGGGTTGCCGGCGGCCATCTCCCGCGCTTCCTCGGAGTTGATCACGTCGTAGGGCGGTGAAGCGATCTGTTCGGCCAGCTCGGGCCGGGGCCGCAGCCCCTTGAACGGTCTGAAGGTGCTCATGGTGTTCTCCTCTTGATACCGCTGACGATTCCGTAAAAACGCGCGTATTGTATGGTTTTTCAGCGGTCCAGGCAACCGGGGGCCGGCCTTGACACTCCCCGGCCGGGATCTATAATGGATGTGGGATCGATGCCCATAACCTGTTGTAATTGAAAACGATCCGCCAACACCCGCAGGAGCCGCGATGCAGGAAGAAATCAGGGCCATACTGGAGAAGATGGGCGAGGATCCCGAGCGTGAGGGCCTGGTCAAGACCCCCGAACGGGTGGACAAGGCCTACCGCTTTCTCACCGCCGGCTATGGCCAGTCGGCCGAAGAGGTGGTGCAGGGCGCCATTTTCCACGAGAAGTACGACGAGATGGTGGTGGTCAAGGACATCGATTTCTACTCGCTCTGCGAGCACCACATGCTGCCCTTCTACGGCAAGGCCCATGTGGCCTACGTGCCCAACGGCCGGATCATCGGGCTGAGCAAGATCCCCCGCCTGGTGGAGGTCTTCTCCCGCCGCCTGCAGGTCCAGGAGCGGCTCACCGTACAGATCGCCGAGAGCCTCCAACAACACCTCGACCCCCTGGGTGTGGCGGTGGTGGTGGAAGCCGCCCACCTCTGCATGATGATGCGCGGGGTGCAGAAGCAGAACACCAAGATGGTCACCAGTTCGATCCTCGGCTGCTTCCGTGAAGAGGACGGCGCCCGCAACGAATTCCTCACTCTGCTCAAGGGTGTGTCCTGACCCGATGTCGATCAAGCAGCAGACCATCCGCGGGGCCGTCTGGACCGCCATCTCCAACCTGGCCCGGCAACTGCTCTTTTTTGTCCTCTCGGCCATCCTCTATCGTCTGCTGCTGCCCGCCGATTTCGGCACCATCGCCATGGCCACGGTGCTGATCTCCGCCATGGGTCTCTTTCAGAACATGGGGATCGGGGCTGCGCTGATCCAGCGCCGCGAGCAGGTGGAACTGGCCGCCTCCACCGCCTTTTTCCTCTATCCGGTGATCGGTCTGGTCCTGGCCATCCTCGGCTGGCTGCTGGCCGGGCCCATGGCCGACTTCTTCCGCGACCCGGTGCTCAAACCGGCGGTGCGGCTGATGGCGGCGGTGTTCATCCCCACTTCGTTCAGCCGGGTCTTCATGATGATGATGGACCGGCGCTTCGAGTATCTGCGCAAGATGTGGGCCGAACTGGCTTCCATCGCCGCCTTTGGTATGGTGGCCCTGGTGCTTGCCTTCCGCGGTTACGGCGTCTGGAGCCTGATCTGGGGCTATGTGGCCCAGGAACTGGTGCTGGCCGCCCTCTGCACCCTGCTCTGCAGCTTCCGGCCCCGGCTGGCCTTTGACCGCCGCATCGCCGGCGAACTGCTCTCCTTCGGCAAGCACATTCTCGGCGCCGGGGCGATCAACTTCCTGATCAACCAGGGGGACCGGGCACTGATCAGCCGGATGCTGGGCCGGGCTCCGCTGGGCTACTACGCCGAATCCTACAAGTGGGGCCACCAGCCGATCTTCCAGGCGGCCATGGTACTCTCCCGAGTTACCCTTCCCGCTTTCGCCAAGCTGCAGGACAAACCGGCGGAGCTGAAGGATGCCTTCATGCGCACCTACTTCCTCTTCTCCTGGCTGGCCCTGCCTTTCTTTGTCGGGGTCTGGTTTCTCGCTCCGGAGCTGGCCCTGGCCATTTTCGGCGAACGCTGGGACGCGGAGGTGATGGTGCCCCTGTTGCGGGTGGTTGCCCTGTACGGCACGGTTCGCACCATCCAGATGCCCACCGGATCGCTCTTCCAGTCGGTGGGCAAGCCGTGCTACCTCTCCCGGCTCACCGTAGTCCGTCTGGTGATCCTCGTCGCCGCCATCTACCCCATGACGAAAACATGGGGTCTGCTGGGTGCGGCCTGGGCGGTCACCGGTTCCTTCCTGCTGATCCAGCCGCTCACCTACCAGCTGGCCGGACGAATCCTCAACTGCTCCGTGTTCAGCATCCTGCTCCACCTGCGGGCCGCTCTCCTCGCCTCGGCGGTGATGGGCGTGGCGCTGTGGGGGTTGGGCCAACTGGTGGAAGTCGGCGGCCCCTGGACCTTGCTGGCCCGGGTGCTGGCCGGGGCCGCGATCTACTTTGCCGTGTTGCTGGCGGTGAGCCCCGCCTCGCGGAGCCAGATGCGGGACCTGGTGGGCACCTTCTTCAAGTGATTTCTCGGCCAACGGACCAGGGCCACGGCACTGCCCACCGCCGCTCCCACCAGGTGGGCCAGGGGAACGGGTGACACGGTCGCACCGTAATCGCTGACAAAGACGCTGGTCCCGAACCAGAGTTCGTAGCTGATTTTCCCCAGAAAGAGGAGCACGATTGTGCCGGGGAAGATGAGCGCCCGGGGCCTCTTCTGCACCGGAGCGTTCCTGATCAGCTGAACCACCAGCAGACCGAGCAGGGCGGACCCGATGCCCGACAGGCCGCGGTAGACGGCCATCCCCGGGATCAGGAACCAGACGACAGCGGAGACCAGCAGGGCTGAGCCGAACACTGTCAGCAGGAATCGCGGGCGGCTCCGCTGCTCGGCGGCCGATCCGAGGAAGAGGAAGGCCAGCAGGTCCCAGGAGAGGTGATTGAGGGAGAAGTGGGCCCAGTGACAGGAGAGGAGCCGCCACAGCTGGCCGGCAACGATGGCCTCGCGGCGATACTCCAGCAGTTCATTGATGCCGGGCACCAGGTGAACGGTCAGGGCCAGGACAGCGAGCAGGAGAGCGGCGCCCGGCAGGCGCCGCCCCCCTGGCAAAGACAGGCTGGATGAGCCTGTGTTCATCTTCAGTCCCTCCGCCCGCTGCTGCGGCTGCTTCGCGAACGGCGCCAGCCGGCGATGGAAAGGAATGCCGCGCCCAGGGCCGCTGCCGCGGAGAGCGGGTCAAAGGCACCGCCGCCGTGGGAGGGCGAGCTGCGTTTGAACATCGGTGATTTGGTGTCCACCCGCTGTGACCGGGTCTGGCCGGCACGCTGGGCCCGGGCCGCGCGTTCGCGCTCGATCCGCCGGCGGTTGTGCCGCTCGATGCCCAGTTGCTCGAAGGTCTCGTCGGTGAGAACCACCATGGAGGTCTGATCGGTGACCAGCTGGTAGGCCAGACCCAGGGTGCGGATGGCCGAGTCGGCTTCCTTGCCGTCGATGAGGCCGGCGTTGATCATGTCTTCCAGGTGTTCAATGCGGTTGAGGGCGTAGAGCCGCTCCACTTCGGGGCAGCTTTCGTCGATATCGGGGAAGCTGAAACTGGTGCGGTAGGTCTTCTCGCCACTGGTCATCCGACCCTTGAAGGTCACTTCGGCCTCGCCCCCCTGGTCGTAGCGGCCGAAGATCACCAGTTGCTGGCCACGGTAGACCTTGCCCAGCATCTCGTCCGAGGCGTCAAAGACCTTCACGCCGGAGATCTTCAGCGAAGCGTCGTGCAGACACTCGTAGGTGACCTTGCTCCGGGCCAGCATGATCTGCCCCACCATGTCGTCGGCGTTGGAGACCCCGGCATAGAACCCGCCGCTGGCGTTGCAGATGGTCCGCATCAGGGGCCAGTTGCCGCTGTTGCCCAGCAGGAAACCGAAGACCCGGATGTCATACTGCTTCATCAGCTCGTGAAACTTTTTAGGGTCCACCACCCCCTGGTTGGTCACCCCGTCGGTGACCAGGATCAGACTGGTGGCCCGGTTTTCCTCCAGGTCGCCGAGAGCCTTTTTCAAGCCTTTGTATATGTTGGTGCCGCCCTCGGTCTGCAGCGCTTCCACCTTCCGGGCATAGTGGAGCACGTTCTGTTCGGTGGCGTTGACCCAGCCGGCGGTGAGGTCCTTTGCGCCGCTGCTGAAGGTGACCACGCGGAAGCGGTCCTCGCCACTGAGTTTGCCCAGGGACTGACTGATCGCGTTGGCCAGGGTGCCGATCTTGGCGTTCATGCTGCCCGAGATGTCGAGGACGAAGAGGTAGTCGGCGCCGCCGGTGATCGGCTGCAGGTCCATGCCCGGGGTGACCACCATCATGAAGGTGCCCGGACCGTCGTGGGAGGCCCGGTAGGGGACCAGTTCCACCCGGCCGGGCAGATCGGGCACCAGGCGGTAGTAGAGCACGAAGTCGCGGTCCAGGGTGGCCCCCTGCTCCTCGAGGGTGACCAGGTAGTGCCCCTCAGTTTTCTTTTCCACCACCGCGGCGTTGTTGAATCCGGGAACTCTTACTGAGTCGAGGGGTGCTGCCGATTTAACCTCGGCAGTGATGCTGAACAGTTCCTCCACCACTTCGTTGCGGCTCCAGAAGGCTTCGGCCACCTCGTCGGTGCCGCCCTCCTCCAGCGGGTAGAGGTAACGGCCCACACCCATTTCGATCTCCAGCGGCTGGTAGTAGAGGAAGCGGATCACCGTCTCCTGCCCGGCACGAACCGGATAGACCGAAAACTCGAAACTGTAAAATTCGTTCTTCTCGGCCAGGCCGGCGTTGTTGCCGCTCTGTTTCTCGTTTTCATATGCGTCCCGCGCCTCCTTCTTTGGCAGCACCTCGCCGTTGATTTCTGTATCCCCCGAGGTGATGGTCACTTCGGAGAGGCTGGCGCTTTTGGGCAGGGGGAAGGAGTAGAGGGCCTCGATATCCATGGCGTTGGGGTTGAAAAAGGTCTGCACCACCTCGGTCATGGCAAAGCCGTTGTTAATGGTGATGTTGACCTGGTGGTCCTTGATCTGCACCGCTGGGTATTCCGAGTTCTTGGGGGTGAGCGTGCCGGCGGCTCGGGCTTCAACTGTGGGCCAGGCCAGGACGGCCATGGTAATCAGAAGGAAGGCCGCCATCCACTGCCAGCTTCTTCGGCTCTTTTTTTCTCTGCCGCTCATGATGCACCTCCGTTTCGGTTGTTATGAATTCGCATTCATGGTCAATACATAGCGGGATCCGTGCCAATCGGGCGACGAGTGGTGCATCTGCATATTTAACAATCGTTTACGTTTATTTTCCGGCCGACACGGAGTTTGATGATCTTGCAAATTATGTATGATTGATATACATTTAATGTATGTCAGGAACAAAATCACTACTAGCCGCCGACCGGGAGTTTCTTGCGCTGGTGGCTCGGGCGGTGGTGACCAATCCCTTCTCGCCCGAACGCCGGGAATTGGACAGCCTCATCGCCGGAGAGAAGGTAGGCAAGGAGTTGTCCGAGCTGGAGAGGATCCGGCTCTTCTCCCCGGCCCTGGAGCAGCGGCTGACCGCCCTGGAGCGGAAAGGGCAGGGCCGGATCACCAGTTTCAGCGGTGAGGACCGGCGCCTGGTGGAGTATGCCTGGCTCTTCCACATCTTTCACCGCTATGTGGATCGGATCGACGGCCTGATCACCATCCAGCTCCAGCTGGGTGACGAACCGGCCCCGGTGCCCTTTGCCGGCGATCTTCTGGGCGAACTGGCCGACCGCAGTTTCACCCGCAGCGAAGCCCTGCGTTTCTTCTCGCTCTTTTACCAGATCCGCCGGGCCTACTATTTCATCGCCCACGGGCTGGTGGGCCCCAGCGACTGCATGCGCCGGCTGCGCCGCTCGCTCTGGAACAGTGTCTTCACCCACGATGTGGCGCTCTATGACCGTTTCCTCTGGGACCGGATGGAGGACTTCTCCACCCTGATTCTGGGCGAGACCGGATCGGGTAAGGGAGCGGCGGCCGCGGCGGTGGGTCGCTCGGGCTGCATCCCCTTCGATTCCCGGCGCGGGCGGTTCACCGAGAGCTTCACCAGCACCTTCCTCTCCATCAACCTTTCGCAATACCAGGAGAACCTCATCGAGTCGGAACTCTTCGGGCACCGCAAGGGTGCCTTCACCGGTGCCGTGGATCACCACGAGGGGATCTTCGCCCGGGTCAGCCCCCACGGAGCCCTCTTTCTCGACGAGATCGGCGAGGTGCCCACACCGGTGCAGATCAAGCTGCTCCAGGTCCTGCAGGAGAGGACCTTTTCACCGGTGGGCAGCCACCAGCGCCAGCGTTTCAGCGGCCGGGTCATCGCCGCCACCAACACGAAGCTGGCACAGCTGAGGGGGTCGGGCCGTTTCCGCGACGACTTCTTCTACCGCCTCAGTTCGGATGTGATCACCGTGCCGCCCTTGCGGCAGCGGATCGCGGAATCCGCGGCCGAGCTGGAGGCGCTCACCAGCCTGCTGGTGACCCGGATCACCGGTGCGGCCAACCCCGAGGTGGTGACCCGGGTCCGGAAGGCGCTGGCGGCCAGCCTTTCCCCGGACTATCCCTGGCCGGGCAACGTGCGCGAGCTGGAGCAGGCCATCCGGCGGGTGCTGCTCACCGGTGCCTATGGCGGAGAGCCTGCACCGGCTGCCGACCGCCAGGCCGAGCTGGTGAGCGGGGTGGAGAGCGGGACGCTGGACGCCCGCCGCCTGATGGGTGGCTATGCGGCGCTGCTCCACCAGCGTCTGGGGAGTTACGAGGCCGTGGCCCGCCGCCTGGGTGTGGACCGGCGGACCGCTAAAAGGTATGTGGATTCCGCTGACCACAACCACTGACGAACCGGTATCTCTCGTGCGATCAATATTTTCACTTGCACCCCCGGCCCCGTTCCTGTATGATCCCGCTTCCACGCATGTTCGCGAACAGTTCGCAGAGCATGTGTCGTCATCGCCCACCGGGGCGATGGCCAATCAAATGCCGCGATAGCTGCGGTCCTTTCTTTTCCACGCGTCCGGCGGGTAGAGATTAGTTAAAACGCCGGACCAGGAAGAACATGAAAGAACACGCACACGCGCGGCACACCCGCGTCAGTCATCCCGTCCCTCAACCACAGTCCCCCTTTCAGCACACTGCTTTTGGCACCCTGATCCCGGAGCTTCAGCGTGCCGTGGCCGCCGAGGGATACGTTAAGCCCACGCCGATCCAGCAGAAGTGCATTCCGCACCTGCTCGACGGGCGGGACATTCTGGGCACCGCCCAGACCGGAACCGGCAAGACCGCGGCCTTTGCTCTGCCGCTCCTTCAGCGGCTGGCGGGAAACCCCAGGACGCTCAGGAAGGGAACTCCCCGGGCCCTGATTCTCGCTCCCACCCGCGAACTGGCGGCACAGATCGGAGCCAGTATCCAGACCTACGGACGCTTTCTGCAACTGGACCACACCGTGATCTTTGGCGGGGTGAGCCAGTTTCACCAGGTCAAGGCCCTGAACCGGGGGGTGGAAATTCTCGTGGCCACACCAGGCCGGCTGCTGGACCTGATGCAGCAGGGATATATCCACCTGGAGGAGGTGGAGGTCTTCATCCTCGACGAAGTGGACCGCATGCTCGACATGGGTTTCCTGCCCGACATCAAGCGGGTGCTGGCCCACGTTCCGGACCGGCGGCAGACCCTCTTCTTCTCGGCCACCCTGGCCCCGAAGATGGAGGCACTGGCCAACACCATCGTTCGCAAGCCGGTGCGGGTAAGCATCACTCCGGACAAGCCGGCGGTGGAGCGTATCGCCCAGAAAGTACTCTTCGTGGGCAAGGGCGACAAGGACGCCTTGCTGGTTTCCCTGCTGGACGACACCAAGGTCAACAAGGTCCTGATCTTTACCCAGATGAAGTACGCCGCCAACCGGGTGGTGAAGAAGCTGTCCACCGCCGGTATCGATGGTGCCGCGATCCACGGCAACAAGAGCCAGGCGGCACGCACCAGGGCGCTGGACGGGTTCAAGCAGGGCGAGTTCCGGGTGCTGGTGGCCACCGATGTGGCGGCCCGGGGCCTGGATGTGGACGACATCACCCACGTGATCAACTACGACCTGCCCCTGGAAGCCGAGACCTATGTGCACCGCATCGGGCGCACCGCCCGGGCCGGAGCCGGCGGCGACGCCATCTCGTTCTGCTGCGCCGAGGATCGCGCCAACCTGCGGGACATCGAACGCCTGCTGGGCAAACCGGTGCCGGCCGAGATGGAGCACACCTGGCACAGTGACGAGGCCTTCCGGTCCGTCCAGCCGGCTCAGAATGGTTTCAGCAACCGCGTTCGGCAGAGTGGGCCGTCAGGTGGTCGGCCGGGCGGACGGACCAGTGATCGACCAAGCGGAAGGCCCGGCGGTGGGTCGAGCAATCGACCCGGCAGGCGCCCGGGTGGTGGGCCGGGTGGATACGCCCAGGGCCGCGCCTCCAGCCGCCGTCGCCGCCGCAACTAGTGGCTCACCGCCTGTCTCCCGGCAGGCGGTGTTATAATGTTCCCTCACCACCATGGGTTGCGTTTGCGCCCTGTCCCGGTGAGGGAGAGTCGTCATGAGCGCCACCGGAAACAACGGAACCTACTGCCCCCGTCTCTGGGACGAAGCCTTCATCGACGAACAGGGCCGGGTCTACACCTGCTGTCACTGCCTGCCCGAAGTGCTGGGCAGCATCTACGATCAAACCCTCCGTGAGATCAGCAACAACGAGACCATTCAACGGTTGCGCCGGGATTCGCTCGACGGCCGGCTGGCCTGCTACCGCAACTGCACCCTGCTGGACAAGAGCGCATCCGTAGAGCGGAAGGATCACCTGGAGATCGACTACGCCGAGTTGAAGCGGCTGAAGCTGATGTTCGGCGAGGCCTGCAACATCGAGTGCATCATGTGCTGGCAGGACAGCAGGAACACGCGGTCCCTCGATTTCCGGAAGCTGAAGGAAAACCTCGACCTCGAACCCTTCAGCAGCATCGAGCTCCAGGGGGGCGAGCCGCTCTTCATCCCCTCGGCCAAAGAGTTCTTCGACCACGCGTCGGCCCAGGGCAAGAAGATCTCTTTCCTGACCAACGGCATGATGGTCACCGACGAGTGGGCGGAGAAAATTTCCCGCCACTCTGACTTCGTCTACTTCTCACTCAATGCCGCGACAAAGGAGACCCACGAACTGGTCAATGCCGGCTAGAGGTGGGAGCGGGTGCTGGAGTGTATCCGCCGGGTGCGGGAAGCCCGGGAGCGGCTGGGCAGTGAACTGAAAATCTGGGGCCACATGACCATCGTGCGGCAGAACCTGGAGGAGGTGGACCTCTTCATCGAGCGCTTCACCGAGCTGGGTTTCGACTCCATCGACTTCGGCATCGACGCGCCGGTGACCCGTCACCTGCGGATCCACTTCCTGCGCAAGCGGGCCCTGCGCCGCTGGGTCCGGGCCTCCCTGGAGAAGAGCGCCCACCGCGACTCGATTAACGACCTGCGTCTGAGGATTCTGGGTCTGGTCTGAGGACGATCCCTACTTCACCACCACGTTGACCAGCCGGCCGGGGACGTAGATCGCCTTGAGCACCTGCTTGCCTTCCAGGTGCGGCTTGACCTTGTCGCTGGAGAGCGCCAGTTCTTTGGCCTGGTCGGCCTCGATGTCCACCGGAACGTCGAGGGCTTCCCGCTTCTTGCCGTTGACCTGCACCACCAGCTGGAAGGTCTCCCGCTGCAGCATCTCCTCGCGGAAGGCCGGCCAGGGCTGCTGGTGGATGCTGTAGTCACCGCCGGCCCGTTCCCAGATCTCCTCGGTCATGTGCGGAGCCATGGGCGCGGTGAGCAGCACCAGCATTTTTACCGCCTGGCGCAGCACGCGGTCCATGCCGCAGGCGTCGTGGTGCAGATACATCTTGTTCAGCAGTTCCATCATCGCCGCGATGCCGGTATTGAACGCCAGGCGATCCATGTCGGCGGTGACCCGGGCCGCGGTGCGGTGGATCTCCTTGAACAGGGCCAGGGGGGTCGGCTCCAGGGACAAGGGATCGATCTCGGCGTCGTCCAGGGCGGCCAGGTCGCCGGCCTCCAGGGCCAGGCGCCAGATGCGGGAGAGGAATCGGTGGACGCCCTTGATGTCCTGGTCGCTCCAGGTCACCGGCTGGTCAAAGGGCGCCATGAACAGCTCGTAGGTCCGCAGGGTGTCGGCGCCGAAGCGGTCCACCACCGAGTCGGGGGTGATCACGTTGCCCTTGGATTTGGACATCTTCGAGCCGTCCTCGGCATGGACCATCCCCTGGTTGAGCAGCCGGGGGAAGGGCTCGTCAAAGGGCACCAGCCCCTCGTCGAACATCACCTTGGTCCAGAACCTGGCGTAGAGCAGGTGCATCACCGCGTGCTCGGCGCCGCCCACGTAGAGGTCGGTGGGGGACCAGTAGGCCATCTCCTTCTCGTCAAAAGGACGGTCCTTGGTGTGGGGCGAGGTGAAGCGGAGGAAATACCACGAGCTGCAGGCAAAGCCGTCCATGGTATCGGTCTCCCGCCGGCCGGGACCGCCGCACTTCGGGCAGGTGGTTTCGACGAACTCCGCCACAGTGGCCAGCGGTGAGCGACCGGTGCCGCTTGGTTTGATCTCGGCGATCTCGGGCAGCTCCACCGGCAGCTGGTCCTCGGGCACCGGCACCGTGCCGCAGGCGTCGCAGTGGATCATGGGAATCGGCGCGCCCCAGAAGCGCTGGCGGCTGATCAGCCAGTCACGCATGCGGTAGGTGATGGCCGCTTCGCCACGTTTCTGTTCCGCCAGTTTCGCGGTAACTGCCTGGCCGCCTTCAACCGAGGGTTGCCCGTCGAACTCGCCGGAGTTGAACATCACCCCCGCTTCCTGGGAGGCCTCGGTGAGCGGATCGGCCAGCTCGCCTTCCAGCGGCTTGATCACCGGCTTGATCGGCAGGTCGAACCTGGTGGCGAACTCGAAGTCCCGCTGGTCGTGGGCCGGCACGGCCATCACCGCGCCCGAGCCGTAGGTCATGATCACGTAGTCGGCGACCCAGATCGGCACCTTTTCCCCGGTGAGCGGGTGGGTGGCATGGCTGCCGGTGAACACACCGGTCTTCTCCCGCTCGGTGGAGAGACGGTCGATCTCCTGCTGCTTCAGCGCATCGGCCGTGTAGGCTTCAACTTCGGTCTTTTGGGCATCGGTGGTCAGGGCGCCCAGCAGCGGGTGCTCCGGGGCCAGCACCATGAAACTCACGCCGAACAGGGTGTCGGGCCGGGTGGTGAAGACCTCCAGCGGTTCATGCCCCTCCAGCGGGAAGAGGATGGTGGCGCCTTCGCTGCGGCCGATCCAGTTGCGCTGCATCATCTTGATCCGCTCGGGCCAGTCGATGCGCTCCAGGCCCTCCAGCAGACGGTCGGCATAGTCGGTGATCTTGAAATACCACTGGTCCAGTTCCTTCTTGGTCACCGTCTCGCTGCAGCGCCAGCACTTGCCCGATTCCACCTGCTCGTTGGCCAGGATGGTCTTGCAGTCGGGGCACCACCACTGGTAGCCCGAAGCGCGGTAGGCCAGGCCCCGGCGGTGCAGCAGCAGGAAGAACCACTGGGTCCAGCGGTAGTAGTCGGGGTCGCTGGAGTTGATCTCGCGGCTCCAGTCGTAGCCCACGCCGATCAGCTCCATCTGGCGGCGGTAGTTGGCGGCATACTCCCGGGTGGTCTCCGAGGGGTGGCGTCCCCGGCGGATCGCCTCGTTCTCCGCCGGCAGGCCAAAGGCGTCCCAGCCCATGGGGTGCAGCACGTTGCGGCCGTTCATCCGCTGGTAGCGGCAGATCACGTCGGTGGGCACGTAGTTGCGGCAGTGGCCCACGCTCAGCCCGGCGCCGGAAGGGTAGGGGAAGAAGTCGAGGCAGTAGTACTTGGGCCGATCATCATCGCTGGAAGCGTTGTACAGGCCGGTCTCCAGCCATTTTTCGCGCCACTTCGACTCGAATGCCAGCGGATCGTATCTTTCTTCGATTAACAACACCATCGTGCAGCCTCCCCACCCGGTTAACGTTTTGAAGCTAGGCAATATAACGGACTGGGCAGGAAAGTTCAATGAGAGGTCAGGGGGTGTCACTCCGGGCCTGAGCCCGCAGGGCATCGGCTTCCTCCTCCCGGTCTGTCCGGTGGCAGATGTCGGCCAGCCCCAGCAGGCTGCCCTGGTGCTCGGGGTCCAGCTCCAGGACCGCCCGGTAGACGGCCTCGGCCTCTTCCAGCCGTTCGGCCGATCCCAGGGCGGAGGCGAGGTGGTAGCTGACGGTGACCGATCCGGGATACTGTTCCAGGCTCGAACGGAATACCCCGATGGCCTCCTCGTACAGGCCGCGCTGGCTGAGGGTTATCCCCAGGCTCTCCTGGGCCCAGCGGTTCCCGGGGGCCAGCTCCAGGGTCTGCCTGAAGAAGTCTGTTGCCTCGTCCAGGTGTCCCAGGCGAAAGTCCACCGCCCCCAGGGCGAGCAGGATTTCGGGGTGGTCCGGCCGGAGTTCCGTCGCCTGCACCAGGGCCTTCCGGGCGCCCTCCAGCTCTCCCCGTTCGATCCGGCTGCGCCCCAGCATGTAGAGCGCAATGGGATAGTCGGGCAGAATATCCAGGGCCCGTTCCAGGGAACCGGCCGCCAGGGTATACTCGCCCAGGTTGAAATACCCCACACCCAGTTCACCGTGCACCCTGGCGCTGTCCGGGCTCACCGCGGCGGCGCTGAGCAGCAGGGTCTGCTGGTCGCGCCAGTCCCGGTTGCGGACTACCGTTCGGGCGGTGTAACCGAGGACCAGCAGTACCGTCAGTCCCAGCACCAACCGGCGTTGCCACAGGGGATGGGGGGTGCCCTTGTCACCGCCCGGCACTATTCCGCCGAACTCGTGGATTATCTGGTCGAGCAGCCAGGCGAGAATTATGCAGAAGCCGAGGGAGGGGAGGTAGAGCAGCCGTTCGGCCATGATGGTGTCCTGGGTGAAGAAGATGCTGGAGACCGGGATGATGGTGCTGAAGAAGAAGAGGATGCCCACTGCCGGGACACGGCGTTTCCCGGTTCGCCAGAGCTGGATTGCACCCACCAGCAGGGCGAGGCAGCAGGTCAGGGCGGCGAGAAAACCGGGATCGACCGGTGAGACGGCCAGCTTCACCTGGTTGAAGGAGTAGTCGGCCGAGAGCAGCACCGGCCAGAGCTGGAGCCAGATGTATATTCCAACTACCTTCACAGTGGTCATTATCCGCACCGCTGTGGCCTCGGCGGCCAGCGGGTTGTTGAGGAAGGGGACGGCCGCTTCGCCGGTAAGTGAACCCAGCACCTGGTGGCGCAGGGCCAGGTAGCAGGCCAGGACGGCCAGCAGGCCGGCGTAAGCCGCACCGGGGAGCGGGGAAAACCGCCTGATCACAAACGAGTAGACCTTTTGTGCCGATGGACGGTCCGGTGTGAAGAACTCATCTTCACTTTTCCTGACCATTTTCCGGGGAGCCGGCCTGAAGCGCAGCAGGTCCCCCAGCAGCACTACCGGCACCAGGGCCACCGCGCTTCCGGCGGAACAGAGAGCGAGCATGAACAGGGCCATGGCAGCCAGGGTCATTCCGGCCTGGCGGCGCCAGTCCCACTTCAGCGGGCCTGCGGGCGGCCACGTGTACAGGTGGACCAGCCAGGCGGCGAGGAAAAAGAGTGCGGAGAGCAGCTGGGCCCGGCCGTCCATCGAGGACACCGCTTCGGTGTGCAGCGGGAAGACAGCGAAAAGCAGGGTTGCGGGCAGGGCGAGCATCCGGTGGGGCAGGATCAGCCGCAGCACCATGAGCAGCAGCAGGCAGACCAGCACGTGCAGTACCAGGCTGGTCAGGTGGCAGCCGAAGGGGGTGAGGGTGCCCAACCAGTGGTTGACGGCATAGGAGAACGGCACCAGCGGCTGGTAGCGGTTGCTCCGCCCCTGGTTGTGTTCCTCCCAGAAATCGGCGGTGAAGAAATACCCCGGGGCAGAGGGCCCCTGGACATGGCGGGTGGCGATGTCCTGGTGGAACTCGGGAACGTAGCCGTTGCCCAGGCTGTTGAGATAGGGCAGCAGGGCCGCCAGCAGCACCAGCAGCAGTGAGAGAGACGGCAGCCGGAGGGCAGGAGGGGTCTCTGGCGCCGTCGACGGAACGGCAGCGCTGACGTCTTTCTCCGCATCCGTGCCCTGCGGCACGGCGGTGCGTTTCCCTTTACGCTTTGCCTTGCTCATCAGTGATACTGCCGGGGAAAAATGTGGTTGTGAATCTATCCCGACTATTCTTGCAGGGGGACACTATAAAATCAACCGTTGGAGCATTTCCCCTGCCCCATACACCGGCCGGGCGCGTTGACTCAACAGTGCGATTCCGTTAGAGTCGCGACAATCACTCGGGTTGTGAAAACAGCCGGTCCGCCTGCTGAATATTTGGTGAACAGATGAACGGGAAAAGCAATGTCGCCGACTGGGCCGACCG
>RCNC010001168.1_pt1 | contig 17551 bp, 13 predicted proteins | sample 2041301 | NCBI WGS metagenome assembly RCNC01 (sample SAMN09708231, study PRJNA481090) | Marine sediment metagenome, whole genome shotgun sequencing project. | biome: marine sediment; feature: ocean; material: sediment; isolation source: Sewage treatment plant 13A marine sediment (STP13A) ... | reverse complement strand
ATGACAAAGAGTACTTTCATACCAGAGGTCTGGATGTAACTGTATTCAGTGATTATTATCCGGATGGCCACCAGTCGGGACTCACCATCATTCAGCATGGAGTCAGGGTAGCAGCCAATGGAGACCTGAGGCTGGAACCCTCTCCCGGGCAATGGTCACCTGTACCCAAAGGAGGCTCAAGGATTGTGGACCATGAGAATCAGCGCATCAGCCAGACCCTATGGTTCCCTGATTCGAGCAAGAACAAGAAAGGTTTTAATCCAATCATTTACCCCAAACTAAAATTCAGATACCAGGTCCATGTAAGCGCACTGCCAGGGAATAGTTTCCGGGTTGTGGTAGACCTGGAACAACCGCTTCCCCAGGAGTGGATTGGAAAAGTAGGATTTAACCTGGAACTGTTTCCGGGGGATCTGTTCGGGAAATCCTTTTTGCTTGGTGAGCACTTTGGAATATTCCCCGATCAACCCTCCGGGAACCTGACCACAGAGTATGGAGAAACAATTTCTGAACCCCTGGGGACAGGCACTACCCTGGTCATAGCTCCCGAGGATGAATATCGGAGAATATCAATCCGCTCCAAGCGAAACGATATTGAACTCTGGGATGGTCGGACAAATCACAACAATGGTTGGTATATTGTAAGAAGCACCCTGCCGGTTAATGCCACAAAGGGGGCCATCGAGTGGATCATCACCCCTTCGACAGTTTACGGATGGGAATATGAACCGGTAATTCAGGTTTCACAGCTTGGCTACCACCCTTTACAAAAAAAGGTGGCAGTGGTTGAACTGGACGGAAGTAGCACTCCTGAAAAGGATTTCACCCTCTACAGAATGGACGAACGGGGAAAAGAAAAGGTCCTCTCAGGAACTCCTGAAATATGGGGATCCTTTCTACGATACAACTACCTCTCTCTCGATTTTTCCGGAATCGACGAACCTGGAATATACCAGCTTTCCTATGGAAATAAACTCTCTCATCCCTTCAGAATCGCCGAAGATGTCTATGGCAGCAGTGCCTGGCAACCCACCCTGGATTACTACCTGCCCGTACAGATGTGTCACATGCGGGTTAACGAAAAATACAGGGTATGGCACGACCTCTGTCACCTGGATGACGCCCAGATGGCACCCCCCACACCCTATCATTTTGATGGTTACCGACAGGGGGAGGAGAATCATACCCACTATGAAGCTGGCGATATGGTTCCCGATCTTGACCATGGTGGATGGCACGATGCAGGAGACTATGATCTGAGGGTAGAATCCCAGGCTGGTACAGTCTGGATGCTAGCCCTGATGGTGGAAGAGTTCGGACTTGACCACGATGCCACAATGATAGACTTCGAAAAGAGATTGGTAGAGATTCATCAGTCCGACAGCATCAATGATGCCCTCCAGCAGATTGAACATGGACTGGCCACCATCCTTGGCGGATACAGATCGCTGGGCAGGTTGTACAGGGGTATCATCTGTAACGATCTTCGTCAGTACGTAATGCTGGGGGATGCAGCTTCCATGACCGATAACATTCCCGGCAATGAAGACGATCGGTGGGTTTTTACAGAGAACAATCCAGGAAGGGAGCTTCGGGTCATCCCTGGATTGGCCGCTGCCTCAAGGGTTTTAAAAACCCACAATCCTGAGCTTAGCCAGGAGTCGCTGGAAACAGCCCTGGCCCTCTGGAACCAAAACTCCACCATCCAGGGAAACAGCACACAAAAAATCATCGCTTTATCCGAACTAATTCTGGCCACCGGAGACCAGTCCTTAAAGGATACACTGGTGCAAATGGAAGATGAAATCATCAAAGGAATTAAAAGATGTGGATGGGCGATGGGTCACGTGATCTCCTCAATCGACAATCAGGAGTTTCGCAACAACATCGCTGAAGCAGTTAAAGAATATCAAGCGCAATTACAGGCAGAACAGACCAAAGACTCTCCTTACGGGGTACCCTATAAGCCCAACATCTGGGGGGCTGGCTGGAATATTCAGCGTTTTGGGGTAGAGCAATACTTCTACCATAAAGGATGGCCTGAAATTACCACATCCACTTTCTATGAAAATGCACTCCATTTTATTCTTGGTGTACACCCCGGATCCAACAATGCATCCTTTGCATCCGGAGTAGGCTCCAAATCTATTAAAGTGGCATATGGAGTGAATCGGGCCGACTGGAGCTTTATTCCGGGCGGGGTAGTATCAGGTACAGCCCTGATCCGACCCGACCTTCCAGAGCTAAAAACCTGGCCATATTTCTGGCAGCAGACCGAGTATGTAATGGGTGGCGGAGCCACCAATTATATGTTCCTGGTATTGGCGGTTAATGCCCTTTATAACTAAGACTATTTCACCTCAGAAATACGACTGCCCCTGCCCCGGGTATCGAAAGATCTTAACCTGACCGGTCCGGAAACATCCACCGGTCCGGAGTAAATCAGAGAATTCGTCTCAGGCTCAGACCCGTCAAGCGTGTATCTGATTTCCAATCCCGGGAAATCAATATTGGTAAAAAGCTGGCCATCTTTCACTATTGCACCGGGAGGAGGAAGTCTGTAATTAAAGCCTCCAAAGAGGTAATCAAGCCTGGGCATCTCCCGCTGACCCACCACATTGGCAAATTCATTCCAGGCCTGGTTAAGAACCTCATTGCGTTCTTCCTTTTCCTCAATGGAGCCCCACTCCTGTTGACCCGCCCAGGCCCTTTCTGCCAGCCCAAGGAGTTTGGGCATATAGAAGTACTCCAGCATCTCTCCTCCTTTGACAAACTCACTCCAGAGATGACCCTGAAGCCCTACGATATTCTCATAAGCTTCGGGCTTTAGCTTTTCCATTCTATCAAAAGCTTTGTCCGCATCAATGGCTTGCCAGTATCTATCTGTGGTAGAGGATTTAAAAAGATCATAGGGAACAAACTCAAATACCCTTTTTGTATTCACCAGTCCGCCCCAATAATGTCCGGGTTCAGCGGGATGCTGGTTGTAGCCAAAATCGAAATATAAATTGGTGGCATTACAGAGGATCACAGGAAATCCGGCATTGGCCAGGCGATTCCCCAGATCCAGGTTAGCCCCCAGGTTGTTCCACACATAGGGGAGCATCTTCTTACCCACAAATTCGGGATTGGGGACCCAGATCCCCGAATCATTTTTCTTCATGGCGATCTCTTCCCAGCCAGCCATAATAAGATCTCTCTTTTCCAGAATCTCATAGAGACGTGCCTCGCAATATGCCTGCAGGTTATCTGCTCCTGAGATTCCGGGATGCTCCTGCAAAAATGCCTCGCAAACCGGAGAACCGGTCCAGGAGCCATGGGGAACCTCATCTCCTCCGGCATGCATCACCCTCATTTTCAATCCAGCCTCGTTATACATGTCTATGATATCATCCACCACCGTGGCATAAAACAGGTAAGGCCCTTCAAGGCAAACGCAAACCACATTGTCATCGAAGTTCTGTGCCGAGTTGTATACCGATTTATCGTTGGGATCAATCAGCCTGTACTTCTCTGCCTCTTCCCTCTTTCCCTCCTTGATCAGACGATCGTACCTGGACTCCATGGCATAGATGGCGGCTCTTGAATGTCCGGGAAAATTAATCTCCGGGATCACTTCAATGTGGTGGTTTTTTGCCAGTTTCAGGATCTCAACGAAATCTTCCCTGGAAAGAAAACCGGATCCATATCCAAACCCTGGCTTGGGTAGAGGACCAGAACCATAATTTGGAAGGATATGATCTTTATGGTCTTCAGTATGTCCCCGATAAGCTCCGAACAGGGTAAGCTCGGGAAGGGATGCTATTTCCAGTCTCCAACCCTCATCATCGGTAATGTGAAGGTGCAGCTTATTCATTTTATAAAAAGCCATGGCCCTGATCAGCTTTTTGATGGCTTCGGGCTCAATGAAATTCCGGGCAATATCCAGGTGCATTCCCCTATAGGCAAAAGCTGGTTTATCTTCAATGGTCGGAACTTCTATCTCTATGGAGGACTGAGGCAAAGACCAGACATTCAAAGGGAGCATACTTAACAGACTCTGAATCCCATAGAAGACACCTGCTGTTTCACTACCTGCGATGATAACTCCACCCCTGGTATCACTTGACAGGGTGTATCCTTCACGATCCATTTCACCAGGAAGGAGGGAAAGTTCAAGTTTAATAGTGTTGGCTCCACCCACTTCACTCTCCATTACAGAGGGTTTGAATCCCATCACCTGATCCAGCATCCCCGCCAGATGGTTTGCTTCTCCCTTCAAACCTTCTCCATAGTGAATCTTCAAACCTTCTCCCAGGCTAATATTCTTATGGGAAGATTTCAAATAAACAGGAGAAGGAATTATCAATCCAACATCATCCGTTTTTAAAAAAGACTGGTGCTTGTTTTGGCCATAGACCCATGCTGCATCCGGCAGAGGGACCGAGGAACTTTCCGGAAAGACCTTATCCAATGCTGGAAATGGCTTGATGGTATAGCTCTCAAATTGCGCAATGGCGGAGACATCGTCTGGAGTATTGTAATAGACCATATAGGGGCCCAATGGAGCTTCATTCTCCTTAAGCACCCGTCCGGGTTTATTGTAAGTGATTTTAACTTCTTCCCCGGGATTGAGGTTGAATTCGCTGGTAGGTATTATTCTTACCAGGTCCCCATTCACATGCTCAATCTGAACCTTTCCGGTGACCGATTCCTGAATCACTCCGCTTCCCATCTGGTTAAAATAGAGTGCCCACCCACTGTTCCCCAGTTTCTGGGTACCCGTATTTATCAGCGTGAATAAGGCGCTGCTATTCCCCTCCTGATGATTGTTCCCTTTGAATTCCCACTCAAGAGCAAGACCGGGTGTATCTGTGTCTTTCGTAGTGTTACACGATAAAAGGAATAATGAAACCAGCAGGAATAAGAAGGCTTTTTTCATGGCGATTATGCTTTTCTTTAGTAGTTTAGTGCACCAACAAAGCTACTAAATCCAAAAACAAAATCCACAATGACTGAACTTTCCACTCCCGCAAAACCCAAGCGCCTGATCTCCCTGGATGCACTCAGGGGTTTTACAATTGCAGCCATGGTAATCGTCAATAATCCTGGAACCTGGCAACATGTGTACTGGCCCCTGAGGCATGCCGATTGGAATGGTTGTACCATTACCGACCTTATATTTCCATTTTTCCTTTTTATGGTGGGCGTCTCCATAGCTCTGGCTTACTCTAAGCGCATGGAAGCCAAGCTACCCAAGAAAAGCATTTATAAAAAGATCATCATCCGATTCATTAATATCTACCTGCTGGGTATATTTCTCTGGCTGTTTCCCGAGTTCGATTTCAGTGCCATACGTTGGGTTGGTGTTCTTCCACGGATCGCCTTTGTGTTCCTGGCATGCGCCTTGATTTTTCTCAATACAAACTGGAAACAGCAAATTAAAATTGGAAGCATTATCCTGGTATTGTACTGGATTGTTGTGGCCTATATACCTGTTCCTGGAATTGGGAAACCTGATCTATCCATTCCTGGCGCCAACTGGGCAAATCATTTTGACACCCTGTTTTTACCTGGTGTGATGTGGCAAAAGACCTGGGATCCGGAAGGACTCCTGAGTACATTCCCCGCCATTGTGACCGGGATCATTGGAATGCTTGTGGGAAAGCTTTATCTGTCGGTGAAAGATGAAAATAAAAGGCTGGTCTGGCTTTTCTTCATGGGATTTGCCATGTTTTTGGCCGGTGGCCTCTGGAACTGGGTTTTTCCCATCAACAAAAACATATGGACCAGCTCCTATGTACTGTATACAGCGGGTCTGGGAACCCTTGGTCTGGCTGCCTGTATTTTGCTTGTTGATGTATGGGGGTATACCAAATGGACCTTTCTTGGCAGGGTATATGGCGCCAATGCCATCACCTCATATGTGCTGGCAGGTCTGCTTACCTTGGTTTTTTATAGATTGAAATTCGGAGGATCCGCACTCAATGAATGGTTTATGACCGGTCTTACCCAGGTGGGATTTGACCCACGGTTTGCTTCCATGCTCTATGCGGTAATTTATATGTTAATTATCTTCGTTCCGGCTTTGATTCTGTATCGAAGGAAAATTTTCATTCGCATCTAGGGTTTCAGCAGATACATTAGTAACATTATGGGTCCAGTTTCGTATACCATGAGGTGCCCTGAAAAAAACAATAAATGACTAAATCGGATAAGAGTATTTTCAAACCCGTAAACGATCCCGCTAAACCTCAATCTCAGGTAATTTCATGTATAGAGATTTTGGGATTCAATCGTCTTGTGGAAGAAGGAGAGATCTCTACGATCCAGGTATTCTATGAGAGAGTGGCCCAGGAAATTTATAATACCCGGAAAAAAAACTATTCATGGGGATTCAAGGTTATTGAGCCAGAGTTTCTCAATCTCTCTGATCGTATCTACCTCACCTCTAAGCTCTATTTTGACGAAGATATGGCCGATTTGAACAGTGTGGTTTTCAAACTATTCATTGAGTTTAACAACATCGTCCTCTCCACAGCCCTAAATATGCATATTCCTGTGAAAGGAATCATCAGAATTGGAAATGTATATAAAGGAACTGTAACTTCAAGAAAACCAGCCCTTGTATCGGGCAAGGAGCCTTTGATTCTAAACGACCTCCTGAAAGTCTTCTCCTTTGGGGAAATTTTTCCACACGGCTTTTCAAGCGGGATGATCCCAGCAGTGGATGTACCATTTCATTTTGGGGAAAATCTCAGCCAAATGCAGGCTGATTTAGATAACATTGAGGCTGTAGGAATCTTTATGCCCCTTGAGTACAGAAATGAAACAGCCACTGAAGTCACCATCCTGTCCAATATGATGACTGCTACCGAAGTGAATGGAAAGGCACTGTTTGTTTGTAACTGGATGGAGTGGATGAACTCTTACCTTGAATGTTCGCCTGATAACATCATAGCCTTTGCTGAATCTGCCGGAAAGGATAAACAGGAATCCTATTCAAAATACTGGCAAAGCCTGGTTAACTACTCCGCTGATCTCTAATTCGTCTTGACTGATCTCTTGCAATCATACGACCTCACAACCCTGCAATGGGTTCTGCTGGCCGTTAGTGGATTGCTTATTGGCATGTCAAAAACAGGGCTTTCAGGAGTAGGTTTAATGGTGGTTCCCCTTCTCGCCAATGCATTTGGGGGCAGACCGTCTGTTGGCTTGTTATTACCCATTCTGATCTTTGCTGATATTTTTGCGGTCGCCTGGTATAACCGACATGCACAATGGAAACACATTCTCCGACTTTTACCCTTTGCAATCATTGGGATACTACTGGCCACTATTGTGGGTAAAACCATATCCGATGCCACCTTCAATCGCCTTCTAGCTGCCCTGGTGATCACCGGCATTGTCATCCTGGTCTGGAGAGATTTCAGATCGGAAAAGATGAAAATTCCAAAATCAAAATGGTTTGCAGCCACTCTGGGTTCCGTGGGTGGATTTGCTACAATGATCGGAAATGCAGCCGGACCTGTAATGGCACTCTACCTGCTTTCCATGAGACTGCCAAAAAACATCTATATAGGAACAGGAGCCTGGTTCTTTTTTATTGTTAACCTTTCCAAGGTACCTCTGCATATCTGGTCCTGGAAAACCATTACCACTGAATCATTTATTCTGGATCTGTTTGTGATTCCGGCCATTGCCATTGGTGCATTTCTTGGAATATGGGTGGTGAAGCTCCTTCCCGAAAAAGTCTTCAGACTAATTGTGATCGCTACAACCCTTCTTTCAGCCCTGCTTCTTTTCTAAACCACCTTGCCCGGGCCGATCAACTCCTCCACATAAGTGAGTAGTTGCTTCTGGGAAAATGGTTTTTCGATCAATCTGGATGCACCAAAAATCTTAGCTGTCTCCAGGTAGTTATCCGCCGAAATCTTTCCACCACCAGACATAGCAATAATTTTTAAATCGGTACTGATTCGCTTCATCTCCCTGATGGTTTCCAATCCTTCTTTCTCAGGCATAATGATATCTGTAATCACCAGACCGGGCCTTAGCTTACTGAAAAGCCTCAATCCTTCGCTTCCATTTGATGCAAGATCCACCTCATACCCTGCCCTTTCCAGCATCTTTTTTATCATCAGAAGAATATGGGGTTCATCATCAATAACTAATATCCGTTCCATTATGAAGCTTTTTTAATATCCTGACTCAGCACTTTACCAATTAGCTCACTGAATTCACTAAGAATAAGTGGTTTAGAAATTATATCTGAAATTCCGAATTGTTCCATGGCATTTCCAGGAATGGAATCCTGGTATCCGGTTATAATAATTGATTTCAAATCAGGACGAATCTGCTTTATCTCTCCTATCAACTCTGTTCCCATCATCTTAGGCATGGCCTGGTCGGTAACCAGCAAATCATATTTATTGGGGTTCTTTTTAAAAACCTCCAGCGCTGTTTTGCTATCGGACTTAATATCCACCGTATACCCCAGACTCTCCAGCATGCGTTTTCCCATGTAGGTGATTTCCTTTTCATCATCCACGAACAGGATGCTTCCTTTGCCCTTCTTCACTTTCTGTGATACTTCCCCTTCGGAGACCGATAGTTCTGAATGTTGAGGAAGATAGATCATAAATGTGGATCCTTTTCCTGGTTCGCTTTCTACAACAATGGTTCCGTTATAGTTGCTTACAATACCGTGTACTACTGACAGTCCCAGTCCGGATCCCGACCCTACCTCTTTTTTGGTGAAAAAGGGTTCAAATATTCTTTCGATGGTTCGTTTATCCATACCATGACCTGTATCTGCAATGGTAAGTCTCACATAGGTGCCTTTCTGAATTTTGGCCAATCCTTTAACCTGACCAGCTCTCACCGCTTGCTTGTCCAGGCGCACCCCAAGTAAACCCCCGTTGTTCATCATTGCGTGGTATGCATTGGTGCACAAATTCATGATGATCTGGTGCATCTGTGTGGAATCTGCCAGCACAGTTCCGCAGCTGGGATCCAAATCCTGTTGGATCTCAATGTTAGAAGGGAAAGAGGCCCTGATAAGTTTCAGAACTTCCTTGACAACCGCATCAAGTTGCAGGGGTTTTTTATCGAAGTCCACCTGTCGGCTGAATGTCAGTATTTGCTGAACCAGGTCCTTTCCTCTAATCGCAGCACTGTTTATTTGTTCAATATCATAACGCAAAACACTCTCCACGGATAGCTCCTCCAGAGCCATCTCTGTATAACCAAGGATAGGAGTCAGAATGTTGTTGAAATCATGTGCGATACCTCCCGCCAGTGTTCCTATGGTCTCCATCTTTTGAAGCTGCAACAATTGCCCCTCTAACTTAGTCTTCTCCTTCTCGTGGTGCTTTCGAATTTCTATCTCTTTTTTCAGGTCCTTGTTGGCTAAGGTAAGCTGGTGAGTTCTCTCCTGCACCCTAATCTCAAGTGCGTTGTTGGCTGCCTTTACTTTTTCCTGCTCTTTCTCCAGGAGTATGCGCATGTAATAATCCCTTCGAGCCGATTGTTCCATGAAATAGCTGATAAACATTCCAATTACATTGGCACTAATGAAGAAGAAGTTATTATTGATTAGAATTTCAATGGGGGTATCAGAAAGCCATATGGCAGCTACTTCATAACTGGCCACAATCGACCAACCCACCGCAGTGGCATATATGAACCTTGCTTTGATAAAGGTATATCCAATGATAAAGATGAGGATCAAACCGGCATAATAGGTATAATGCTCTGCCACATTGGCCGCATAGATGATCATCACAATAATAGATAGCCCTGTGAGGTACATGGTTGCCGAAAGCACGGGTTGCATAAACCTTTTGAAACCCGGGGCAAGTGAGAATCCAATGACACCCAATAGCACAGGAGTGATGATTCCAAACCTGATGAACCAGAACATGCTCTTGAGTTCGGGCAAAAGGATGGCATCCAGGAAGGCGAAAATTGCGAAAAAGAAGACCGATAGGATCAATGAGAACCTCATTGGATTGATGGAACGATTAAAATAGTCGTTCCTGAAGTCGTTCTCATACTTCTGAATATCTCCAACAAAGGCGAGGGTAATCTTATTCAACTTCCAATCATCCCGACATGTGGTTGGCATCCCAAACAGATTCCTGTTGATAATTGAAGAAAGCTTCATCCTATGAGGCTGCTTTGATTCTAAGAAAAAGGTTTACTCCCAGCTCCTCCATTTCCACTTCCACCAATTCTTTCGCGGCTTCAGCTTCCAGAGCCATTCTAACCAGGTCATTCTTGGACCTGTGCACCAGATACCAGTCTGAAAGTACTTCCATCAGTCTCCGGGTTGGATTGCTGTGAGAAAAATTCCCAATAATAAACTCTCCACCATCCGCCAGGTATTTATAAAACTTATTGATCATGTATACAAAGTGCTTGTCCTTAAAATAGTCGAACAATCCTGCACTCCAGATCAAATCGTACCACTGGTAGGGTTTATATCTTAAGACATTGATTTTAAAATATTTAATTGAGTCCCTAAATGGTTCATTCTGTTTTTTAGCGAAATCAATGGCATTCTGGTCAAAATCCACCAGGTCGAACTTGATCTTGCTGTGGGGATTGTTTTGAAGGTATTCATTGACATCTGTAGCAGGACCCGAACCCAGTATCAGGACATGTTTTGCCTCACCCTCTCCATTTTCAATCTCGGCACAACGTTTTAGGAAGTAGTCTTTCCGGTTACGCACAGCTTGTGCACCAGCCTGGTTCTGAAAAAAGCGATCCCAGTTCCCATACTTATTATCCGGGTTTACATGAACCTTATAGATGTTATGTATGATGGTGAAATCTCCCGGATAACCAAAGGGCTTTACAAATCCGTGACCAATCAGGGTATTTTCATTGAGAGACTCCCGAATCACATTTCTGAAATACTCCAGTTCCTGATCCTCCAGGTTGTTAACTATAGCAGCGAATTCAGTGTATTCATGAGGCTCCGGCCCCCCTTTTACTACTAGTGCATTTAAAAATTCCTGGACTTCTTTAGAGAGTTGGTTGAGAGATGCTGTTGAGGGCATAGATAGTTTAGATTAATGGTTACATTAATGATATAAATGGTGATATAATACAATAAAACCTCTCTTGAATTTCCTTTGGGGAGACACAAACGGGTTAGCTTCAATCTACATTCCAACTGCTTTTACGGGGGAGTATCCACATAGTTTCATTATCAGGTCCCTAAGTCGCGTAGAATGGCTTTAAATAAGTGTACGGCTGACATCTTTCTTGAATCTAAAAGCAAAATTTGCTTTCTTTAACGCTCCTGATTATGAGACTAAAAAGCACAAAAAGTGGCAGCTTATTATTGCTTGCCGGAGTGGTAGTGGCGTCAGCAGCTATTTTTCTCGGAAACAAAGCTGTATCAGCTACCTCCAGTGATGATTTCTGCGCCTCCTGTCACATTCACCCCCATTCAACACAAAGCTGGAAACTCTCCACACATCACGATAACAAGCATGGAATTCATGTACATTGTGTGGATTGCCACCTGCCTCCCCATGGCGAAGGATACCTGGTAGAAAAAACCCGCACGGGCCTTCGCGACCTTTACGGCAAACTCTTTAAGGATCCGGAAAGTTTCAACTGGGAGGAAAAATCACAGATCGAACACGCTAAGAACCATACCTTTGAGGCTTCATGTATACATTGCCATCAGAACAATTATCCGCTTGGATTAACTGCAGAAGGCAGGGAAGCTCATCTGTATTATGAAAAACAGGAAGGAGAACTGCACTGCATCAATTGCCATATCACGGTGGGACATTACGATCCGGATCGTTTGCATGCACAAAATCTCGACTTTGGAACTGTTGAAGTAGTAGAAACTGAAATTTACACCGAAGCAGGGATCATGGATGGTTTTAACAACTTTACCGAATATATCCCGGGATCCAGTGTGAGTTTTGAAATGGTGGCCATTCCCGGAGGCACTTTTCAAATGGGCAGTCCGGAAAATGAATCTCTCAGAAGTGAAGATGAAGGACCCCAGGTGGAGGTATCGCTTAACTCGTTTTTTATGGCAAAAATTGAGGTGTCATGGGATGAGTATCTGGCCTTCTTTAAACAGACCGGGTCTCTTGTTAAAACAACAGACACCTATGTGAATACAGACCTGGGTGATGTGGATGCAATTTCAGGACCAACCCCTCCCTATGGTGCACCAGATCAGGGTTGGGGAAAGGGAAAGATGCCTGCCATTACCATGACCCATCATGCTGCCGAAGTATACTGTCAGTGGCTGTCAAAAATTACTGGAAAATCCTATCGCCTTCCCACTGAGGCAGAATGGGAATATGCTGCCCGTGGAGGAACCACCACTCCCTATTTCTTTGAAGGAGATCCCAGGCGCTATGTAAAAAAAGGAATAAGGAATAAGCTATTTGGAGTTGATACCACCGGTATTAACAGTTACATTTCTTATAGTGAGAACAGTAGAGCCAGATATGCTGGACCAGATAGGGTAAAAGAAAATCCCTTTGGATTAATTAATATGCTCGGCAATGTGGTAGAATTTTGCTCTGACTGGTATGCTGCCGATGCCTACTCACAATATTCAGGAAGTGTTTCCAACCCCAACGGACCTGCTTCAGGAGAAGAACATGTAATCAGGGGTGGCTCCTTTGTGAATGAAGCGGATCGGGTTCGAAGTGCTTCCCGGGCTTTCACCAAAACTACGTCCTGGATGAAAACTGATCCGCAAATTCCCAAAAGTGTCTGGTGGTACTCGGACTGCATGTATGTGGGATTCAGAGTGGTTTGTGAAAATATTGAACCTTCTATTGATGAATAATATGTATCTTTCTTAACTATTTCTTTATATCATTAAAGCCTGTCAAACATGGGATCAACTAACAAAACAAGTCGTCGTAAATTTTTAGGAAACACTGCTGCCATCGGGGCCATTGGAGCCATTGGAGCCAGTCAGCTTATTAAATCCTGTTCATCAGGTGAATCCACCGCTAAGGTTGTAGAACCTTCCTTCCTGGCAACCGCTCCAGAGGGACAGCCTCTTAAAGCAGGTGTTGTGGGATGTGGCGGACGTGGATCTGGTGCTGCCATCAATTTCCTTGATTCAGGACCAGGCTTGAGTATTGTAGCTGTGGCTGATGTATTTCAGGACAGGGTCGACGGCATTCGCAAAAAGCTCAAGGATGAGAAGAATGTAGTGTTGGATGATGCTAAGTGTTTCACTGGCTTTGATGCCTATAAGCGCTTAATTGAAACAGATGTGGACATCGTAATTCTGGCCACTCCTCCCTATTTCCGTCCGGAGCATTTCCAGGCTTGCGTCGAGGCCCGCAAGCATGTGTTTATGGAAAAACCAGTAGCCGTGGATCCCGTTGGGGCCCGTGCTGTGATGGCTGCTTCCAAGCAGGCTGAAGCTGCCGGTCTATGTGTGGTAACTGGTACACAACGTCGTCACCAGTGGTCTTATAACAATCTGTATGCCCGTGTGAAAGCCGGTATGATAGGTGATATTACATCCACCAATGTATACTGGAATATGGGTAAACTCTGGCACAAGGAACAACTGTCTGGTTGGACCGAAATGGAGTTTATGTTACGCGACTGGGTGAACTGGACCTGGCTCTCAGGGGATCACATTGTGGAACAACATGTCCATAACATTGATGTGAGCAACTGGTTTGTGGGTGGCGTTCCTGTTGAAGCTGTGGCAATGGGTTCAAGATTAAGAAGACCTACAGGAGATTGCTACGACAATTTCAGTGTTGATTTTGTGTATGATAAAAAACTGCACATGGGCAGCATGTGCCGCCAGATCAATGATTGTGCCAACAGTGTGAGTGAGCACATCAGAGGTACCAAAGGATATATGATTGCTGGAGATAATAATCAAAGCCTCTGGGATGCAGATGGGAATGTACTTTATGAGTACACTTCTCCTGTGGATGCCCAGGGAGAACCGCTTGAGAACAATCCCTATGTGCAGGAACATACAGACCTGGTTGCAGCCATTCGCACAGGAAACCAGATTGTGGAAGCCGAAGAGACTGCAAAGTCTGTTCTGACTGCCATTATGGGAAGGCAGGCAGCTTATACAGGTAAAAAAGTAACCTGGGAAGAGATGATGGGCTCTGGACTGAAAATTGGCCCCAAAGGTGAATTAAAAATGGGCCCGGTTGATATGGATAAGGTTCCCCCAATAGCTGGTTCAGCTCCTAAGTAGCCATATCAGAATTCAGAATATTAATAGGCCGTCTCATTCAACTTATGAGGCGGCCTTTTCATGGGTGGGGGCCGGAATCTCATTTTAAACCTGTCTCACTAAAAACTATCTACACTGGCATAAGCTTTGATTAAGGCTTCTTCTCCCTCTTTGCCAGGAATTGAGTTTCCGTGTTCCATGCCCACAATTCCGGTATATCCTTTTTCGTGGATGTGCTTGAATACATTCAGGTAATTAATCTCCCCGGTGGTGGGTTCCTTTCTTCCAGGGTTGTCGCCTACCTGGAAATAAGCAATCTCTTCCCATGCCAGATCCATATTGGGGATCAGATTTCCTTCATGAATTTGCTGATGATAGAGGTCATCCAGGATCTTACAGGCCGGGCTTGCCACAGCCTGACAGACCTGGTAAGCCTGAGGAATCTTATTTAAGAACAGACCCGGATGATCCCTGAAGTTCAGGGGCTCAAGCACCATGGTCAGTCCATGAGGTTCCAGAATATCACTGGCCCGCCTCAAAGCCTCAATCACATTCCTGGTTTGATAGCCCATGTCCTTACGCAGATCAACATGGCCACAAACCACGGTCATCCACTTGGCATTTACCCGTTTGGCAACCTCAACAGATTCCTCTATTTCCTTAAGAAACTCTTTCAGCTTATCAGGATCACCACTTGTTAAATTAGGCTCTGTCCAGTATATGGAATGGGCAACAAAAACGCCCATTTCCATTCCCAGATTGGCCATTTTGCTTGCAATCTTCTCCTGAATCTGCTTTTCGCGGCCCTTCATTCCATTGTCCTCCATGGAAGTAAAGCCCGCATCGGCCATAAATTGGAGCTGATCCATTAAATCCTCTCCTGCCGAATGTTTGAACATCCCGAAGTGGGGGGCATACTTCAATTTAAAGTTTTGCTTTGCCGGGGGAAGTGGATTTACCGAGCCATTTGAAGCATGTGCCATGCTTCCTGTAACTACGGCAGCAGATGCCATGGCACTGCTTTTAAGAAAAGATCTACGTTGCATAGGTTTAGTTTTAAAATGTTGAGAATTTCTTCCGTTCACCAAATTACTAATTTAATCATTTCAATTCCCTCTAAATTGAAAACCACAAATTGAACTTAAGCATAAAAATCCTCAAGAGACCAGCAGGTAATTAAGCCCTTCCACATATCCCCGGTCTTCCAGGAATTCCTGAATTTTCTCCCGGTTGTTCATCTGCCTGATGTAGGTGAGTACAAAGAGTGTCCCGGCTTCAGGTAGTTCCTTATAATAGATTATCTCTTTTTCAATCTGGCGACTGCTCTTTGTATCAATATAGGTATTGATACAAACTCCGTGCTGCTCGAGAATCCTGGCTCTTCTCCGCGAGATCCTGCTGGCCCCCCAGATGGCTACATTTGGATGAAAAGGATTGTTTTCCTCCAGCCACCTGGCCAGGTACCTGCTTTTAATCTCATAAAATGACTTGTCGCTGTAGATGGGATCAGTACGAGTAAGACGTTGCTCCGAATCATGCCAGTCCAGCACGATTTCTGGTAATTTCGCAATCTTTACACCCCGATCCAACCACCTTAACCACATCTCATAATCCTCAGGAAAATCGCCACTGAGATACATTCCATGGGCAATCATGGTCTCCCTCCTCCACATGGCAGTGGGATTCACTATAGGAGCCTCAATAAACCTGCGGGAAGAGATCTCCTTATAGGTGGTCAGGGAGTTGCTCCAATCCACGAAACGCCTGAATCCTTCAGTCTGCTCGGGCTCTCCCACATGTCTGACCCGCCCTGCCACCGCTCCATACTCGGGATTGAGATTCAGAAATTCAACCTGGAGTGATAATCTCTTTGGGTAAGCCCAATCATCGGAATCCATCCTGGCCACATATTCTCCCAGGCTCTGCTCCGCCCCACTATTGGATGCAAACATCACCCCCTGCCTGGATTCACTCAGCAGTTTAAACCTCTCATCCCGACCGGTCCATTTTTCAGCTATTTCTCGGCTCCGATCGCTAGAGTTGTTATCCACAAGCAAACACTCGAAGTCCACGAACTCCTGTTCATGTATGCTCTTTATAGCCCTATGCAGGGTTTTATCCGCATTAAAAAAGGGAAGCACTAAAGATACCTTCGGCTGATTGAATGACATGAATCAGGATATTTAATGACAAAGATAAGCATGTATCTTCTTCTCCGTAATTAAAGCAATTGCTATCTTCGTATATCATTTAATTCACACCGGATTCTCCTATTAAATTATTAAATGAATTTCAGTAAAACTACCTCATACGCCTTATCAACGCTTAGCTTTTTGGCTGATCATGAGGGTGATAAATACTCAGCCAAACAGCTCAATGAGACTCTTGAGATACCCTGGCCCTACTTGAGGCAGTTGCTCACAAGTTTGTCCAAGAGTGGTTTTATTGTGAGCATACAGGGACGAAACGGGGGCTTTTATCTTCAGAGATCGGCCGAAGAGATCACCCTGGCCGATATTGTGGACTCTGTAGAAGGTCTGGATGTACTTTCAACCTGCATTATGGGTTTTAATAAATGTCCTTTTGACCATACCTGTGCCATGCATGAAACCTGGGAGCATACCAGGGAAAGTATTCTTAAAGTACTTAGAAATACTACATTGGCAGAATTAAAAAAAGGTGATTTAAAGCATTAACTTTTTTTCTATTTAAATGCTATATTTGGATAGCATTTTATGTTAAACTAACCCTAAACTAAAAACCTATGGTTGACTCAACTCTCGTCCTGAAAGGACAAACAATTGCGTATTCCTGTTATTGCCTGGCCATATTGCTGGTGATGACATGGTTTGCTTTGCGAATTACCAGACCCGGTAAAAGTAAAGTGAATCCGGTGCTATTCTATTCCTTTGTCGGATTTCTTACTGTGCTGGGTGTGTCCCTTCACATCATTACCTACAACACCATTCCCTGGGCAGAAATGGATCTCAATCGCCACGAGATCACGGCTGACAAAACTTTTGATATTGATGTAGTCAATCATGAATTTATTCTACCTGCCGAAAAGATGATTGTGGAAGTGGGAGAAATTGTGGTTTTCGATGTGACTTCCAAAGACTTGACCTACGGATTCGGATTGTTCAGAGAGGACAACACCATGATGTTTCAGATGCAGGTAGTGCCCGGGCACCGGAACGACATCATGTGGAAATTCGTAAAACCCGGATCTTATACCATCCGATCCACAGAGTACTCCGGTCCCAAAGGAGTAGCCATGGTGGTGGAAAATGCAGTGGAAGTTGTACCCGAAGGTAGCCTTTCCAAATAATCCCGTTCATAAACCTTAAAAAATATTTT
>RCNC010001167.1_pt1 | contig 17553 bp, 12 predicted proteins | sample 2041301 | NCBI WGS metagenome assembly RCNC01 (sample SAMN09708231, study PRJNA481090) | Marine sediment metagenome, whole genome shotgun sequencing project. | biome: marine sediment; feature: ocean; material: sediment; isolation source: Sewage treatment plant 13A marine sediment (STP13A) ... | reverse complement strand
GAGAAAACCTGCAAGGGTAATCACTGGAATGAGCCGCACGACGCGGCGGTCAGAACGATCACACAAGGTTTAAAAGGCATTGGCTTGCTCAAGGGCACGCTCAAAAGTCTGATCAAGGAAGAAGCGTATCGTGAATACTTTATGCATCGTACCGGCCATTGGCTGGGAATGGATGTGCACGATGTCGGTGACTACAAGGTTGGCGATGAGTGGCGGTTTCTTGAGTCCGGCATGGTTACCACCGTCGAGCCTGGCATCTATATTTCAGCCAGAAGTAAGGCACCGAAGCGCTGGCAGAATATCGGAATTCGAATCGAAGACGACGTCGCCGTAACGAGTAGCGGTCCCGACGTACTTAGCAAAGGACTGGCAAAGGATCCGGACGATATAGAGTCGTTGATGCAGCGCGGATGAAATACGATGTCATTATCGCCGGTGGCGGCATGATCGGATCAAGTTTGGCATTGGCACTCGCCCCCTTATCCCTGCGCGTTGCGATCGTCGAACCGATCGCCCGTACGTCAGAGGTACAACCGAGTTTCGACGATCGTTCGACGGTCTTGTCTCGCAGCACGCAACGCATGTTCGAGGCTATGGGGCTTTGGGACGATATTCTCGCAGCCGCGACGCCGGTCACCCGAATTCATGTTTCCGATCAGGGTCGATTTGGTTTTTCGCACATCGACGCGGCAGAACAAAAGGTTGAAGCTCTGGGCTATGTCGTCATAAATCGTGTTCTGGGCTCCGTGTTGCAATCTGCGCTCACCGACGTGCCCAATCTCGATATTTTGTGCCCGGCGGAAATCACTGCAGCTCGGGTTGCGCCAGACGGAGCCGTGGCAACTGTTCAGCACGCGAGTGGGGACAGCGAGGAGTTAGCGTGTCGACTTCTGGTCGCCGCGGACGGTGCAAGATCGTCGGTCCGCGACATGCTTGGAATTACCGCGAAGCATGTTGCCTACGAGCAGCGCGCTATTATCGGTAATCTGTTGCCCGAAAAATCTCTGAACAATTGCGCCTACGAACGATTCACGAAAAATGGTCCGTTAGCGATGTTGCCTGTCGCCGATGGCAGGGCAGGGTTTGTCTGGACAGTCGCCGACCGCGACGCAGAACGCATACTTGCACTTGACGACGATGCATTTCTCGCCGAGTTGCAGGACGCCTTTGGATATCGACTGGGGGCATTGTCACGCGTCGGCACACGAGCTTCTTACCCTCTGCATCTGAGCAAGGCGATGCGCCTGACGGCGACCCGCGCGGTATTGGTTGGCAATGCGGCACACGGCCTGCACCCGGTCGCTGCACAAGGATTCAATCTCGGTCTGCGTGATGTTGCTGCGTTGTGCGATTGCGTCGCCGATCTCGATCTTGATGACCCGGAACTACTGCAACGTTACGCGGCCTGGCGCAAGGCTGACCAAAGCAAGCTGGTCGGGTTTACGGACGGTCTTGTCAGGTTGTTCAGCAGCAGCAACCGCCCCACGCGAGCTCTACGCAATCTTGGCATGCTGGGTTTTGACATGGTGCCGGGCGTGCGTTCGATGTTCGCCAAACACACGATGGGACTTGCGGGTCGATTACCACGCCTTTCGCGTGGCGTCCCTTTGTCATGAATGAGAAGTTTCATGTCGTAATCGTTGGCGCAGGCGTGGCCGGTCTGACGGCTGCAGCATTGCTGGCACAAAGTAGCGTTAGCAGGCGCCTGAACATTACGCTGCTTGACGCGCAGCCACGCCCTTCACGAGTAAAAGGCAAAGACGTTGCATTACGAGTATCCGCGATCGCAACGGGCTCATCGCATTTGTTACAAAGTATTGGTGCCTGGTCGTGTATCGATGCTCAGCGCATAGCGTCCTACGACGTTATGCGCGTCTGGGATGAATCGTCAACGGCTGACAGCGGCGATGCTTTGTACTTCGATGCAGCGGAATTTGCAGTACCGCAACTGGGATTCATCGTCGAAAACGAACTGCTGCAGACAGCCATACTTGACGTTCTGCAGCGAGAAAATGTCGAGCTGCTATTCGAGTCACCTATCGCGGCTTTACAGGCACAGGATTCGGGCCGGCAGCTGACGCTCGAAGACGGCCGCAGCTTGCAGGCAGATCTTGTCATTGGTGCTGATGGCGCGCGCTCGTTGGTGCGCGAAAGTGCCGGCATAGCGACGCAAGAGTGGGCCTACGGGCAATCGGCGTTCGTGACCCACCTCTGTTCCGAGAAAGCGCACTGTAATACCGCCTGGCAGCGATTCCTGAGTAATGGCCCTCTTGGAATGCTGCCGCTTGGCGACGGCCGGATTTCAGTCGTCTGGTCAACAACAGATGAGCAAGCACAATGGGCCATGGCTGCGACGGACGAAGCGCTTGGCAAGGCACTCAGCGAGGCGTCCGACCATGTACTCGGCAAATTGACCGTTGCGGGTCCGCGCGGCGCATTTCCGCTACAAGCCAGGCATGCCAGAGACTACGTAAAGGCCGGAGTCGCATTAATTGGCGATGCAGCGCACGCAATTCATCCGCTGGCCGGGCAAGGCGCCAACCTGGGGTTGCAGGACGCAGCTTGCCTTGCAGACGTGATAGCTCAAGCGATACAGAATGGCGAGCATCCGGGTGATCGGCCGGTTTTACGACGTTTTGAGCGCTCTCGAAAGGGTGAGAACGCGGCGATGCTGCATTTTATGACTGGTCTCAACCGACTCTTTGCGACAGACTCGACACTATTAAAAGAACTGCGCACGGCCGGCATGCGACTATTCAACCAAAGCGGGCCGATTCGTGAGCACGTGGTAAGCGTGGCGCTCGGTACGAGGCGCTAGCGGGGGGAGGCCACGATGAAACAGCAATACGTCTACGGACTCGCCGCACTGCTAGCGCTAATCGGCTTATCTGTATTCACCTTCAAATGGCAAGTTCTCGGATTCCCGGTCAGCGAAGATCAGGAAGTACCGGTGTGGACGATCGAATCGTCGATCCGATTCGACAGCGGCCCCGGTTCTATAAAGGTGAATTTACACATCCCGACGCTTACTCCAGGCTTCCGCACTCTGAACGAGAACCCTGTGTCACGCGGCTACGGTTTTAGCCTTAACTACGGCACCGGTGGTCGCGAAGCGCAGTGGGCAATTCGCCGTGCAAACGGGCCGCAAACAATTTACTACCGAATTTCGGTCTTTGAAGACGCGTCGAACAATCAATCGGACACGACACCACCGTTCCCGCCACAGCCAACCATTAACGAGCCGTTTCAGACAGCCATTGATGTGATTGTCGCAGACGTAAAAGAGCATTCGGCCGACACGGCATCCTTTACGTCCGAATTGCTGCGACTGATGAATGATCCATCGCCGGACCCAAATGTCGAGTTGCTGCGTCTGGAGGCGCAAACCCACGCTGATTTCGTTGCCTCTCTTACCACCATTCTCGCGTCAGCCCGGATTCCGGCGCGTATGGTGCACGGGCTCGAACTGGATGGCAGACAGCGCAATGCGACCATGCTCACCTGGTTGGAAGTGCATGATGGAGACGACTGGCGCTATTTCGATCCAATGACCGGTGAGGAATCTTTGCCGGACAATTTTCTGGTCTGGTGGAGGGGCAATGAGCCACTGATCAATGTCGAAGGTGGCAGCGATGTACAGGTGAGTTTTGCGGTGCAGGACAATCAACTTGATGCTGTCTCGATCGCGAACTCACAGGCCACTCGCCATGGCGCGTCGCTCATCGATTTTTCATTGTATAGCCTGCCGATCTCAACCCAAGCCGTGTACAGCGTGTTGCTGATGATCCCAATCGGCGCCCTGGTGATGGTATTCCTGCGCAACTTTATTGGTATCGACGCTTTCGGCACATTCATGCCGGTCCTTATCGCGCTCGCGTTTCGTGAAACACAATTATTATGGGGTGTCATTCTATTCTCGATGTTGGTGGCGCTCGGCCTAAGTATTCGTTTCCTGTTGGACCGACTACGATTGTTGCTGGTGCCGAGGTTAAGTGCGGTCCTGATCGTTGTGGTGCTGCTAATGATGATCATCAGTCTCGTATCGCATCGCCTGGGACTCGAAACTGGTTTGTCGGTGGCACTCTTTCCAATGGTCATCATTGCAATGACCATTGAACGAATGTCAGTAGTCTGGGAAGAGCGCGGCGCGACCGACGCTATACGTGAAGGAATGGGCAGTCTTCTTGTCGCGGTCACGGCCTACATTTTTATGGGCCTGTCCTGGCTCGAGCATCTCATATTTACTTTCCCGGAACTGTTGCTGGTGGTGTTGGCGCTGGTGCTTCTTGCGGGACGCTATACCGGCTACCGTCTGCTTGAGTTACGACGTTTCAAGGCCTTGGCTGACAAGTAATGCTGGCGTTGGCAAAAAAACTTCGACAGGCGGGAGTTTTGGGTCTTAATGAACGCAACGCTGACTACATTTCGCGTCTGAATCCACGCCGTTTGTTTCCGCGAGTGGATAACAAAGTTTTAACCAAAGAGCTGGCTCTGGCAGCAGGCATGGCAGTTCCGGAACTCTATGGCGTCATCAACAATCAGGGCGAGGTTCGATCATTCCCGGACATCGTCTCCGACCGCGATAGTTTTGTGGTCAAGCCCGCACAAGGTAGTGGTGGCGACGGCATTCTGGTGGTGACCGGTCGCAGTCAGCGACGCCGTGATTCGTATCGGCTATCCAGTGGTGTGCTGATGAGCGGTGCTGAAATCGAACATCACATTTCGAATATCGTTAGCGGTCAATATAGTTTGAGCGGCAACCCCGATACTGCGCTGATCGAATACTGCGTGCGTTTCGATCCGGTTTTCGCGGAGGTCAGCCACCAAGGTGTGCCGGATATCCGGGTGATTGTTTATCGTGGCTATCCAATTATGGCCATGGTGCGCTTGCCGACGCGCGCATCCGACGGTAAGGCGAATCTGCATCAGGGCGCGGTAGGAACGGGTGTCGATATGAGTATCGGGCAAACGCTAACCGGTGTTCTGAACAACGACATCGTCGACGAACATCCGGACACCGGAGCATTGATATCAGGACTGCAGATCCCGCAATGGGATTTTATTCTGCAGTCCTCGGCGCGTGGCTATGAGGTAACCGGTCTAGGCTATCTTGGCGTGGACATGGTGATCGACATCGAACAAGGCCCTTTGATTTTGGAAATGAATGCGCGTCCGGGCCTCAACATTCAAATCGCGAATTGCACGGGCCTTGCAAGCCGCGTCGCCCGCATCGATGAAATTCACGAAGAAAAAGCAACGCCAGAGCAGCGCGCGCGGGTCGCGCGTCGCGAGTTTCCTGCGCAGCGCCAGACCTCAATCAGTTTCGACGCTTGATATCCACTCGTCCATGCGCCGCTCCAGAAGATCTAGCGGCAATGAACCTGCGCCCAGTAACTCGTCATGAAACGCGCGTATGTCAAAGGCATCACCGAGCGCCGTTTCTGCCCGCTGGCGAATAGTTAGCATTTTTAGCTGCCCGATCTTGTATGCGAGCGCTTGTCCCGGGTTGCCAATGTAGCGGTCAATTTCATTAATGATATCGAGTTCTGTTTTCGCCGCATTATCTTTGAAGAAGTCGATCGCTTGTTGTCGTGTCCAGCCCTTGTAGTGAATGCCCGTGTCGACAACGAGTCGGACGGCGCGCCACATTTCGTAGGTTAGCTGGCCGAACCGGGAATAGGGGTCCTTGTACAATCCCAGATCGTAGCCGAGGTTCTCGCTATACAGTCCCCAGCCCTCGATGAAAGCGGTAAATCCACCGTAGCGGCGGAAATTCGGCATGTCGCCGAGCTCTTGTTGTAAGGCGATTTGCAAATGATGACCCGGCATTGCTTCGTGTACGGTCAATACTTCAATCTCGTACTTGGGCCGCACATCGGGCCGATAAAGATTGACCCAATAGGTGCCGGCACGGCTGCCATCCGCTGCCGGCCTGGAGTAATAGGCCGTCGTGGTGTCCGGTGCGATCGAATCCGGTATTGGCTTCACGCCGTAAGGCATTCTTGGCAGCTTGCCAAATAGGTTCACGAGTTCGGGGTCGATACGTTTGCTGGTCGCGAGATACGACTCATACAAGTCATCGGGGTTATCAAAATAGAACTGCGGATCGGTACGCAGGAAGATCAAAAAGTCGTTGAAGTTGCCTTCGAAGTCGACCTCATCAATAATTTCCTGCATCTCATCACGGATGCGCCGAACTTCGGTCAGGCCGAGCTTGTGCACATCGTCCGGCGACATTTGCGTCGTGGTGTAGTGGCGCGTTCGATTTTCGTACCAGGCGCTGCCGTTGGGCAGAGACGATAAACCAATACTGTCGCGGGACGCGGGCAGGTAAGTGTCGTTGAAGTAGCGGCTGAGTTTTCGATAGGCGGGAACTACAGTGTTTTCAATCGTGTCGCGTGCGGTGGCCCGCAGTCGTCCTTGCTCCTGATCCGAAACAGTCGCTGGCAGCGTGGCGAACAAGGTGAAAAACGGGCTGTCCTCTATGTTGTTCACGAGTTGCAAAGCAATTTGATCCGGAATCCGTTGCATCAGTATTTTGGGCGGCACGTAACCTGTCTTGCGTCCAAGTTCAGCGAGCTTGATAGTCTGATCGATGTAGTCGCCGATCTTGCTCATGCGTACCAGCCAGTCGTCGTAGTCTTTGACTGACTCGAAGCTCAGATAGTTGGTATTGTTTTCCAGATTTTGTGCACCGCCGCGATGGTGCAACGGCATCAGGTGTGCATTAAATTGATACGCGTCGACCGTGTCCTGCAAAGTGCGGCGAAACAATTCGTAGTTGAGCTGCTGGTCTTCGCTTAACGCACTTTTGTCAATTGCGTAGGTGCGGCGAAGAAAATTCCGGTTTTGTTGATGATGTGCTTTGATTGCGCTGATATTCAGATCTGCCCAAAGCTCGTTGTAACGCCGATCGCCAAGTCGTGAAGCGAACATCGGTGAATTGGCAAGCTCCGCTTCCCAGGCATCATTCATCAATACGTCGAACTCATCGCCGGTTTCGGCGCATGCGCTGACGGCGAAGAACAGAGTGAAAATTACGGCGCAAAAGCGGGCAATGAACATGCCAGTCCCCAAAGATTGAATTGTCAGCATTGTCACTCGCGCCTCGCCGGCTGGCAACCGGCCTAGCCATTGGCTATGATGCACCCACCAATCAATAGCATGCACAAAAGAGACCCCGATTTTTTTAACGGGGCGCCGAAGGCGCAACTCGCTCGGAAACGCTCAGGCAAAAGGACTGTGTTCGCTGATTGGCTCTGGAGAGCGGCCCATAGCGGCCCACCGAAGGGGTATGTGGCTCTAAGCCATTGATCTCTCAGGTTTTCAAGGACAGAGGGGCGGCAGACTAAATAGGTCTGCCGCCTTTTTTTATGGGTCAATTGGATACTGAGATATGGGATCGAAGACACCGTTATACGAACAGCACGTAGAAGCTGGCGCAAAGATCGTTGATTTCGGCGGTTGGGATATGCCGTTGCACTACGGTTCGCAAAAAGAAGAACATCACGTGGTGCGCAGTAATGCGGGCGTTTTCGATGTGTCACATATGACTATTGTTGATTTGCACGGCGATGGAGTGCGCCATTTTCTGCGCCAGCTGTTGGCGAATGATGTCGCCAAACTGCAAACACCGGGCAAAGCCTTGTATACCGCAATGTTGAATGAGACCGGCGGCGTCATCGACGACCTGATCGTCTATTTCATGCACGAAACCTGGTTTCGACTCATTGTTAATGCCGCGACGCGTGAAAAAGACGTCGCCTGGATTCGGCAGGTGGCCGAGTCGCATGCTGTGACCGTCACCGAGCGACCGGAGCTGGCCATGGTGGCAGTGCAGGGACCGAATGCTCGTGAGCTTGCCGCAATCTGCATCGATGCCGAATGGCGCGAGCAGGCGTTGGCATTGAAGCTCTTCACAGGAATGGAAGCCGGCGACCTATTTGTCGCGCGAACGGGGTACACAGGCGAAGACGGCTGGGAAATCGTCATGCCCGAAGAGCGTGCAGCGATCATCTGGAAACAATTAATGGACGCCGGCGTCGCCCCCTGCGGACTCGGCGCTCGCGATACGCTGCGCCTCGAAGCAGCCATGAATCTCTACGGCACGGACATGGATGAATCGGTATCTCCGTTGGAAGCCGGACTTGGATGGACCATCGCCTGGGATCCGCAAGACCGTGACTTCATCGGGCGCGCCCATCTCGAAGAAAAGAGAGCCGATGCAAATAGGCAGCGTTTTGTCGGGCTACTGCTGGAAGACAAGGGTGTATTGCGCAATCATCAGCGTGTCGTCGCTGCTGGGATCGGAGAAGGAGAGATCACCAGTGGCGGGTTTTCGCCGACGATCGGTCGTTCAATAGCCTTGGCGCGATTGCCCGCTGGCGACTACAAACACGCACAGGTTGATGTGCGCGGGAAATTACTCAATGTACGAATCGTGCCAACACCGTTCGTACGCAATGGAAAAATTCTAATTGAAGGGGAGTTAAAGCAATGACCGATTTGCCTGGAGAACTGATGTACACGCGCGAGCATGAATGGCTGCGGCGTGAAGAGGATGGCAGCGTGACCATCGGTATCACGGACCACGCTCAAGAAGCATTGGGTGACCTCGTTTACGTTGAGCTACCCGAAGTGGGGCAGGATCTGGATAGCGGTGGTGACATGGCTGTTGTTGAGTCTGTAAAAGCCGCGTCGGACGTATACGCACCTATTTCCGGAGTGGTAGTCGCGGTCAACGAAGAACTCGGCGACGACCCGGAAAAAATCAACACCGACCCTTACGGCGACGGCTGGATTGTCCGAATGCAGCCAAGTGAAGAGATCGACGAGAGCACATTGCTTGCTCCGAACGATTATCAAACCCTGCTTGATGAAGAAGACGCCTGAGAGAGACGATGCCATTCATACCGCACACAGAAGATGACACTCGTGAAATGTTGGCCGCGATTGGTGCCGACAGCCTCGATGACTTGTTCGATGAGATTCCAAAACAACTGCTAATCGATTCCCTGGACGGTGTTCCTGAGGGGCTTTCTGAGATGGAAATTATCAGGCTGATGCGCGAGCGCGCCGCGATGGATGGTGCGCCGCTTTGTTTCATTGGCGCTGGTGCTTACGAACATCATATTCCGACGGTCGTTTGGGATATCGCGACGCGCGGTGAATTTTACAGCGCATACACGCCTTATCAGGCTGAAGCCAGTCAGGGCACTTTGCAGGTCATCTACGAGTACCAGACGATGATTACGGAGTTGACCGGTCTCGACGTCAGCAATGCGTCGCTGTACGACGGTGCCTCCGGATTGGCAGAAGCCTCACTGATGGCTGTGCGCAGCAATCGCAAGGTGAAGTCCGGGCGCATTTTGCTCGCGCCAGGTGTTAATCCGACTTACGAGGAGGTCGCCACCGCAATTGCGGGAAGTCAGAACATTAGTTTCGAGCGCCTTCCTATGAACAGCGTAAGCGGCAACGCCGCAGACAATTTGGATGCCGGCGAAAGTCCGGTCGCGGTCGTGATTCAGCAGCCATCGTTTCACGGCACACTCGAGGATGTTGATCGGCTTACCGACTGGGCGCACGCAAATGGCGCGCTGGTGATCGCGGTCGTCAATCCTGTATCTCTGGCAGTATTCAAAGCGCCGGGAAACTGGGGTAGCGAAGGCGCGGACATTGCTTGTGGTGAAGGCCAGCCATTAGGCGTGCCGCTGTCGTCCGGCGGGCCGTACTTCGGTTTCATGACCTGCAAACAGCAATATGTGCGGCAGATGCCGGGTCGAATCGTAGGCCGAACAACTGATCTCGACGACAAGCCCGGATTCGCACTGACATTGCAGGCGCGCGAGCAGCATATTCGCCGCTCCAAGGCGACCTCCAATATTTGTACCAATCAAGGCTTGATGGTCACCGCGGCGACGATTTACATGTCCTTGCTCGGCTATGGCGGCCTGCGGCAGGTCGCGTTGCGTTCGCAGCAAAATACCGCATCTCTGGTAGAGAGGTTGCTGGCACTCAACGGCGTCGAGCGACTTTACGAGGGGCCGCATTTTCACGAAGTAGCGTTGCGTCTGAGTCAACCGGTATCAGACGTGCTGAGTGCGCTTGCAGAGCGCAACATTCTGGGTGGTCATGACTTGGGCGACGCGCTGTTGGTTTGTGCGACCGAAACCAAGAACGAGGCGGATATTGATGCCTATGTCGCAGCACTGGACGAAATTCTGAACGAGGGGGAAAGGCTCAGCGCCTGAACAAATGGCTATCGTAAAATACGAAAACGCAAGCTACAGAACCTTCGGTGAGTTGCCCGCGATTGGTAGTCGCGCGCCTGACATGTCGCTGGTAAACACGAAGCTACAGAACGCATCACTCGCGAATTGGCTGGGCATGCGCAAGGTAATGAACATCATTGTCAGTATCGACGCAGAGGTATGTGCCAAGTCGGTCATCGAATTTGATCGCCGCGCAGAGAAACTGACTGACGTCGCGATGCTCAGCGTGTCGTACGACCTGCCTTTCGCCTATCGGCGGTTTCAGGAACAGCATGATTTGCAAAATAGTGTCGGCTTGTCGGCAATTCGACATGAAGGTTTTGGCGAAAACTATGGCGTGCTAATCGTCGACGGCCCTCTCGCCGGCATGTTCGCACGAGCTGTCATCGTTCTGGATGAGAACAACACGGTCGTGCATCAGGAATACATTGACGATATTTCCACCGAGCCAAATTACGACGCCGCATTGCGTGCGCTCGGCATTAATACAGACGAGGACTAGCGGGAAGAAATATGGAAACCCTGATATTTGAAAAATCACGCAGCGGACGACGAGCATTTGCTCAGTCGCCCGGCACATCGAGCGAAGTCGCTATTCCGGAAGCATTGATGCGGCAGGATACGCCGCGCTTGCCGGAAGCATCAGAGCTACAGGTGGTACGACATTTCACCCGCCTGTCGCAGCTCAACTTCTCAATCGACACGCAGTTTTATCCGCTGGGCTCGTGCACGATGAAATACAATCCGCGTGCCTGTAATGCGCTGGCATTGCTGCCTGGTTTCGCAGGTCGGCACCCGCTTGGGCCGGTTAGTCATGGTCAGGGCTTCCTGACTTGCATGTATGAGCTACAGGAGATGTTGCAGGAAATTACCGGGATGCAGGGTGTCTCATTGACGCCGATGGCTGGCGCTCAGGGGGAACTGGCTGGTGTGGCAATGATTCAGGCTTATCACAAGGCGCATGGCGATCTGGAGCGCAATGAGATTATCGTGCCGGACGCTGCCCATGGAACCAACCCGGCGACGGCAACAATGTGTGGTTGCGTGGTCAAGGAACTACCTACCGGCAAGGATGGCGACATTGACCTCGACGCACTGCGCGCGGTAGTGGGCCCGAAAACTGCCGGCATCATGCTTACCAATCCGTCGACGCTTGGCGTATTCGATCGCGGCATTGTTGAGGTTGAAAAAATTGTTCACGACGCGGGCGGTCTCTTGTACTACGACGGTGCGAACCTCAACGCAATTTGCGGCAAGGTTCGGCCAGGCGATATGGGCTTCGATGTGATTCACATGAACCTGCACAAAACCTTTTCGACGCCACATGGTGGTGGCGGACCCGGTTCCGGTGCAGTGGGTGTCGGCGAAAGATTGCTGCCGTTCATGCCTATTCCTATAGTGGGCAAGAAAGAAAAGGACGGCGAGACGGTTTACGACTGGCTGGCCGAGGACGACTTGCCGCAGAGTATTGGTCGGCTGTCCGGTTTTATGGGCAACTCCGGCGTTCTGCTGCGCGCCTACATTTACATGCGCATGGTTGGGCGCGACGGTATGCGACGACTCGCCGAGTACGCAACCTTGAATGCGAATTACCTGATGGTAAAATTAAGCGAGGCCGGGTTCCAACTCGCATTCCCCGAGCGGCGTGCCAGCCACGAATTTATTGTTAGCTTGAAGAACGAAGCGCGTACGGTTGATCTGACCGCGATGGACCTTGCGAAGGCGCTGTTGGATCACAATTTTCACGCGCCGACGACCTATTTCCCGTTATTGGTACCCGAGTGCCTGTTAATCGAACCGACCGAAACGGAGAGCAAGGAGACGCTGGATAACTTTGTTGCTGCGATGATCACGATCGCCAGAGAGGCGGCGAGCGGTAGCTCCTTCAAGGAAGCTCCGTATTCGATGCCGGTTCGGCGCCTCGACGATGTCAAGGCTGCACGGCATCTGGATTTGGCTTTTCGACCAGAAGAGTGACCTGATCTACTGCGGCAGAGGCCCTAATCTGTTGAAATAGGGAACCGATGTCCTCGGTCTCAGTCCCTTAACATTAACGGACGAAACAACAGGTCAACTATGAAAACTGGATTACTACTCGCTGCGCTTGCAGGGATGGCGCTGGCCTCTGGCCATGTGTCCGCTGAAGAAACTGCATGGACTAACACGCTAGAGCGCATTTCGTCGGGTGTGGTCTCCATTCGCGTCGATAGCACGCGCGCATTTGATACCGAGTGGAATTCGTCCAGTCAAGCGACCGGCTTCGTAGTCGACGCCGAGCGCGGTCTGATTCTGACCAATCGGCACGTTGTTACTCCCGGTCCGGTCGTTGCCGAGGCCGTCTTTCGCAATAATGAAGAAGTACGGCTGACGCCGGTGTATCGCGACCCAGTGCACGACTTTGGGTTCTTTCGCTATGACCCTGCTGATCTGCGCTACATAGAGCCTACCGAATTGCCCTTGGTGCCCGAAAGCGCGGGTATAGGCCGCGAGATTCGCGTTATTGGCAATGATGCTGGCGAGCAGCTATCGATCCTTGCCGGCACTATCGCCAGATTGGATCGAAAAGCGCCAGATTATGGCCGCGGTAATTACAACGATTTCAATACCTTCTATTATCAGGCTGCCTCAGGCACGTCTGGCGGCTCATCTGGCGCCCCGGTTGTAAATATCGAGGGTCAGGTCGTTGCATTGAATGCAGGTGCGAATAGCTCGGCGGCGAGCAGTTTCTTTTTGCCGTTGGACCGCATTTATCGGGTCCTGAAGTTGTTGCAGGCCGATGAGCCGGTGACTCGTGGCACTTTGCAAACCATGTTTGAGCGCAAAGCCTTTGACGAACTCAAGCGACTCGGTCTGACGGACGATTCGGAGCGCATCACACGATCCGAATTCCCGGACCAAACCGGCATGCTCGCGGTTGAACAAGTCATTCCCGATACGCCCGCTGCAGGAAAACTTGAGCCTGGCGATATCCTGATTCGTATCAATGGCGAACTTATTACTGAATTCGTACCGCTGGCGGCAATGTTGGATGACAACGTCGGCACTGCCGTCGAATTGGAACTGGAACGTGGCGGTCGACAAGTTGTGACAACGATCGAAGTAACAGACCTACATTCGATTACGCCGAGCGAGTTCCTGCAGTTTGGCGATGGGATCGTGAACAATCTTTCCTATCAACAGGCGCGTCACTACAACCGTGAAGCGAGTGGCGTTTATGTCGCCAACCCGGGTTATCTGTTGTCCAAATCCGCTATTCCACGTGGCGCGGTCATCACCGAATTTGGTGGTGAGCCAATCCGCAACATAGATGACCTCGCCAAGGCATTAGATGAGCTGGCTGACGGGTCGCGAGCTCAAGTACGTTTCGTCACCATGGACAACCCCAATAACTCTACGGTGCGTGCTTTTGAGATGGATAGAGTGTGGTTTCCGGTGAGCCGTTGCGCGCGCGACGATAGCACTGGCATTTGGCCGTGCAAAGAACTGGGCGCAGGACCGGATCGTGAGCCGCCTGAAACCGGCAGTACAAAACTGACTAAATACGATGACCCACGCGTTGCCGCAATTGCTGCGTCGCTGGTCGTTGTGACTTTCGATTTGCCGTATACGGTTTCGGGCGTGGCCGACCGGCATTACTACGGCACGGGACTGATCGTCGACAAAGAACGTGGCCTGGTTCTTGTTGATCGCAACACGGTACCGGTAGCCATCGGTGACGTGACCGTTACTTTTGCAGGATCACTGGAAGTCGACGCGACCGTAGAGCAGCTCCATCCGCTACACAATCTCGCCATTGTGTCCTACGACCCGAAAAGTATCGGTGATACGCCGGTGCGCGCGGCGAAATTTAATACCAAACCGCTGCGGTCCGGCGACGATGTTCTGGTTGTTGGTATCAAGGGCGATCATCAGCTTGTGCACCAGGAAAGTACTGTATCCGCAGTCGAGCCGTTGGTACTTCCTTTATCCCGGACATTGCGCTTTCGTGACTCGAATATTGAGGGTATCGATCTAGTTAATCCCATGGACGTCGACGGCGTGCTGGTCGATAAGCGCGGCCGTGTTGCAGCGCTCTGGTCGAGTTTTGCGATTTCTTCCGGTGGCGAATCTGCACAGTTTAACCGCGGCGTCGGTGCCGACCTGGTCGCAGACTTTGTTGATCTCGTGCGCAACGATCGAACCTATTACTCACTGGAAGCCGAATTTATTTACTCGCCGCTTTTTGCAGCGCGCAATCGAGGCGTTGACGAGGAGTGGATCGAAAAACTGGAAGAGAACAATCCGGTGTACAGGCGCGCGCTCAGCGTAACGCGACTGGTTGCGGGGACTCCTGCCGCAAAATTACTAAAGAACGGTGACTTCGTTCTGGCCATCGATGGCGATGTGGTTACCTCATATAGAGATGTCGAGAAAGCGGTACAAAAACAATCCGTCATAGTCACCGTTTGGCGCGATGGTGCCGCCAAAGATATCGAAGTCGAGACTGCAGCATTGGATGGTCGCGGTATAGACAGAGCAGTTTCATGGGCGGGCGCCTTATTGCAGGATCCGCATCGTGCGATGGCTGCACAACGCGGTATCGAGCCTGACGGCGTATATATTGCATTTTTTAGTTACGGCTCGCCAGCGACAAGATACGGCCTGTGGGCAGGACGTCGACTGGTAGAAGTCGATGAAACACCCACGCCGAATCTACAGGCGTTTGTTGATGCTATCGCCGGTAAGGAAGACCAGGAGTCCGTACGACTAAAAACCGTCACCTGGAATGGCGCTGTTGAAGTGATCACTTTGAAACTCGATAACCAATATTGGCCAGCCTACGAAATCAGGCGGACAGAAGATGGCTGGCAGCGCTCGTCCTTCGGCTCCTGATCGCCAGGTGATCTGGTATTTGCCGGCGCTATTGATCGCGCTGGTGCTGGCGTTTGGCTCAACTGCTGGCGCGCAAGAGCTCTACAAGTATCAGGATGAAAACGGTGATTGGATTTTCTCCGATCGGCCACCTGAGGATGGCCAAGTCGTCGAGAGTCGCGAGCTCGAGAAATCACCGACCGACGCGATCGTCGACGTTTCGCATAGCTTCGAAGGCACCATGGTAGAGCTAACTGCGCGCAATGATTTCTATGCACCGGTGGAATTGCGTCTCGAAATAGTCACAATTAGCGGCCTGAGTTATCCAAGTGCTGATCAGGCTATGACCTGGGTGCTGCCACCGCGCAGCAATACGAGTTTGTTTCAACTCAAGACTCAGGAAAATGGCAACGAGCGATTTCTCGAATACGGGTTCCGTTACATGCCTGGGGATCCTGAGGCATCTCACAACTCGGTCGAGCCGTATCGAGCGCCATTCGCAATGTCCAGCAACCATCAAATCACGCAGGCGTATCCGGAGGCACTGACGCATACCGCTCCGGACAGCTATTTCGCCGTGGACGTAGCGATGCCGATCGGTACGGATATCGTCGCCGCCCGTGGCGGTATTGTGTTCGATGTTGCCAGTAAAAACTTTCGTGGTGGTCTGGACCCCAAAGTCGACGGCCCCTCAGCGAACGTTGTGCGCATACTGCACGACGACGGGACCTACGCGATTTACGCGCACTTGAATACCAACACGATTCGCGTCGAACCCGGTGATCATGTCGTACGTGGGCAGTACATTGCGGATTCTGGCAATACCGGGTATTCGAGTGGACCGCATCTGCATTTTGCGGTGTTGCGCAACGTCGGCCTCAGAATGGAGTCGGTGCCTATTACATTTCTGGGCGCGAACTCGGACAGAATTACTCCAGCGTCCGGAAACCTGCTAAAGGCGTACTAGACTCGTTGGATCTGAATGTGGGAGCGGCTTCAGCCGCGATCGGGCCTAAAGACCCTCCTACAAGTTGACGGCGAGCGCTTCCCAGCTCGTAACCGGTAGTTCACAGTGCGTACCAACACAGCGATAGGCGACAGTCTCGCCGTCCATCGCCTTACGTTCGGCGAGCAGGCCGGGCAAGTCCTCTTCCGTCTCCGCAACAGCGAATACAAGCCGCGACGGTGCGTATAGCTTGCCCGCAGAGTCTCGCCAGCGTTCAACATCGGTTGCCGCTCCGCGGATCACGACGATCTCTGGCGGCGTCAGGTTTTCTTCGAGCGCATTCAGCAAAGTGACGTGACCGTGCGGGTACTCGTCCATTGCTTTCCAGGCATTGCGCAGTGCTCGGTCTGCTGCATCGATGTAGCGTTGCTCGCCGAGCAGGTGCCCGAGTCGCTGTAATGCGTAGGCAGCCACACCATTACCCGATGGCATTGCTTCATCCGCGAGCGGTTTCGGCCGATGCATAAGCGTTTCGTGATCGTCGGCCGTGAAGTAGAAGCCACCGTGTTCTGCATCTTCGAAATGTTCGAGCATGAGGTCGGCAACCTGCATCGCAAAATTCAGATGCTGTGTATTCCAACGTGACTGCAGTAGTTCGAGAATAGCTTCAACCAGAAATGCATGGTCGTCGAGGTAGGCTGGGAAGCGAGCACGACCGTCTTTATAACTGGCAAACAGGCGACCATCGACCAGAAGATTTTCCTTGAGGAAATCAATCGCGTTGGCTGCAGCATCGACGAATTCATCGCGCTCCAGGGTGCGACCAGCAATAGCCAGGCCACGTACGGCAAGCGCATTCCACGAAGTCAGTTGCTTGTCGTCACGATCCGGGGCGATGCGCGTCTCGCGCTCCTTAAACAAGATATCTCGGGCACGCGCAAGCGCTGCTTCTACATCTTCCACGGACCGTTTCGTTTCGCTTGCGATGTTGGGCACAGATTCGCGCACGGTCAGATGCCAGGCACCTTCGAAGTTCGCGTCTTTGTTCAAGCCAAAGCGACTCTCAACAATGGGATAATCCTCCGCCGTCACCAGCTTCGCGACAGAGTCTGGCGTCCAGATATAAAACAGGCCTTCCTCGCCTTCTGAGTCCGCGTCGCGTGACGAGTAAAAGCCACCATTGGGCGCAAGCATATCGGCCAGCATCCATTCTGCAGTTTCGACTGCGGTAGTACGAAACAGTGCTTCGCCTGTGGCCAGGTGTGCGTGTGCGTAGATCGCCAGCAACGGACCATTGTCATACAGCATCTTTTCAAAATGCGGAATTTGCCAGTAGCGATCCACCGAGTAGCGACAAAAACCGCCGCCGACATGATCGTAGATGCCGCCTTCGGCCATGCGCGTCAATGTCAGCGACGCCATGAACAGCGCGTCGATGTCCGGCTCAACCTCCTGAGCGGTGGTTCGCCAATGACGCAACATTCG
>RCNC010001297.1_pt1 | contig 17564 bp, 16 predicted proteins | sample 2041301 | NCBI WGS metagenome assembly RCNC01 (sample SAMN09708231, study PRJNA481090) | Marine sediment metagenome, whole genome shotgun sequencing project. | biome: marine sediment; feature: ocean; material: sediment; isolation source: Sewage treatment plant 13A marine sediment (STP13A) ... | reverse complement strand
TAAAAAAGTCAGGGGCCAGGCCCATGGCCTGGCCCCTGATATGTTGGTCTTATGATGGGTTATTTTACTTCAACGTAGGCGCCATTTTTTACGCGATACATGGAAAAACCAACGCCGGTGGCATCGCCTCTTTTGTCAAAACTGATGTTTCCCAGGGGTGTTTCGACAAACTCTGTTTTCAATTTACTGGAGATAGCGTTGTAATTCGTGTTGCCTGCTTTTTCAATGGCATTCAAAAGTGCCAGGGCTGCAGAATAGGCATTCAGAAAAAATGCGCCTGGATCTTCGCCATAAGCGGCTTTATGGGCCTCATTGGCAGCAGCTGCCATGGGGTTCGAGGATACGTCTTTGGGACCGGTGGCATAAACACCTTCAGCATAAACACCGGCGACCTTGATAAAGGTAATGTCTTTTACGCCGTCATCGGAAATGAAAATGGTTTTCATTTTTTTCTTGCGCATTTCCATAATAATCTTGGAGGCTTCCGGGTGGTAGCCGCCAAAAACTACGGCTTCCGCACCAGAGCGCTTAACTTTTTGAACCACGGCGGCGTAGCTGACAGCACCCGGTGTAACACCTTCGTACAGAACGACCTCACCTTCGGGCTCGGCTTCCAGGAAACTCTTGACGAATTCTGCCAATCCTTTACCGTAATCTCCCTTGTCATGGAGAACGGCGATTTTTTTCACTTTCAGAACATCCAGGGCAAAGTCAACTTCCAGACGAGCCTGGGCATCGTCTGATGCGATAGTACGGTAGAAGTTCGGGTAGTCACCGCTTTGTGTTAATCCAGGATTGGTTGCCGAAGGAGACATGACAACAATTCTGGAGCCGTTATAGATACCAAGGGCATATGACCTAAGACGGCATTTACGCCTTCCCCGACCAGTTTGGTGGCGGTGTTTGTGGCAACCTCAGGTTTGCATACGTCATCTTCAACCACGAGTTCAACCTGTTTTCCCAAAACGCCGCCCTTGGCATTGACCATCTTGACGACAAGCTCTGCGGCCCTGATCGTCGGGATACCATAAGATGCAAGGTCACCACTGTGTGGCCCTGCAACACCCAGTTTGATTGTGTCTGCCGCAAGTGTCATACCTGACAGGGTCAGACAAATAAACGTGGTGGTAAATGCGAGGGTAAGTATTTTTCTGACAGGGTTCTTCATCATTGTATCTCCTCCTTATATGTTAATGAAATAGAATATCCAAACAAGGTTAAAATTTATAAACCTATGCATGGGTTGAGTCAAGCTAAAAGAGGCGCAACCCGTCTAACTCAATCATGTTTCAGGGTTAATTTCAAGAATATGATAAAAAATATTGCTGTTTGGTGTGCTTCCCGGTAAGAAAATACCACAGGTTGAGTTTGAACGTTGGATCATTTTCAAAGGAGTCGAGCCTTTGAACCACAACGGCGAGCGCACTTCCCGTAGCTTGTCAGGAGCCTTGAACGCCTTGAAGAAGATAGGATTGATTGTCAAAGAGGATGTGGAGGCCATACAGCAGGCCGATAAATTTGAAGCCTGGCTGGTTGCCAAAGGGGTCGCCGTCACTCGCAGGGATATCGAGTGGCCGGATCGTGCCAGCCCTGAATATGGTCTTTCCTGTGCTTCACCGGATCTGTATTGTGTTTTTGCCCTGGGGGGCGATGGAACCTTTCTGAGTGCTGTCCGCTGGATCGGTGACCAGAATATCCCCCTTTTGGGGGTGAAGTTCGGTGAACTGGGGTTTCTAGCTGAGACAGATGAAAACAGTCTTTTGCGCGTGGGGGAAGCTGTCTTGAAAGGCGCCTTTAAAACCCGGCCGAGGATGCGGCTTCAGGTCAAGATAGATCGTCACGGGAAAGAAATATCCAAGGAAACCGTGCTCAACGATGTTGTGATCAATCGGGGTGCTTCGTCACATCTGGCGCACATTCAAACCTATATCAACGAGCATTTTTTAACGGAGTATCGGGCGGACGGACTGATTGTTTCAACACCCACGGGATCCACTGCCTATTCCCTGGCCGCTGGTGGCCCGATTGTTCATCCCGGGGTCAACGGCATTCTGTTGTCACCTATCTGCCCGTTTACACTGACAAACCGCCCTCTTCTTGTACCCGACTCTGTGCGGATCAAGATTCAGCTGGCTGAAAGATCTTCAGATGCCAGCATAACATTTGATGGTCAGGCCGGGTGTGAAATTGATACAGGGGATGTGATCACCATCCAGAAAGGGGATCATCCGATTCATGTGATCACGCTGCTGGACCATGACGATTATTTCGATCTGCTCAAGACAAAACTTCGATGGAGTGGGTCGAGAGTTTAGGGGCAGGGTTGGAGGATCGGAGGGGTGGAGGTTTGGAGGGTGGCTGACAGCGGTGAGCCATGAGCACCTAACAGTCTAATAGCCTACAGCCTAAACCCCTACGAAGGTAAGAAGCATTCTTACCTTCGTAATCCTGCATCGGTGTTTTCCCCCACGGCTTCAGGGGGCAGATTCGGCTTTATGAGGAAATTTTTCTGCAGGGATTGGAAGACTTTATCCACATTTTCAACACCATCCCTTACTTCCTGGATAAACTTTGTCGTAGACGTCGTAATCTCCGGGACGTCCTGACTTCCTTTTTCAACATTTTCCAGAATCGCTTTAATGGTGGGCATGTTGGTTTCAATCTCAACCAGGATGTCTTTCAAGATTGCCACACTTTCTGTTACACTCATGGTAAGCTTTTCAACACCGGCCAGGCTGGCTTGTGCCTGATCCATCGTGCCGGGTGCTTTTGAGCTGGCTTCCGAAAGGGAGGTCAGTATTTTGCCAACACTATTGAGTCGCAGCAATATGTCATCCAGTAATTGGGTAGACGTTAACAGATTCCCCAGTGTACCATCGCCATCTTCAATTCTCTTTGTTATGATTTCAATATGTTGAGTGGTTTTATTGACGTTTTCAATGGCGGACAAAAGTGGTCCATTGGGATCTTTGAGTGTTTGTGTAAATTCGGCGATATCTTGAATTGCCTGGACAAGTTTCTTGACGGTTTTTTCCACTTCAAATTCGTCTAGGAGATCGGTTATCGATTTTTTGGCCTTTGATGGAATATCACCTTCCTTGGGTAGCAACGGCGTATCGCCGGTGCCTGGAATAATGGAAATGTACTCGGACCCGATTAATGTAGGGCTCTCGACGGTAGCCAGCGTGTTGGTACGAATCCTTGATTCGTATTTTTTCAAAATGACCAGCTTAACCTTGACCTTGTTTTCGACGGTGATGTCTTTGACCTTGCCGATGTTTGTTTTGAACAGCTTTACATCCGCACCGACCTGCAGGTTGTAACTTTCATCAAAGGTCGTATAATACATATTATAGTTCTCAAACCAGTGCTTGCCCCGCCCGATGATAATGATGGTCGACAACAACAGTAAAGCGATAAAGATGACAAATATCCCGACAATTTTTTCTTTCCTGTTATAATTGAGTTCCATATTTAGTTACCTTAGGGGGTTAGGCTGTAGACTATTAGACTGCTAGGTGCTTTCTGCTATTCGCTGTCAGCCACCCTTCCAACCTTGTAGGCTGGGAAGCTATAATGCTGGGATACTGAGAAGCTGGCATCTGCTTAGAGCTTAAAGCTTATTGCTCTTGGCTATGAGCTACCCTCCACCCCTTCAACCCGATGACCCTCCAACCCTAATTTCTTGAATTGTCCCTTTTGATATCACAAGTTCTCTCTTGGAGAAAGTTTCAATAAAATCTTTATATTCGGATAGAAAGACAACACACATGCCGCTACTTAGCATGCCGGACAATAAAGTGTTAAACAGCTCAAAATTCATGATTCCTACAAATTTTTCTGGATATTCCATGAGCAACAGCTCTGGTTTTTTTATAAGTTCTTTGACTGTAACGACAAAACGGTAGTCATGATCAGTAAGGGCTGCCGGTCTTAATTCGAGCTTATTCTCGAGTGAAAATAACCGGCAAAGTTCTTGCGTGCGCTGATTCAGCTGTCTGGAAAACGAGTTCGTGAAATAAGCATTCATGAGAAGCAGATTTTCCCGCACTGTTAAATTGCTTATCAGGGCAGAGTGGGACGTGATGAATCCGATTTTTTTCTTGGCGTCCAAAAGATTTCTGTAATTCGAAAAATCCAATTTGATTTCCCTGTAGCGATATTCTCCCTGCAAAGGGTGAATCAGGGTGGCCAGTGCCTTGAAAAGGTCGAGGGCATCATCTGCAGAATCCGTCGAAATCGAAACCACATCACCAGGGACCATGGAAAAATTAAAGGGCTGGAAAGGACGGCCCGTCTTATTGGAATTAAAAGAATAGTCAGTGAGTTCGATGCGTTTCATTTTTAAAGATAGAATAATACGGATATAACCGCACTGATGACCAGGCAGCTTCCAAGGCACTGCACGGATGCTTTGGAAGCTGCTACGGGAATCTGAGTAATATGTTGTTTTGTCTTGAATCCATGATGGAGACAAATGACGGTGATGGTAATACCGAACAGTACGGCCTTTATAATACCGACAATAATATCCGCGGCGGATAAAGTCTTGGCAATCTGAAAAAGATTGTCTCCAAGATTGATGTAGGTAACGAGCCAGACAACAGCGTAGCCGCCCACGATGGCGGTAATGTCGAACACGATAAAAAGACAGAGAATGGCGGATGTGATGCCCACCAGTCTCGGGACACAGACGACCCAGAGTGGGTCGAGGCCCGACATTTCCAGGGCGTCCATTTCATTTAAGACATTCATATAGCTGATTTCTATGGTAACCGCTGTTGCCGATCGGAGAATGATCAGAAGCGCCGTCAGGGTCGGCCCCAGATCTCGTATAAAAATCAGGACGATGTAATTTCCCAAGGGAGATTGCCCTGAAAGCCTGGAAAACTGAATGATAATCATACTGCCGATCAGCAAGGCAAAAAGAATGATAATTGGCAAGGACTGAACAGCCGTAAAATAGATCTGCTCCAGTGTAATTCTGCGTACCAGGGATATTCCTTTTTTGGGTGGAAGCACAATAATACGGAGAATTTGATAGGCAAACGTCAGAAGTGTGGCAAGCTGGTTCAAAGCATGGAGCGTTCGTCTGCCTATTGCACCGATGATGGTTTGCATACATGCCTTCAGATGTGCAGATCTCGATCTAGGATATGGTAAGCATTGAAGAACCTCGCAGCAAGCTCCAAGGAATGTTCTGCCGTACGTCAGTGCTTCGCATCGACCCTAATCCTGTCTAATTTAGATTCGTTCGCTGACCCCGCAGCAAGCTACGAGATTAGCGAGCACTGTTGCGGTTCAGCCGTCAGCACATTCCGGGAATCACCCATCCGCCAGACAGGTTGGTAGGTGCCCGTCTTGTTGTTGACACGAAAAAGCTTACAATATATAGTCTAAAAAAATCAACAAAATTAGATAAATATATGTCGGCAATTTCATGCTTATTGGGTTAAAGAACAGGGACGATGATGAAATATCGTTTTCATTTTCATGACAGATGGAAATTTTTACCTTGCTTCAAACAGCATGACAGGATCAGAAATCTTTTGGCAATTCTGTTGGTTGTCAGCGTATTGACCTTGTGGTCTTGTGGTCCGGAAACCATTGTGCTGCGACCCAGCCTGGATACGCCCTCTCAACATGTTGATAACGGATATAAGTTGATGGCATATGGTAAAACTGCCGCCGCCACCAGGGAATTTAAACGATCTATGGAGCTCGACCCCGGGTATGCATCCGCGTACGTGGGGCTTGGAATCCTATATGGAATGAAGGGGGATATAGATCAAGGAAGAGCCCTGATGGAGAAAGCAAAGGTCTTGGCCAAAAATGAGGAGCAGAAAAAAGAAGTTCAACTGGGGTTCGAGCGACTGGATTATATTGAAAGCGAAAAGCAGTAAGCCTCAAGCAGCTTACCGCCAAATGCTTATTGCTTAAAAAACACAGCCCTTAACTATAAGCCATATTCGGCAGATAGCTAAGGGCTTTTTTAACCGCTTTAGGTTTTTAGGGGTTTAGGCTGTAGGCTATTAGGTGCCTACAGCTGATAGCGACCAGCTACCCAATACTGATCTTACGTTTATTGTCTTTGGTGTGCGCATTTGGCTTTAAGCGTTAAGCACCTAACAGTCTATAGTCTAAATTCCTACAGTCTGTTGTCTATCCCCTCCAACCCTCTGCTATCTTATGTCCCGATATTCCATGAAGAAAGATACTTTTTCTGCTCGCGGGTGAGTCGGTCAATCTTGATGCCCATGGAAACCAGTTTTTCTTTTGCTATGGCCGTGTCTATTTTTTCCGGAACCGGGTGTACATCCAGATCCAGCGAATCTGCGCGATTGACCATATGTTCGATGCAAAGTGCCTGATTTGCAAAACTCATATCCATAACACTTGACGGGTGGCCTTCTGCGGCGGCCAGGTTGATAAGTCTGCCGTCACCCAACACATTGATGCACTTTCCGTCCGCCATCACGTACTCCTCGACAAACGGCCGGAGCATCCTTCTGCTTTTAGCCAGTTCGTCCAGAGATATCAGATCCAACTCAACGTTGAAATGACCGGAATTAGCCACGATGGCACCGCCCTTCATAACAGAGAAATGCTCTTTTCGGATAACATTGATGTTACCGGTTACGGTACAGAAAAAGTCACCCAGGCGGGCGGCTTTGCTCATGGGCATAACAGAGAACCCATCCATAACTGCTTCCAGGGCAGTCAATGGGTCAACCTCTGTAACGATGACGTTTCCACCCATGCCTCTTGCCCTCGCGGCCAGACCCCGGCCACACCAGCCATATCCGCAGACAACAAACATGGAACCAGCAATCAATCGGTTCGTGGCGCGAATAATGCCGTCCATGGTACTCTGGCCGGTGCCGTAGCGATTGTCAAAGAAGTGTTTTGTCTTGGCATCGTTGACGGCAATGATGGGGTACTTCAACACATGGTCCGCTGCCATGCTTTTGAGCCGGATGACACCGGTCGTGGTCTCTTCTGTCCCGCCCTGGACCAGATCAATGAGCTCGGATCGTTCTGAATGGAGGATGGAGACCAGATCGGCGCCATCATCCATGGTGTACTGTAGCTTTTTGTCGATAATCGCGTTGATGTGGTTGTAGTAAGTCTTGTTGTTTTCACCTTTAATGGCGAAAACGGCGATTTTGTCATTTTTTACAAGAGAGGCGGCCACATCGTCTTGTGTACTCAGCGGGTTGGAAGCACAGAGAGAAACCTGGGCACCACCGGCTTTGAGGGTCTGCATCAAGGAGGCTGTTTCCGTTGTCACGTGAAGGCAAGCACCTATACGTTTTCCTTTCAATGGTTTTTCTTTTTCAAATCGTGCTTTGATACGATTCAGCACCGGCATGTTCTGATTGGCCCACTCAATGCGTAATTTGCCGTCCTTGGCGAGTTTCAAATCTTTTACATCATGATTCATATTCGTTTTTCTCCTGTTTGTTACTTTCATGTATTTAAGAATCTCGCAGCAAGCCACGGTGAATACGCTCGTTGTTGCGATTCATGCTTGTAGTTGCAGAACCGGAATGTCTGAAAATATTTACAGGTTATAGGCCTGCTTTTTTTCTTATTTCGTCTACTTTGTTGGTATGCTCCCATGAAAATTCAGGCTCGGGTCTGCCAAAATGACCATATGCGGCTGTTTTATGGTAAATAGGCCGCAACAAATCAAGGTACTCGATAATGGCGGCTGGGCGCAGATCAAAGACATCCTTTACGATATCCTCCACCTGTTGCTTGGGGATAACGCCGGTTCCCATGAGATCCACCATAATGGAAACAGGTTCGGCCACACCGATGGCATAAGCGATTTGAATTTCACATTTTTTCGACAGACCGGCTGCCACGATATTTTTGGCAATATGCCGACCCATGTAGGACGCACTCCGATCTACTTTGGAGGGATCTTTACCGGAAAAGCAGCCGCCCCCATGGCTTCCCTGGCCGCCATAGGTGTCGACGATAATTTTTCTCCCGGTAACACCGCAGTCGCCCATGGGGCCGCCCACGACAAACTTACCTGTGGGATTGATGAAATAACGGGTATCGCCATCCCGCAATTCCGCTGGTATGGTCTTTTTGATGACCTCTTCGATAACGGCTTCCCTGAGTTCTTCATAGGACACGTCTGGCTTATGCTGGGTGGACACCACCACCGTATCCACCCGCCGGGGCGTGCCATTGTCATATTCGATGGTGACCTGGGATTTGCCGTCCGGTCTCAGAAAATCAAGGGCGCCGCTCTTGCGGGTCTGGGCGAGACGTCTGCACAAATTGTGTGCAAATGTAATGGGCATGGGCATGAGTTCGGGTGTTTCATCGGTGGCAAAGCCAAACATCAGGCCCTGGTCGCCGGCACCCTGTTCCTTGTAAAGCCCTTCACCGGTGTTGACGCCCTGGGCGATATCGGGAGACTGTCTGTCGATGCTGGTAATGACGGAACAGGTTTGATAATCAAAGCCCATCATGGAAGAGCTGTAACCGATGTCCCGGATGGTATCACGAACAATCTGGGGTATGTCCACATAGCATTGGGTGGTGATTTCGCCGGCAATAAATGCCAGACCGGTGGTTACGAGTGTTTCACATGCAACCCGGCAGTTTTTGTCCTGGGTCATGATGGCATCCAGCACGGCGTCGGATATTGCATCGGCAACTTTGTCCGGGTGCCCTTCCGTTACCGACTCGGATGTAAAATAGAATTTTTCCTTTTGCATGTTTGTCTCCTTACATATGGGTACCGCCACTGCTTGCCGGATTTACCCGTAGTTTTATATAGCAACGTATAAGCATATGGCAATAAGTGGAAAATGTCAATATTTGGGAGGAGACACTTTTCTGGCTTCAATTTGTCGATGAAAACGGCCATTGGGTGTTACTATGGCATAGATTCGGTTTTTGGTGTGGGGTGCTTATCCGGGTTGTTCAGGCGCCCATCATTTGACAGACCAGGTTTTCCGCCATGTTTAAATCCAGGCGATTCATGTTGAGCACCAGGTGATAGAGACCTGGGTTGTCGTAATCTTTTTTGTGTATTTTGCCGTACAAATTCAGGCGACGCTTATCTTCGTTGATGATGACCTGGGTCGCTTTCTTCTCGGAAAAATTAAACCGGTCGATCAGGAATTTCACGCGATTTTCAAATTCATTCACCAGCAGAATGTGGAATGCGTCTGGATGGTCGTTCAGGATATACTGACTGCCGCGGCCGATAATGACCACGTCGTTTTCATCGGCCATTTTTGCGATAATCAGGACAAGGTAGTCGAGATAAATCTGTTCGTCCAGATAGCCTCTTTCGTCTTTAAGGACACGGTCAATCCATTTCTGGGAAACCATGGATGAGATAACCCGTGATAACTTGCTGCCGGCCTCTTTTTCAAAGGATTCGACCCACTGGGGTGAAACATTCGCCTCTTTGGCGATTTCCTGGATGATTTCTGTATCTGCAAAGGTATATCCGAGTCTGTCTGCAATCATTTTTCCGAGGGTTATTCCCCCGGCGCCGAATTGTCTCGATATGGTGAGGACCGCCATCTATATTACCTCCAAAGGCTGATTATGTTACGGGTGGAATCAGTAATGTGGGGAGTATCGTTTTTTCTGCCAGGTATCGGGGTGTGCTCCCGATGAGTTTTTCTTTTAGAGACGGATTTGAGGATGTACCGGTAATGACCATGGTAGCATTGCACTCTTTAGCCGCCATTACAATTTCTTTGGCAGGATTTCCGACATATACAGCCGGCGATGCGTCTATTCCTTCTGCGCTGAGCATATCGCACAGGTCATCGAGTTTCCGGCGAATATCCTTTCTGGTTTTCTGGACACCCATGGCCGATGATTCTTTCAGACTTTTTGGATCCCCCACATGAATAATGGTTACCTTTTTAATGACCGGGGCCATACGTTGTAAATAATCGATTGCTTTCTGATCTGTTTTGGAGAAGCACGTGGCAAGAAGCGGTCGATCAAATGGTTTTTCTACGGCGATGGTATTGTCGGGTTTATACTTGTATACCAGCACCGGTGTCCGGGATCGACGGATAATTTCCAGGATGCCCGAAGAAGAATACAGCTGTTCGATACGGCCTTTTTTCTCATGGCCGACCACCACAAGATCGATATCTTCTTTTTCAACCGCGGTGATTACCTGCTTTACCAGGCTGCCCACAACAATATAGGCGCCAACTTCGAGTCCTTTTTCAAATAGGGTCTCAGCCCAGTTGATGAAGCGGATGTTGGCCATTTCCCTCAGACGGATTTCTTCAATCTTCTGGTATCCCTTCCCTCTTCTCAGGGCAACTTTTTCCCGTTCGATGACATTGAGAAAAACGACGTGCTCGAGGGAGGCTTTTCTCAAGTCCATCAGAGACTCGACAGCATCAAACCAGAGCTCTTCAAACTTGGTAACAAATAATATTTTCCGGATATCCATAATGGTGGTTCCTTGTGTACTCTTGTGATTTCCGCGGCTCATTCAAACAGATGGTCAGGCGGCATGGCGAACACCGGCACGTTGACAGATCAACTTAGCCGATAAACTTATTGATGGCGGCTGAAAGCTCTTCGGGTTCAACCGGTTTTTCAAGATAGATTTCAGGTTCCGGTACACTCTCGCCGCCAAACTCGGTCAGGGCTTTCTGGGAACGTAGAAATGTCCTTTTTGCGATGCCGGAGAGTAGAATGACCGGAATATGTTTCAGGGATTTGTCGGTTTTCAACTCTCTGAAGAGCCGGATGCCGCTCTGTCTTGGCATGAGCACATCCAGAATGACAAGATCCGGTTTTATTTCTTTGAGCAATTTGAGTCCTTCCTCACCATTGCTCGCTTCTATGGGTGTAAATCCATTTTCCTCTACCACGGTAACATTGAACAACCTCACATCAGGATCGTCGTCTATGACAAGTACGTTTTTACTCATGATAAGGCCTCCCACTGCCTGAATAAATCGGCTATTGATTTTATCAGCTTATTTAACTTTCTTTCGGTTTAAAAGACAACTTCATGATAAACGTCGTTCCCTGGTTCAAATGGGAAATGACGTCGATACTTCCATGGTGTTCTTCAATGAGTTTGCGGGTTACAAGCAACCCGAGTCCGGTACCCTTGGCGCCCTTTGTGCTGAAAAAGGAAGAAAAGAGTTTTTCCTTGACACTGTCAGACATACCGGAGCCATTATCCGAAACTTCAAAGCGGATGGTTGTTTCGCCTTCGAGGGCTGTCAGGACGCGGACTTCATGTTTTTTGTCGACATTGTCATCTAAAGCACATGCATCAATGGCGTTGGATACCAGATTTAAAAGGCTTTGATGGACCGTGTTGGGGTCCATGCTGACTTCACCGATGGTTGTCGAGAAGTCCTTGGCGATGCTAACACCATGGGTGCTTGCCATCTCTTTTACGAGTTCACAGATATCATCGGCGATATTGTTTGGAAAACAATTCTGGTATTCGGGCTCTCTTTCTTTTGAATAGGACAGAAGATCCATGACCAGATCGGATGTTTGATCGATGTTGCGCTTGATCATCTGCCAACCGCTGACTAGTTTGTCTGTGTTATTTTTGTCAATACCGAGATCGACCAGGTAACGCCCTCCTTTGAAGCCGGCCAGAATATTTTTAATGCCATGGGCCATGCCTGCTACAGTCTGGCCTATGGCGCCAAGACGTTCGGAGTTGATCAGGTCATGTTCGAGCTTTTTGATGTCCGTCAGATCCTGAAAAAAGGCCACAACACCCATCATCTGATCGTTTTCAAACAAAGGCGTTCCTGAAAAGTTGACGGGTATCTGCTGACCGTTTTTTGATTGGATCACCGCCTCTTCCCACAAAGTGAGGTGGCGCAGTTCAGTGATGTTTATTTTATTTTCGATGGAGTGAAAGACTTCTTCAGGGAGCAGGTCTTTTGCATTCAGTTTTTCTTGAAGAGTGGGCCGGGAATAGCCGAATAGTCGCTCCGCTTCCGGATTGAAAAGAACGATATTCCAGTCTGCATCTGTAGCCACGATGGCATTGTTAGAGCAACTGATGAGTCTGGACTGGAAATTGGCTTTGCGGCGGACTTCTTCCTGTAGAATTGAGTTTTCAATGGCAACACCCATGCGGTTGCCGATGAGCTCCAGTACCTGCCGGTCTTCCGTGGTGAACTGTTTTATCTCTCTGCTGCCTGCCCGGATAACACCAAATGCCTTTTTTTCCTTGTCCACCAGCGGGATATAAGCCAGGGATTGGAAGCCGACTTTTTTTAGTATGACAATTTCGTCATTTTTAACATTGTTGATGTCTTCGAAAACTTCAAAATGATTGCTCTGGGCAATTTTGAACACCATGCTCATTTTGTCAGGAATACCATATTTTCTACAAAGTTCGCCATACTGGCCATGGCTGTATTTGAGATAGAACTTGCCATCCTCCGCAAGGATAAAAACACAGATGACATCAAACGAAAAAATGTCGATAACTTTCTGCAGGGTATTGTTGATCCTGCCGTCCAGATCCAGTGGTGCACTTAGTGTCGAATAGATAGAGCAGAGTGTTCCCAATTCTCTGGTGTGCCGTTCGCGCTCTTCTTCCGCCTTTTTTTCATCAGTTCGATCCCAGATGGTCTCGATGGCGCCGGTCACGGTACCATCCGGGTCTTTTATGGGGGCAGCCGTGAAAAAAATCCATTTCTGCTCATCTTCCAGACGACCAAAAGATTCTTGGGCCTCATATGCACCGTCTATCAACTCAGATTTTTTCCACTGGGTGCCATAATAACGCCAGAATTCTTCTTCACCGGCCCCGTCTAAAATAAGATCCGCCATGGTGGGATTCTTTTCATCAAAGGAAGGTTTCCAGTGCTGGTCTGTGCCGATGATCTCATCCGCAGAATACCCGGTTAACTTTTCGCAGGCTTTGTTCCAGTGGGTGACGATGTGGTCTTTGTTGATTACAAAAGTGGGGATGGTACTCCCCTGAATGATCTGGGTCATGGTTTTTTCGCTGGCTTTGAGGGCTTTTGCTCTTTGGGCCAGTTCCGCGTTCTGCTTCTCACGTTCTGCTTCGGCTTTTTTCGCTTCGGTTTGGTCCCAGATGGTTTCAATGGCACCGATGATTTGCCCTTCCGGCGATCGAATGGGGGCGGCCGTGAAAAAACACCATTTACCCTTATCCCCCAGGTTGGGGAAAAAGACCTCGGCCTCATAAGCTTCTTCAAGCAGGGCGGATTTGTGCCATTTGGTCCCATAAAGGTGTTTGATTTCCAGTTCACTGGTCTGGTCTAAAATGACGTCAGCCATGGAGGGGCGTTTCTGGTCGTAGAAGGGTTTCCACTGATCTCTGGTACCCACCATCTCTTTGGAGGGCAGACCCGTGAGATTTTCCAGGGCCTTGTTCCAGTGGGTAATGACATGATTGTTGTCGATGACGAATGTGGGGATAGTACTGCCCTGGATGATCTGGGACATGATCTGCTGGCTTGCCGTTATGGCCCGGGTTTTTTCCGTCAAGGCGATGTTGTTTTGTTTTCGCTCCTCATGGGAAATTTTTTCTTCTGTTTTGTCCTGCAGTGTCTCGATGGCGCCGATGATGATGTCTTGCGTATTCTTAATCGGTGCAGCCGTGAAAAAGAGCCATTTACCGTTGTCGCCAAGATGTTCGAAGAATTCTTCGGCTTCAAAAGCCCCATCGATAAGATCCGATTTTTTCCACTTCGTCCCATAGTAGCGCCAGACTTCTTCCTCCTTTACACCGTCCAGGATCAGATCGGCCATGATGGGTCTCTCTTTTGATCGAAAGGGTTTCCATTGGTGGTTGGTGCCAACGATCTGGTCGGCGGAATAGCCTGTCAGTTTCTCGCAGGCTTTGTTCCAGTGGGTAACGACATGGTTTTTGTTGATCAGAAAAGTTGCGATGGTGCTGCCCTGTATGGCTTGAAACAGAGCTTTTTCACCGTCCACCATTTCTTTGCGGTTTGTCTGTGCGAAGACGTCCTGTTCTTTAATCAACTGAAGGGTTGATTCGTAAAACTGTTCAAATAGAGCTTCTATCTCTGCTGCGTTGTTTTCACCGTCGCTAATCTTTTTTAGCACCTCTGATTTTTTTGTATTTATGGACAGCTGCTGCAAAATGGAGCGTGCTTCGAAAAAATCGATAAACTGGACTCCGGGAGGTTTATTCAAGAGAATATCTTCCCCCAGGCTAATGTCTTTGGTCAGTTCTATAATCAGATCCAGGTTTTCAAGCTTGAAAAGCTCTTTGTAGTCGGTTGTGGTAAAAATTCCCATTTCACCGGCATAAGCCATCCCGATGGCTTCCGGATCCAGATCTGCCACTCCGATGACGTTCGGTTGTTTTGTACCGAAACCCTCTCCGAAAAAGGACCTGAGAAGAGCCAGACAGAATCGACCTCCTCCGACGATGGCGATATGGGCGTTTTCTAATCGGTCTATCATGGATTGCTTTCCTATCTTTTTAGGGAATCAACAGAACCGGCAGTTCTGACAATTCTGCTATTTGATGAGATACACCACCCAGCCAGTACTCCTGAAACCAGTCTTTTCCTGTTTTGCCCATCACAATCATGGAGGCCTTGTGGTCACGTGAAAGCCTGACAAGCTCCTGTACGGTTTTTCCGGCTGAAAGGTGGTACTCGGCGTTCATGCCGAATTGTTTGATTGTCCGGCTGTATGCCTTGAGTCGTGATTTACTCTTTTTTTCAATCCGGCTGCGTTTGTCCCTGTCCATTCCGTAGGATAATTTGGCACCGATGACATGCATTACGAGGATGGTTTCTGCGAGTCCTTTAAGTGCTGACATGCTTTGCATGGCATTTTCTGATGGTTGCGACCAGTCCGTGGCGAGCATCGGTCGATCAAAAATATGTTCGTTGGTTCGTGTAAGCTGTTCATTTTCCCATTCAAACTGAACCATATATTTACTCATCAGAACCGGAACCGTGCTCCGTCGCAGGATGTCCATGATGTGCGACCCGACATATACCTTTTCCATCAGGGTTCTTTTTTTTCTACCGATGACAATCAGGTCGACACCCTCTTCTTCGGCAATGGACAGAATTTCCGCATTTGGGGCGCCCACTTGGATCCTGATGCGGCTCTTTATGCCGTGTTCGATCAGAATGTTCTGCCAGTCTTCAAACCGCATCCGTGCTTCCGCTTTCAACTGGACCACTGTTTCCTTAAGATAGCCGCCATACGGGACGAAAGAGACCTCGTCCCTTGGAATGATATGGGTCAGGATGATGGATTCCAGCCCCACTTTTTTTAATTCCATAATGGTTTTCAAGGAGTTGAGCGCTAGCTCTCTGAAATGTGTGTGAAACAATACCTTTTTGAAAATCATGAACCAACTCCTTTTCAAAAGAAAATGAGGGAGACGATGGCAAATGTGGGAACAAGAAAGATCACGGAATATTTCAATATATAGCCAAAGAAGCTTGGCATGGGTGTTCCGGATTCTTCGGCAATGGAACGGACCATAAAGTTGGGTGCGTTGCCGATATAGCTGCATGCCCCAAAGAAAACCGCCCCGGTTGAGATGGCTTTTAAATAAATCGCATTTTCGGTCATTAACAAAGGCACGGCCTGGGCCTCTGTGAGGTCGGAATAAAAACTTCCCAGGGCTGTATTGAAAAAGGTGAGATAGGTGGGTGCGTTGTCCAGGAAACTGGACAGAGCGCCTGTGATCCAGAAATAGTGATAGGGTTTCTCCACCATGTTGATCAGGAAGGCCAGCTGGCCCTGGGTGCCGGCCTTCAGTATCAGCAGACAGGGTATCATGGTGATGAAGATACCGATAAAGAGATATGCCACCTCGATGATGGGAAACCAGGTAAAATCATTGTCCTCTCTGAGTCGAATAGGCGTCGCGATGAGGGAACCCACACCCAACAGAATCAGGAGACCATCCCGAAGCCAGTCCTGAATTGCCCGGTGAACACCCAGGATATTGATCTCACCCAAGTCAATCATGCCGCTCATCAGGACGGAGCCCACCACACCGCCAAGAAATAAAAAGTTGTAGGTTCCTTCGATCTTGAGGGATTCTTTGGCTTCATCCTTAGGAACTGAAACAGCTTCTTTACGGTAATAATAGGTATCCAGAAAGAAATAGATGATCAGAAGCACAACTGACACCACCAGCATGTGGGGCATGATATTAAAAGTCCAGAAAAATGAGACGCCATGGAGGTAGCCCAGGAATAAGGGGGGGTCCCCCAGGGGTGTAAGAGAACCACCGACATTGGCGACCAGGAAGATGAAAAAAACCACCATGAAGGTTCTGTTTTTTCGATAGTTGTTTGCCCGCAAAAACGGACGTATCAAGAGCATGGCAGCCCCGGTGGTTCCCATCCAGGAGGCCAGGATAGCACCGATAATCAGTATGATGGTATTCACGACCGGTGTTCCCCGCAGGGAGCCCCGCAAGAGGATACCGCCTGAAATCGTATAAAGTGACCAGAGAAGGATGATAAACGGCACATAGTCTACCAGGATGATATGTAGAATTTCGTATAAAGCGCCCCCTTTAAATGCCAATAAAAAGGGGATACCCAGAGCGGCGGCCCAAAAAGCGGAAACCTTGCCGAAATGATGATGCCAGAAATTCGGTAGAAGAAGGGGCATAAGGGCGATGGAAAGCAGCATGCATGCAAAAGGGATACAGCTCCACAGGGGCAGGAGTTCTCCCAGGTTGGCATGTTCACCATGTGCCGATGCTTCGGCTGAATGGTCAGTTGTCCCGTGGGCATCCGGATTCTTGGCAGCATGCCCAGTACCAATGGTCTCTGATGTGTGGTTGCCGGCAAATACCGGTTCCGAGTATAACAAGGCACATAGCAAGAAGAAAAAGACTAGTATTATTTTTTGCAAACGCATTTACAAGCACCTTTTCTTATAGTACCTTTACAAACCATCTTCACGCTGGCAGATTATTGACGTTGAGGTACATCGGTTGTGTAATGGTACCATTGTAATCATCAAAGCTGAGACAAGATATTGAAAGCACATCCTATACAAAGTTTCAATATAATTCAACGGCTGATCCAAAAACTGAAAAAATAATCATTGCAATTTCAGATGTGTATGCTAACGAAGAATCCCTGCTATTTGATTCCCGGAGCATCAAGGTCTTTAAATGCCGGGGGAATAGCGTGAATATCGAGTACAAAAAGCATCGTGCCTGGGCAGAAAACCTTTCCATCGTCATGCAGATAGGATTGACCATGGCAGGGTGTGTTGGTTTCTGCTTTTTTGTCGGGCTGACCCTTGACCGGTGGCTTGGTATCCGGGGTCTGTTTACTGTCGTATTTATTCTTTTGGGGATCGCAGGCGGAGCAAATGTGGTTTATCGTCAGATTATGGATATCATCGAGCCGAAAAAGTAAAGCGTCATTATAGGGAAGAATGGAACCTATTCATCAAATACAGAGAAAATTCGGATCCAGGGCAATGGTCACGGCCGTTATTGCCGGGATGGTTTTTATTCTGGTGGGACAAAAGCCGATTGCCAAGGGTCTGGTGCTCGGTTCTATTTTCAG
>RCNC010001165.1_pt1 | contig 17568 bp, 15 predicted proteins | sample 2041301 | NCBI WGS metagenome assembly RCNC01 (sample SAMN09708231, study PRJNA481090) | Marine sediment metagenome, whole genome shotgun sequencing project. | biome: marine sediment; feature: ocean; material: sediment; isolation source: Sewage treatment plant 13A marine sediment (STP13A) ... | reverse complement strand
CCAAGGCGCCGAGGGTGACGCCGTAGTACTTTACTGCAATCCCTTGGCAACGCGGGATCTGGAATCCTCCCGCTTTCCCGAAAGGGTAAAAACATGAGATAATTATTGTTATTGCAGGAATTCACGTCCGGTTGGCTCCTGCATATCCGTCAAAATGAAACGTTTTCTTTATTTTTACAGAATGTTAAATTATTTTTCACATGTTTTTATGCAGCGATGGGGTTGTACTCGGGTGCCAAAAATAAGGAGGTCCTCCGGCTGTGGGCAACAGTGACAAGCGCTTTTGCCTACAGCCGGCATGGTAGTGGTTAAAAGCGGTTAGCGCTTGATATTCAGCAACTCGGCCAGAATCTCGTCGCTGGTGGTAATGACCTTGGAGTTGGCCTGAAATGCCCGCTGGGTCGTGATCATCTCAACAAATTCGGTGCCCAGGTCCACGTTGGACATCTCAAGGGTGCTGGGCGCAATGGAGCCCATGCCAGCTGAGTTCGGCGGTCCGATAAGGGCTTGGCCGGAGCCCATAGACTCCGCATATAGATTGCCGCCCTGCTTGGCTAAACCCGAGTAACTGGGGAAATCTGCCAGAGCGAGCTGTGCAAAGGGGATCATCGAGCCGTTGGAATAAATGCCGGTAAAATAGCCATCCTCATCAACAGAAACGGATTGCAGGCTTCCGGAAGGATATCCGTCCTGACTCTGGGCGGTCTTGCTGGACTCGGAACTGTATCCGGTAATGCTGCCATCGGAAGCACCGGCAGCATCGAGATAGTTCCAGTTCAGGGTCATCGGCGTCGTTGCCGGATCGATACCGGTTAACACGATGGTTGGATTCGCATTCGCAGGTACGCTTGCGGCCGGGTCCAGATTGCCGCTCGCGTCAAATACAATGGACCCGGTGGATGCAGATGCAGCCAGCGGATTGTCGTGGCTTACGGCCACGTCCCAGTCCCATCCGGTCGCCGTGCGTGTGAAATTGACATCCGTCACCGCTTCCGACCCCAATGAGTCGAAAGCGGTGATGGAACTCGTGAACGTATCTCCGACAGCAGCATCGCTGTTCAGGTTCATTCCAAAGGTAATATTTTGGGTGGGATTGGGGGCACTGGTGCCGTTGGGCAGCGTAATATCGCCAATCCCGCCGATAGCCCCGGTGGCGGGATCCATAGAATAGCCCTGGGCGATGAAGCCGTCCGGGGTGACCAGGTTCCCATCCTTATCCCACTCGAACTGGCCGGCCCGCGAGAAATATGAAATTTGGCTGCTGGGGTCGTTAACCATGAAAAGTCCTGCACCGTTGATGGAAAGATCCGTTGCACTATTGGTGTTTTCCAGGGAGCCCGGCTGCCACTGGGGATTCACCCCGTTAAGTGTCACACCGCGTCCGATCTGGAGACTGGTCTGGCTCACCGAAGCGCTGAAGATGTTTGCAAAAGATACGCGCGATGATTTGAACCCGGTGGTGTCGACATTGGCGATGTTGTCGCCGATAACTGCCATGGCGCTGGTGTTGGCCTTTAATCCTGAGATACCGGAATACAGTGAACCGATCATGGGTGTTCTCCTTTTTTGACGGTTTTATTGATTAACTATTCGCTTTGGTTCCCCGTTTCCTCGATGCGGATCACCGAGGAAATGGGAACTTCACGGTCATTGATTAATAGATTCGTGGCACCGGTTTTATAATCGACACCGGTGACGACACCGGTGGTGTAGCTGTTGGAACTGACGATAGCGCCATCGGCATTCATGGCCATGACGGTAAACGTGTAGGAGCCGTCGGCAACTACCGTTCCATTTGAATCCCGCCCATCCCACGCCATCTGCTGTTCGCCGGCTTGTCGGGTGCCCGCCTGGATATCGGTCACGAACCCCCCGAAATTGTCATAAATCTGGATGTATACACTGTCCGCGTCGTTAACCAGATCAAAGCGGATGGGATCCGGGTTTCCGCCGTTGACACCGAACATACTGCCGGTGGCGGTGACCGTTTTACCGATGAATCCGGAAGACTGAATGTTGTTCAATGTGGATTGATAGACTTCAAACCCGCTTAGTGTGGACTCGATGTTCTGAAGCTGTTCGAGGGAGCTGAACTGGGCCAGTTGCGCTGTGAACTCGGTACTTTCCGCTGGGTTCAGCGGGTCCTGGTGCTGCAGTTGGGCCACCAGCAGTGTCAGAAAATCATCTTTCCCCATCACGCTGTTTTCCTGCGTTTTCGGGGTGCTGGCTTGACTGTAGACATCGGATACACTCATGACTGTCATTGTTCTTCACCTCTGCAAGTATGCGTGTCGTCGTGAGGGTCACCTGCGCTTGAATCAGGCAAAATAGTTGATCCCATCACGGTTGTGCTGAACATCGTCGGGGTGATTGCCGCCATCCCGATTCAAGGTTTCCGGATCCTGCTCCTTGGCCTGTTGCCGACCGTTCTGAGAAGAATGGTGCTTAAACATCTGGGCGAATTGCTCGCGACTGTGCTGTTGATTCGCATCCGGGTTAACCATGACCTCGAACTTGTCGATGGCCAGACCCTGGTTCTGCAGTTCCGTTTTCAAATGGTGCAAATGGGTTTCTATGATTTCCTTCACCACTGGCCGGTCCGTCATGATGCGCACCACCAGTTGTTCCTTGTCCGCGGCGATGTTCATCTGTACATTGCCGAGAAATTCAGGCTTCAGTCGGATCTGGATTTCGGAGCGCCCATGGATAGAACGCATGGCGGCTTTGTCTACGATTTGATCCATCACCGTGCTCTGGAACGTTTTTACCGCCGAGTCTTCCGTCCGAGTCAATGCGGCTGCCTGTCCGGTGGTTGGCTTGACGGCCATATTCGTCGCTTGGTCCCCTGCCAGGACTTTTGCCGTGTCCTGAAAAGGGTGCGCTTGGATCTGTCCAGAACCGGTGCGCTTCACAGCATCCGAGGACTGACCTTTTTGCCACTCCTCTTCTTTGACAGTTGCCAACTCGACCCGCGGTGCCGGATCATGCTTGTCTTTGCCCTGAAAATTGGCAGTATCGTCCTCTGAGGAAGCCGATGGTTGACCCGCCAATCCCGTCACCTTGGAATCTGGATCCTTGGTCTGGCCGGCAATGGGCTGTAAGTGGGGAGTTGCGGGATCGGCCGCTTTTCCAGCGATTCCAAGGCCGGTCGGCAACCGCTCCTGAATCAATCGGTTGGCGTGGGTTTGTCCCCCATCACCGGCTGGTGCCTGCGGTTTTGACAAGGAACGGGCTTCTCTCTTTTCTAACCCTTCTTCCGGCGGATTTTTTTTCACGACCCAATCAGGCGGACTTTCTTTAGGGTGCCCCTCATCTGCCTGCACGGCCTGGATGGGAACGCCTGAGGCAGCCGTCTGAAACAGCGGGCCTTTGCCGGCGGCTTGGGTATGCCCGCCTGCCGGGGTGTTCTCTTTAATCTGGCGCTCATCTGTCTGGTTGGACGGGTTGGGAATGCCTGAGGCTGCCGTTTGAAACAGTGGGCCTTTGACGGCGGCTTGGGTATGCCCGCCTGCCGGGGTGTTCTCTTTAATCTGGCGCTCATCTGCCTGATTGGACGGGTTGGGAATGCCTGAGGCTGCCGTTTGAAACAGTGGGCCTTTGCCGGCGGCTTGAGTATGCCCGCCTGCCGGGGTGTTCTCTTTAATCTGGCGCCCATCTGCCTGGTTGGACGGGTTGGGAATGCCTGAAGCGGCCGCATGAAACAGTGGGTCTTTGCCGACGGCTTGGATTTGCCCGTCTGACAGCATGTTTCCCTCTGCGGCCATCTTCTCTGGAACGTCGGTCAGCGCTTCAGGGGTGTGTTGGCCGGCGGGATAGGTGCGCTCATGATGAGCGATGATGGCATTGATAATCCCCTGTGGAAGCGGAACTTGCCCATTGTCGAGGCTTTCGCCATGCAAGGGGTGGGGGGCCTGCCGATCTGCCGAGAATTGTTCCCTTGCGTCGGCGAGCAGGGCCTGCAATTGATTGAGGGCGGGCAGATCTGAGTCAGGGTCGCTGGGTTGGAAATTCAAACCGCTATGCCCGTCAGCGTCCGCCGTCGCAGCGTTATCCATAAAATTCTGCACCCATGCCAGGAAAGAACGGGTGTTGTCATCGGCAAACAAAATGGTGTCGTCACTTACTGGCAGGCCGTGAAAGCCTTTCCCGATGTTTCCGGTTTTGTCCCCGAAACCGGATACTAATCCGGAAACCGCCTGCATGAGCCCGCTGAATGCGTTCATTGGCCCTCTCCGCTTTTTTGGATGGTTTTTCTGACAAACCGATTGACCGCTATCTCATCGATGAATTTCATTTCTTTTTTCAACATCATCTGATTATATCGATCGAGGCCTTGATCCTTGAGTTTCTCCAGAATCTGCCGTTTCTTCATGGCTTCGATCAATTCTTCCTGGTTTTTTGATTCCCGGTCCTTGATCTCACTGATTATCGCCACCTGCCTGGCAATGCCGTCGGAAAGCCGCTGGAGATAAGCGTGGTAAGCCACCACCTGATCACTGGAAACGCCTTTTGCCTGTTCCAGTTTCAATGCCGCGCGTGTATCCATTTCTTTGCTTTTCAACGATTTCATCTGTTGCTGGGCAGCCATTGCCAGTTGACGGATCTCGGCAAGATCTTTTTTCAGTTGGTCTTCGATAAATTGCCGATGATCGAGAACCGTTTGCATGTTGAATGTGTACATGGTTATCCTGCTATCTAAGCTTGTCTCGGTGAAGATCGAACCGGTGGTCTTTCCACACCGCTATCACGTTGATCAACAACTTCATTAGCAACCACTATGCCAGTTATTATAAAGTTTGCATCTATTTGTTTTTACTTTAATTTATCGACGTCCTTTGCGTGGCTGCTTTTTTTGCGTGAGTCATAGAGTGGGCAACAATTACCGCCGCTGGAGTTTTTTTCCCGGGCCCGATGGATGCTGCGGCCGTCAGAAGCCCTGTTATAAAATGCCGGCTGCCCCACCTTCTGCAAATGGCCTTGGAAACCGAAGCCCCCGTCTCCGGAGGCGCGTTGCTAGGAACAGGGTTGTTAGAACCGCTTTAGCAGGCTGTTGGGAGAGAAGGCCACTATTCCATCATGCATTTCAAGGCATCGGTACTTTCTTCAAAAGTCGATGCTTCGTGAATATCCTGTCGAAGATAATGGTTGATGGGTTCGATCATCTGGATGGCATAGTCGATTTGGGGATTGCTGCCTGCCGCATAAGCGCCGATGTTGATGAGGTCTTCGGCCTTGCGGTAGGTCGCCAGAACGTCCTTGATCCGAGCGGCGTGGTGTTTGTGATCAAGATCGGTGATATCTTCCATCACACGGCTGATGCTTTTTAAAATGTCGATTGCCGGATAGTGGTTCTGGTTGGCCAGATCCCGGGTGAGCACGATGTGGCCGTCAAGAATGGAACGCACCGCATCGGCGATGGGCTCGTTCATGTCGTCGCCTTCCACCAGGACGGTGTAAAGCCCGGTAATCGTGCCCCGATGTGAAGATGTGCCTGCCCGTTCCAGCAATTTGGGAAGCAGTGAAAATACCGAGGGCGTATAGCCCTTGGTGGTGGGGGGTTCACCCAGAGACAGGCCAATTTCCCGTTGAGCCATAGCCAGTCGGGTAACCGAATCCATCATCAGGTTGACGTGGTTGCCCTGGTCCCGGAAGTACTCGGCAATGGTGGTGGCGATGAATCCCCCGCGCAACCGTACCAATGGCAGATGATCGGAAGTGGCTACAACGACCACGGATTTTTTCAGTCCTTCCTCCCCAAGATCCTTCTGGATAAACTCGTTGAGTTCCCTGCCCCGCTCACCGATCAGCGCAATGATGTTCACATCCGCCGAGGTATGCCGGGCAATCATTCCCAGCAGGACACTTTTGCCGACCCCGGAACCCGAAAAAATCCCCATCCGCTGGCCGCAACCCATCGTCAGCAAACCATTGATGGCTCGAACACCCAGGTCCAGTGGCTGCTGAATGCGGTTTCTGAGCAGGGGGTTCATCGGATTGGCGTATATGGGATACTCGTCATCAGTCTCGATCGGCCCTTTTCCGTCGATGGGATTGCCCAGCCCGTCGATCACCCTGCCGAGCAGCGCCTTGCCCACACCCACATGCGCCTTTTCTTTGCGCGCCTCAACCTTGCACCCGGGACCTAAGGTTCGAATATCTTCCAACGGCATCAACAATACCGAGTCTTCCCTGAATCCCAGCACTTCAGCGCTGACCGTGCCGGTTCCACCCTCGGTGGTAATATCGCATACACTCCCGATCTGGGACGCCGGTCCGCTAGCTTCGATCACCATGCCGACGATCTTTTGTACACGTCCATTGGCCCGTATGGGGATCACGGACGCCATCACGTCATGGTATTTGTCGATGGAAAAGGACTGGAACATGATGGTGGGCTCAGCCTTCAGAATAAGGTTTGGGAAGTTGGTCTTTCAGCAGTTCTTCGATGATCTTGATCTGTTGATCGATCCGTGCATCCAGATCCCCGAGTTTGGTCTCGATCATACAGCCGCCCCGTTGGATCATTTCATCCGCTTCGAGACGCAAAACGGCGCCAAAGTCTTCGGCCAGGAGTAATTCCTGTTTAAACCCATTGACCGTGTCGATGTCCTTTGGATTCAGTCTTACGGTCAGATGACGGGGATCAACCACCTTTTTCATCGCCGTTTTGAGCACGTGGTTAATTACCGGGCCATGCTCGGTTTCATGACCAATGACTTTTTTGGCGATAGCCAGTGCCAGCCGAACCGTTTCCGTTTCCATTCGATCAACATCCTGCTGCCGGATACGGACCATCTCTTCCACCGCGCACTTGAGCGCAGCTGCACCGTGATCGATCTTTTCCTGCTGTGCGGCAATTGCCTCGGCACGGCCCTGACCCCTGCCTTTGTTGAAGGCCTCTTCAGCCAGATGTTGAATCTGTTCTTTTTCCTGAGGTTGCCCTCCCACGGGAAAGCGGTCATCCCTTCGGTCCAGGGCGTCACTGACAAATTGCCCGTGGGTGGATGCCGTTGCACAGCCTTTTTCCTGACTGCCGGGAATTTCAGGGAAATAGTAGAGTGCACATGACTCGGGCGAAGGCAGTGGGTTATCTTTGGGTGAGTTAGCCAACAAATTCCTCCCCTCCCCGCCCGCTGATGACCAATTCGCCCTTTCTTTCCATATCCTGGACGATTCTGGTAATTTTCTGCTGCGCATCCGTAACCTCTTTGATCCTGACCGCACCGGACACGTCCATTTCCTCCTTGAGTATCCCAGCTGCCCGGTCCGACATATTGTGGAAAATTTTCTCTTTTACTTCGTCCGTCGCCGCCTTGAGCGCAATGGCCAGTTCCTGAGATTCGACGGAACGCAATACTTTCTGCAGGCCCCGATCATCGACGAGAACGATATCGTCGAAAATGAACATGTTCTGACGGATCTCCTCAGCCAGACCGGGATCATTCTCTTCGATCTCCTCGATAATCTCCTCCGCAGCCGTTCCATCGATCATGTTCAATATTTCAGCCAGGCGCGGCACACCGCCGGCTTTTTGTGTGGATGCGGTTTCCTTGTTGGAAAGGATTTCTTCAAACGTGTGGTCGATCTCCTCTAACATACCGGCGGCCACCTTATCTAAACTGGCGATGCGGTAGGCGACATCGGGTCTCAATTCGTCGGGCAGAAGGGCCATCACTTCGCTGGCAACTTGGGGTTTCAGGTGAGCAATGATAAGGGAAATCGTCTGCGGATGTTCATTTTGAATCAGCTGAATCAACAGCTCAGGCGCAATGGATTGAATGGCTTTAAGATTGTTCCCCCGCCGGTGTTCTAAACCGTCACCGGCTGTTTCGGCCCCCTCCCCCGCCTCTCTACTTTCAATTTGCTCGGGTGGCTGTGCTTTCTCGAGAAATTCCCGGGCAACGCCTTCAACCAGCGCAGGGGAAACCGAACCCAGCTTGGACTGGAGTTTGATTATGAAATTTCGCTCCACTTTGCTGAGCTGATCCATCACCGGGGAGATGGTGTCCCATCCCAATGCCTGAACAAGGATAGCTGCTTTTATCGATCCGATAAGATTTCTGGGGTCCATAGGGCTGGGTTCGTTGGGTTCGTTGGGTTCGTTGAGTTCGTTGAGTTCGTTGCCTCTATCTTTGCGCGTCTCGCTTTCAGCGTTGAGCTATTTGCTTTCTTTACGTTTCTTTGAGCCATTCCTTCATGAGCTGGGTGGAACCGGAGCGATTATCATTGATTGCATTTTTTATTTGCCGTGTGTAACTGTTTTCCTTATCCGACTCTGCATAGCGTCGCTCCAACTCCTTGATTGTTTGCGGAAGCTGCTCCAGCATCTGGATTTCCTCAATGGGAGTTGATGTCAGCCAGCGGGCCAGCGGTTTGATGATCATCATAAAGGACAAGAGGAAAAAAATGGCCGCTGCCGCATACTTGATCAAGCTCTGGTGGGTCTTGATGGTCTCCATCCATCCGGGAGGTTCCGGAACAGATGTCATATCGGACGCCAGCTCCACTTCAAAGGGGATATTCACCACTTCTATTTTATCGCCTCTGTCCGCATCGTAATCAACGGCACTTTTGACGATATTCTCAAGCTTGGCCATCTCCTCCGTTGCTCGGGGAACGTATAACGCCTGCTCTCCTTCAGCGCCCTCTTCAGGCTGCTGGTAGGTGCCGTCTACCACCACGGCCACGGAAAGGCGCTGAATGCTTCCAATGGGCATAATCTGGCGATTGGTCAGCTTGCCCACTTCATAATTTTTCGTAAACTGCTGTTTTTTATTTTTACCGGTACCGCCCACCGCCCCCGTCCCCGTGTTGCTGGGAGTCACGTTGGCCTGAAAACCGGGAACGCCGGATGCGGTTCCGGCGGTATCATTTGAAACCGAGCTGGATGCCTGCTCGCTCCGAATCACCGAATTATCCGGCAGGAAAAGCTCTTCTGTTTTTTCCTGCTGGATGAAATTGAGCAGGCACGATACCCGGACGATGGCATTGTCCTGCCCCAGAACACTCTCCAGCATGGTTTTGACGCGATTTTCCAAAAGCCGTTCTTTTTTCTCCTGAAAGGCCAGTTGGTTCGACGTAATCTGGCTGACAGTGGATTTTTCCTTGAAACCGGCCAGCATTTTCCCGCTGTTGTCAATAATGGTGACATCCTCCGGACTCAAGCGGGAAACACTGGAGGAAATCAGGTGAACGATGCCCTGGACCTGGTCTTTGCTCAGATACTTGCCGCGCCTCAGCTTGAGAATGACCGAGGCTGTTGCCGGGTCCTCTTCTTCGATAAACAGGGACCGGGCTGGCATGACGATATGCACCCGGGAGCTTTCCACCTCCATCAATGTATTGATGGATCTGCTCAGTTCCCCCTGAAGCGCCCGCTGGTAATTTACATTCTGGACGAATTCGGTCATTCCCAATTGCGTGTCGTCAAAAACCTCGAATCCGATGCCAGTGCCCCGCGGCAATCCCTGAGAAGCCAGTTCTAACCGCGTTTCATAGATCTTCTCATAGGGGATGCGCACACCCGTGCCATCCATGGTAAGCTGATATGGGATCTGTTTTTCTTTCAGCTGGCTCAAGATTTCAGCCGCATCTTCCGGCGCCAAATTGCTGTACAGGGGGTGCAAGTCGCCGCTTTCCGACCAGGTCAATAAAAAGGAGAGCCCGGCAACGGTGCCGCCGACCAGGATGGCCATGGCCACCAGCTTTCCCGTGGAGAGTCCCTTGAAAGCCATTTTTAGTTGTTGCGGCAGTGTGGACAATGAAAAGGCCATCGCTACTCCGTTTGACGGTTCAGAAATTCCGGGTTCTGGGTTCCGAGTTCTGGGTTCAGCGTTCAGCTATCATATGGACATTCGACGAATTTCGTCGAAGGCGGTCATGAGCTTGTTGCGGATCTGCAACACCAATTCAAAGGAAATCTCCGCTTTTTTCATGGAGATCATCGTGTTGTGAATATCCTGGTTCTTGCCGGTGGCCAGATCGTTGATGGCCTGATCCGCATTCAGCATTTGCCCGTTGACCTCGGTCAGCGAGCGTTTGACATAGTCACTGAACGGTGATGGCGACGCTTCAGGTGTCTGTTTATTTGACGGATCAATTTCAGGCAGGATCGACTGCAACTTCGAAATCGTCAGATCGTTCATGTGTTTTTCCCTATCTCCAGTGCGATCGCCGTCATGTCCTTCGTGGCGCGCACCGCTGTGGCATTGGCCTCGAAGCTTCTGCTGGCGGAAATCATGTTGACCATCTCTTCGACAATATTGACATTCGGCAGCCGGATATAACCGTTTTCGTCGGCATCCGGATGACCGGGATCATATTTTTCCACAAATGGCTTGTTGTCTTCGATGATTCGAGCCACCTTGACACCGCCTCCCGCTTCACCCATTCGCTCTTCCAGCACGTCCTTGAAACCGCCCGTTTGAACCGCTTCGAAAATGACATCCTTGCGCTTGTATGGCTCTCCGGATTCCGTCCGTGTCGTATTCACATTGGCCATGTTGCTCGAAATGAGATTCATTCTAAGTCGCTGGGCGCTCAATCCGGTCGAACTGATGGCCAGGCTGTCGAGAAAATTCATCTTATCTGTTTCCTCCTGTGATCGCGTGTTTCAGCCTACTGAACTTCGAAGCGACAAGCTGTGCAGACGCTTTGTAAAGCAGGCTGTTTTTGGCCAGGGCAGTCATTTCAAGGTCGATGTCGACACCGTTTCGATCCCCGCGAAGCAAGAGCGGATCATCGGCGGACCGCTGTGCAACGGCTGATGGGTCATCGGGCTTTGGCGCGCCTGGCAGGTGCTGTCCATCTGTCTGTTTTAATCGCGCCGACGCAGTCGTCGGCAAATCCCTTTGCAGCGCTTCTTCGACATTCATCGAAAATGGCTTGAAGTTCGGTGTGTCCGCGTTGGCCACATTGTTGAGGATCAGCTCATGGTTGCGTGCCCGCAAATCCAATGACCTGGACAAGGTAGAAATCGTGCCGCTGAATAAATTGACTGGATGATCGTCCATGATAGGCCTCACTTTTTTGAATCTATTTTTTTAGATGAGCAAATTATGTACCATCACACACATCTGCTTTGCATTCATTTCAGGCTTCATGCACGAAAGGCGCCGGCAACCTTCACAATACTGCCTATTGAACACTATGGATGTCGATTGGTAAGATGCAGTCATCATTCGACAGACATGTCCATTTCTTCACGGTATTCATTCAACTTATTTCGAAGGGTTCGGATACTGATTCCCAACATTTTGGCGGCATGCGTCCGGTTTTCGCCCACTTCAGTCAAGGTGTTTATAATCAGCTCTTTTTCCATTTCGCGAACGGTCATCCCCGCGGTCAATGAAGGCTGTCGGGAACTTTCCGCAAAGCTCGCTTCCACTATCAAATGCTCCGGCAGGAGTTCTTCGCCACTGCCGATGAGGACACCGCGCTCGATGGTATTTTCCAGCTCACGAACATTTCCCGGCCAGGGTTGCCTGACCAGCACGTCCATGGCCTGATCGGAGATGCCCTGCATCGCTTTGGCATTGCGGCTGCAAAAGCGTTTAAAAAAATAGTCGGCAAGCAGGGGGATGTCGTTTTTCCGTTCCCGCAGCGGTGGAATCGTCAAAGGAATGACGTTTAGCCGATAAAAGAGGTCCTCGCGAAATGCATTGGATTTGACCGCCCTTTTCAGATTCTGGTTGCTGATGGCAACCACCCGTGCATCAATAGCAATCGGCCGGTTGTTTCCCAGCCTCACGATTTCTCTTTCCTGCAACGCGCGTAACAATTTGGCTTGAAGCGGCAATGCCATTTCCGTAATTTCATCCAGGACCAGTGTTCCTTTTCCAGCGCCTTCGAATTTTCCGATCTTTCTGGAAATGGCCCCGGTGAATGCCCCTTTTTCGTGGCCGAACAGTTCGCCTTCTGCCAGTTGTTCCGGCAGGGCGGCACAATTGATAGCCACATAGGGTTCATTTGCGCGGTTGCTGTTGGCATGGATGAAAGAAGCCAGCAATTCTTTGCCGGTACCGCTTTCACCGGTTACCAATATGGTTGCCGTGCTGGGTGCAACTTTTCTGGCCATGTCAAGGACACCGAGAAGCGCGTCATCCTGGGTGATGAATGATTTGGTCTTGACTGGATGGATTGAGTTGGACGCCTGCTGTTTCAGGATATCCCGGGCTGACTTCTCGAATGCATTTTCGATCAGTTCGATTTCCATTGGATCGATGATAAAATCGGACGCACCCGCCTGCATGACGGAAATCACATCCTGGGCCGTACCCACCGACGAGCCGATCAGGATATGGATGGCGGGAAAGTGCTGCTTTACCTGTTGAGTCAAGTCAATGCCGGACATGTCATCCAGCTCCAAGTCAGCGTATACAATCTGAAATGGCCGGGTGTGGAGGATCTGCAACGCCTCTTGTGCGTATGCGCATGATTCGAACTGCAGCACGCTGTTTTTTTCGAGCACACCAGCCAGATGTCTGCGCAGATTCGAATCTTTAACCACAAGCAATGCAGAGATAGAATTCATCATGTTTCTTTGGGTAGAACCAGGCGCTGAGCCATTTCATTCCATTTATGGGTTCATATGGGTGCGGTTTCTGGCCGCGGTCCGATGCAACTGGGTGATTGAAACCCTGTCGATATGACAATCGCTTCAGCTTTGACTGCAAATTGGTTGCCACGGGAGGCAAGACGCGTTGGTTCATGTGGGAACGATGTCTAATATATTGTTATTTTTTATTTTATTGCCTTTTAAAATGATGTGGAGGACGTCCAGGAAGCTTAGAATAGATGGTTGATCAGGCGTCAATTTTTTCGACGGATGTCAGGCGGTTGACATTAGCCCGAGGAGAGGCTGGTTTATCCGGCCCATGTGGTTCAAAACAGCGGGAACGGGGGTATTGGATTATTTAGAATCAATGTTGATGGATTTGTAAAAAGTCGCATTTCCGACGGATTCGTAAAAGGTTCGAGATCAAGGCTTGGGAATCCTGAGAATACCGCTATCGCGGGTGCCGTAGGCAGTGTACTTACGGTACTCCGCAGCGACGAGGGATGAAGCGTAACGCAGATATCGGACTTTTTTCGAAGCCGTAAATGTTGGTTATGCACATTTCTGGAGTTCATAGCGCTTGATTTTTTCCACAAGCGTGGTGCGCTTCACCTGAAGCAACTGGGCGGCTCTGTTTTTTACCCACTTGGTTTTTTCCAGGGACTGGTAGATCAGCCGTTTTTCGAATTCGCTGACCGCCGTATTCAAGCAGAGCCCATCACCGGTAATTTCCGGTGCGCAAAAACTGTTGTTCGGCGTTGCATGTTTCATTTTATAAGGCAGATCATGGATGTCGATCTCCCCTTCCCCTTTAATTACCACCATCCGTTCCAGCAGGTTGGCCAGTTCCCTGACATTGCCGGGCCAGGCATGCTGCATCATTACATTCAGCGCGTCCTCGGAAATCGATGTGACATGAGTCTTTTTGGTAGAGTTGAGACAATCTAAAAAATGGGCCACAAAATGGGGGATGTCCGATCGCCGTTCCCGCAATGAAGGAAGGTTGATCGGGATCACAAAAAGGCGGTAAAAAAGATCCTCGCGAAAATTGCCCTTCTGCACTTCCTCTTCCAGATCCCGGTGCGTGGCGGCAACAATGCGAACATTCACCGTTACCGTCTTACAGCTACCGACCGGTTCAAAGCAGCGTTCTTCGAGCACCTTCAAGATCTTCACCTGAAGGTCCTGGCTCATATCGCCGATTTCATCCAGAAAGATGGTTCCCCCGTTGGCGGCTTCGAACTTGCCGACTTTATTTGCCGTGGCACCGGTGAAGGCGCCCTTCAAGTGGCCGAAGAGCTCGCTCTCCAGCAGGTTTTCCGGAATGGCGCCGCAATTGATCGAGACAAAGGGTTGATCCTTTCTATAAGACTGCTTGTGGATGGCGTGGGCGATCAACCCTTTCCCGGTTCCTGTTTCTCCGTTGATTAAAATGGTGCTGTCACTGTCGGCCACCCGTTCAACCAGGCGAAAAATCTTCTGCATCTGTGCGCTTTCACCAACGATTCCTTTAAATGGGTCAATCTGTTTGGATGGGGAAGCTGAATCCTCAAGCACCGAGCATGTATCGCCGTCGCTGATCATTGCCGAATTTTGCACGCACAGACCTCCTGCTTTATCAATTTATATATAAAGGGAATCGAGGGATGCGCTATTGTTCAGCAATTTTGTTGCCGAAATCTACAGGTCACCCACCTTTTTTTTTAATTCCACCGGCTCATATTTCAAGAACAGATGCCTGTGACACAACATATAGATAAATTATCTTCTTTGAGCCTTATCCGTTGTACTACCCCATATATAGTATTTTTTCATAAAATTAAGAATTTATCGGAATTGCGAATCATATTTTCAAGATTGATGCCTTGAGCGCAGATCATTTTTTTGCAATTTGCAAAGGGCGTAATTTTGCTAATGAACACCAACATACGGGCATCATCATAACCGACCATACCCCTGATGGTGGAATTCAAGTTTTGGGAAACCGCATCTGGTATCTGAACCGATCAGCTGAATACCATTATCGCCGCGGCAATGGAAAAAACAGGATGATTTGCATTTTGCAAAAGTTTGCATTTTGCATATGTCTTGCCGTCCTAAAAACATCAGCGTGGTTTATCCACACCCAAAAAAGGCTCAAGTACCGTCGATCAGGATCCGATAGTGAATTCAGATCACATACGAAATATAAGGATCAACTTCCAATCGCAGCCTAAGGATGCAACACGATGGATTTACTTTCAGCCACCGCTGCCAATGCAGACCTCATGTTCTCAGCAACGATACAGCAGCAATCGCAGTTAGATGAAATGTCAAGCCGAGCCCTGACCAACGGCATCGATCTCTACATGAACAAGCGATACAAGGAAGCGGCCAAGGAATTCCAGCGGGCCGTCGGGCTCTCACCCCAGGGCGAGTATGCCGCCGACGCTTCCAATTACATGGCCGATGCCTACCTGAAACTGGGTAAGACAGAGAAAGCCATCGATGCCTACGAGCAGTCGATCCTTCTCGATCCATACCGGGATGATACACACGTAACATTAGGTAATCTTTACTTTTCCTTAGATAGGATCGAAGAGGCTGAAGGACAATACAAAGCGGCGGTCAGGAAAAATCCCAGCGCGGTCAATCATTATTCACTGGGCCAGGCCTATCTAGAACGCGAAAAGTACAGTCAGGCGGAAAAAGAGTTCAATACCGTTAAACGGATGGCGCCGGAAAAAGCCAACGGGGACTATGGCATCGGTTTATCATATAGCCGGCAGGGACGATACGAAGACGCCATTCAACGGTTTGAACAGGCCATTCGCAAAGATCGCGATATATATGAAGCCCATGTAGAAATCGGGTATGCCTATGCAGACATGGGTGAAATCGAAAAAGCCCAGGAAAAGGTTGCTTTTCTGCAGAAGAAATCGCCCGGGCTGGCCGATACGCTGAGCAAATACATCTATAAAGTTGATCCGCCTAAAATGGCGACAGCCTATTCAACGGATTTCTTATATAAAAAATCGCTAAACACGACCGTTGCCTCCTTGGATGCATACCTGGCCGATCCCGACGCTTCGAAAACGTTCACCATGAAATTTATATTTGACAAAGAGATGGATCGGGAATCGGTGGAAAACCTGCTGAACTGGTCGATCGGCCGATCAACTGGCAGTGGGCCCGGTGAAAGCTATAATTTTGGCTTGCCGGTTGCCGCAACTGAAATCATTCCGCCAAGATATCCGGACAACGTCTATTATGACGAAAAAAGCCAAACCGCGGTGGTCTCTTTTACGATTCAACAAAATGAAGCCGCAAACGGCACCATCGATCCGTCGCACATTGAATTCACTTTCACCGGCAAAGACAGGTTCGGTCTCAAAATGAACCCCTCCGGTGATCAGTTTCGCGGGTTCAATGGGATTGCATAACCAATTTTAGGCGCACGCGTCTATAAAAGCTAAAGTTTATCGCCGGCAAACCGATATAGGTTTTGAAAGTAACCAACCCATGTCCCGGAAGGAGGCGAGAGAAAACACGGACTGAATAAAGCGCCAAACAACAACCGAAACAACCATGTACATTTGGCAAGAAATGCCAAACCAACAACCCTAGAAAAGGAGAAAACAAAATGGCAATGGACAACATCACTTTAACATCGGGAATGAGACAGAACCTTTTCAGCCTTCAGAAAACCGCCAAATCCATGGATCTCACTACGTCCAGGCTGGCTAGCGGCAAAAAGGTCAACTCTGCACTGGACGATCCCATCGCTTTCTTCGCAGCCCAGGGCCACACCCAGCGCGCGGGCGATCTTGCGATCAGAAAAGATGAAATGAGCGAGGCCATTCAGACCATCAAGGCGGCCGACAACGGTATCACCGCTGTGCTCGACCTGATTGCATCGGCAAAGTCTCTGGCCCAGTCTGCCCTGGCCGAGTCAGATAGCGATGTAAGAACTGAACTTTCATTACAGTACGACGAAATCATAGCCCAGATAGGAACCGTAGTAGCCGACTCAAATTACAAGGGCGCCAACCTGTTGGGCGGAACAACTGAATCTTTGACCGTGACCTTCGATGAAAGCGGTGATTCCCAGTTGACGGTTGCAGGGATCGACGGGTCAGGTGGAGTTGCGGTTTCAGGGACCTGGGCAACTTTAACTGAGGTTGCTACCGATATCGGTTTGCTCGATGCCGCCAGGGTTGAACTGCGGACCGGAGCTACCGGGCTTTCAAACCAGTTGAGCACCATCACGATCCGCCAGGATTTTACGGATCAGATGATCAACACGCTCGAGGACGGTGCGGCCAACCTGACCAATGCCGACCTGAACGAAGAGGGCGCCAACCTGCTGATGCTGCAGACACGCCAGCAACTGGGCACCACGTCGCTGAGCATGGCTTCACAAGCCGCCCAGTCGATTTTGAGATTGTTCTAACAGGTGATGATAACCCTTACAGCTAAACTCTGAAACAGGCCGAGTATAGTGGAAGGGGAAGTTCTCCCCTTCCACTGTACAGCCTCTCGGGAGGTGGGCGAACATGACCGCCTCAACTTCCGCAAACAATTGAACGGTTGACTTTTCTGCCTCCGAAGGATGAAATATAACCACGCTACCGATACCCACTTCACCCTTGGCCTGAATACCGGAACGAAGATCATAAAAGCGGCTCCGGACAGCGATCTTACCAGCACACTTTTTTTACTGACGGGAAAATGAATTCAACATGGGCCTGAAGATAACACTGAAACCAAAGGAACGAATGATCATTGGCGGTGCGGTAATCACCAATGGAGATTCAAAATGCGATCTGATCATTGAGAATAAGGTCACGCTGTTAAGAGAAAAAAACATCCTCAACGAAGAGGAGGCCAACACGCCCGCTCGTCGCATATACTTTGTTATCCAACTGATGTACATCGACGAGGAACACCTCACGACCCACCACAAAAATTACTGGGATCTGGCTTCAGCATTTATTCAGGCCGCACCCAGCGCGCTCGACAGGATCAAGCAG
>RCNC010001164.1_pt1 | contig 17576 bp, 16 predicted proteins | sample 2041301 | NCBI WGS metagenome assembly RCNC01 (sample SAMN09708231, study PRJNA481090) | Marine sediment metagenome, whole genome shotgun sequencing project. | biome: marine sediment; feature: ocean; material: sediment; isolation source: Sewage treatment plant 13A marine sediment (STP13A) ... | reverse complement strand
CACATAGACAATCTGGTTCCTGTTCCGGCTCATAATGATGTTTTTTGGAATAACGATCACCTCTTCGGCGCTGTTGACCACCATGTCTGCCTTCACAAACATCCCGGGTAGAAGGACCTTCTTATTGTTCTCGACCTCCACAAAGCATTTAAAAGTGCGTGCTTCGGCATCGATGGAGGGTGAAATCTGGGTGATGATTCCAATGAGGGTATCTATAGTGCTGGTATAACTGGTTACATACACTTTATATCCCCGCTTTATGTTCCCATAATACTTTTCGGGCAGGTTTGCCTCCAGGTAGAGTTTTTTATAGTCCATCACCTTCACCATATCGGTGCCGTTAACCACCCTTGTTCCTTCCGTAAAGTAAGGTAGTTCGGCAATCACTCCTGAAAAGGGAGCCACCAGAGACATCTTTGCCAGGTTTAGCCGGCTGCTTTCCATCTCATACTCTGTGTTGATTTTGGTAATCTCGGCATTTTTCAGATCCCTGAGGGTAACTCCCCCCTTCTCATAGAGCGCCAATTGTTTCTCATACTCCAGTTCGGAAATCTCCTTGTCTAGCTCTTTGGACTTGACTCTCAGACTATTCACATATTCCTCATCCTCAAGCTTAATAAGGGTGGCACCTGCCTTGATATAATCTCCTAAGGCAAAAGGTTTCCTGGTGGCAGGGTTGATCTGTAAACGGTATTCACCTGAAATCTCCGAGATTAGGGTCACATCTTTCAATGGATATACCGAACCGGTTGTACTCACAAACTCTTCTATGGAGGAGGAGGATGCTTCAATGACTCCCACAGGAACTTCAACAGTGGTGTTTACCTCCATATCTGGTTGTTTGCAAGATGAGATTAGCAGTAATGCAGTGGCAAAGGCCAAAAATGTGGTTCGAATCTGTTTCATGACTAATCTGTATCTATTTGTTTTCATCTTCGTAGGTTTTCAGTTCTTCCGGAATGATCGGAACCTGCTTTTCAAAATCATAAAGGGTTTGGATCTTCAGATTCAGCAGCTCAATTTTATAATCGATAATGGCATTGGTCAGTGCCATTCTGGATTCGGATAGCTGATTCTGGTAGAGACTCAGGTCCATGCTGGTAAGGTCTCCATTTCGATACCGTTCCAGGTTGATGTCGTAGGCCAGTTCAGCATTTGCCACAGATTTTTCCTGAATTCCTACCTGGTTCTCAAGGTTTTTCAGACTCCTGACCACAGAGCGGATATTCAACTCAATGTCGATTTTTTCCACCTTATAGCTGATCTGGGTACTTTGATAACTAGCTTCGGCTGCTTTAATCTCCGATTTTCGTTCGCCCCAGTCAAACAGAGGGATATTCAGGGTAATACCCACAGCCGGTGTATTGGTTGGTGTTTCAAAAAGGTTTGAGAAATTTTCGTCAACTCCCTGTACACCGAAAGAAGCCGATAACGATCCTGCAAATTCATTGGTCGATTCTGCCTGGATCAGATCGAAGTTTGCATGCTCCAGATCGATCTCTCTTTCTCGCAATTCCATGCGATTTTCCAGAGCATGCGAAATGGCTAACTCCTGATTAACAGGTACCGTGTCGGCAATGATTTCGGCAGCTATCATCAATGTGGTATCAAGAGGCAGTCCGATAAGTACTTTAAACTGGTCCAGGCTGTTGGCCAGGGTCAGTTCAGAGTTGAATACTCCTGAATGGCTTGTGGCCAGGTTTACCTCCGCCTGGTAGAGCTCTTCCAGGGCAAGCAGTCCTCCTTCCACTTTGTTACTGATGATTTCGTAACTCTCCTCATTCCTTTTCAGATCCTCATATGCGATCTCCAGTCTCATCTGGTTGGAGTAAACCGCATAGAATTCCCGGGCCACATTTCGCTCAAGTGCTAGCCGTACAAGCAGGTAACGGATCAGTGAGGATTCATACTCCAATTGCAGTCTATCAGTCTCCATTCGGGTTCTGTTATAGGTAAAAATGGGCTGAGTGAACTGCAGGTAGAGCTGGTTGTTAAAGGTTTTAGAGACCGGATCGTAAGCATAGGCAGATTCGGTAAAGCTATAGTCATATGAGAAACGGTTGATAAGCGTCAGCTGTCCATCCGTGGGCAGGATCCTCTGGTTGATGGCAAAGGTACCTCCCGATGAGGCAGACTCGTTGAGGTACCACTCACTTGTTTGTGAATCGAAACGGTTGGTCTTTTGATACTCAAAGGGATCAAGGGTAATGGAGAACTGGGATTTCAACCTGGCCCTCTGAGCGTTTAATCTCTCCTGGCTCCTGACCAGGGATAACTCTGTCTGCTGCATATCGGGACTGCTGACCACGGCAATCTCCATGGATCGGTCCATGGTCAGAAGAGCCTGCCCATGCATGGTTACGCCGGAAACTGTGATGATTCCTATCACAAGCAATCCCTTTCTAAACATGTCAACTCTGAAACGTTTCATCATATCTTATTTTTCACTTTACGACTTTCGACTTTCGACTTTACGACTTTACGACTTACCTCCTTCTTACCCATTTCACTGCATCGGCAATGATCCGTCTGCCATCTGTTTCATTGGTGAGTCGGATGGACACAGAATCAGCTGGAAAAAGAAAGGAGCCCAGTCTGTTCCAGCCATCTTCCGGATCATTCAATTCATAGCTTACATTTTCAATGCCCTCACTGGAGGAAATGACATAGTTATAATCGGTCCCCTTATCGGCAAACTCTGGCCTGAAGCCCCCCTGGCCCTGTCTCTGCCCCTGGCCACCCTGCTGGCCACCCTGATCCCTTCGGTTCGGCCTTTTATACATGGCCGATACAGGAATATAGACATAGACATCATAAAACCCTCTTTCTGGCAAACGGGTGGTCCAGTCCACATGATTGGTACCATCTCCAGAACGAATGGCCATGGCCGATCTGACGGTTTCTCCGTAATAGCCAGCATGTGCCACAGGGGTCCAACTGGAGGGAGTCCACCACTCGTTAAGGCTTTCGTAGATCAATCCCTCTTCTTCTGCTTTTCTTGATTCTATGAACTGTTTCAACTTACTTTCACGGGGGATGGAGAAACTGGTGAATCCCTCATCCTCATTGTCCACCAGATATTCGTCCTTGAAAATAAAACTGACTGCTTGATCAGAACTTCGTTCATACTCCTCCAAATTGGCCTTTGTTACCTCTTTGGCAGACCTTAGAAAGTGATTATAACTGGAGGGTATGTTCCCGGAAATAAGCGTATTGATTGTCATCATCATGGGTCGGTCATACAGGACAACCTGAACCTCACTGGTTTCACCTGCTTCCACTTCATATAATCGCTTCTCTTCGGTCATACCCCCTCCTGCTCCAAAACCACCCTGTCCCATGATACGGAAATTAAAATCCGCCAGTCCCCTGGCATTACCCACATTGGTAATTCTGAATTTCACCAGGTATACATCTCCAATATCGTCTCGGGTCTGCAGGTACTCAGGCTCAGAAATAAGGAAGGAGGGCATCTGCCCACCAGAGTTGATTACCTCAAGGTAGGGTTTAATCTCCACCCCAAATTCTTTAAAGAAATCTTCAGAGAACTGTTCAAAAGAGATCTCAGAAAAAGCATGATCCTCCAGGTAGTAGTAAAAGAAATAATCAAAATCACCCATGCCTACTCTGTTCTTCAGCGCAGATATAATGAAACTACCTGTCTGGTTAATCAGTGAAGCGGTCAGTTCTGTGTCCCACCTGGCAAATAGTTCGATCATGCTTTTATCTTTCAGCATCAGGTTGGCTCGCTCTTTATCAGTGATACCACCGGTGAATCCCTCTCTGGGCGATACATCAAAGCCCTCCTTCAGATAGATCTCCAGCATGGAGTTAAATACTGGATACTCCCTGGAACTAATCCCGGTGACATAGCTATAGTACAGAGGGAAGACGCAAAAAGGATTTTTGTTGTAGCTGATATCTCCATCAAAGGTAATCAGCTCGTCGCGCCTACCCCCGCCTCTACCTCCCTGAGGGCGGGTTTCAGGATTAAAAAAAGTGTTCTGAAGGAATCTCTTGAATTGGTCTATTTCTATTTCCCTTGGACTCCGGCTGTTTTCATTCTCCCGATTGCGCCGCTCCTCGACCTTTAAGTACCTTTGAAAATCCAGGGTGTTGAGCCCTGCTCCTTTTTCGGGCAGTAAAATCATCTCCGGGAGAATATACTCCACAGTCTGTATATAGGGCCGTTCATAGGCGTGAAACTGGATGGGAACCTCTACCAGGTTGATGCGGTCAAAGGGGTAAAAGAGATCAAGATCAAGTTCATAATCCTTTTTTGCTTCGGTGATCAGCGCCTCGATCGTATCCTGAATATTTGTAAAATAACCAGAAAAGTAGTCATGTGATCGTTCCACGTAAAGGTTATATTCCACCCCGTCGATCTCCAGACTTTGTCTCACCAGGGGAGCCAAAACCAGCGGAAATGCACTCAGATCATTGACAGGATTGAAATGTACGCCTGATTCGTCTTCAGATCGAACTCCAGGAGCAATGGCTGTCACTGAGGTGTCACTTTTCACTGTCAATTCGAAGTCTGTAAAATCAAGTTCCTGAGGCTGGAATGTTTCCAGGTTGAATCCAACGCCGGCCACCGGGTACCAGTTCAACTCGGGCGTAAGCAGCATGTAGTTGGGATGAATAATCCCCGCTTGCTTATCCAGCGGAGCCACCATGATCCGTTTGGTGGCTTCCATCTGTTCTCTGGGAATATCCAGATAAGCTATGGATTCACTGGGAACACCGCTGTAATAGATCTTATATCCAGTTCTCCTTCCGGGGTCTAATCCTTCCGAGGGAACCAGCATCAGAAGCTGTTTGTTCCGAAGGTAGTTCACGGCTCCGTTTCTCCCGGTAATGCTGTCAATGACAAATCCGGGATTGAGAGAGAATAGCAGTGTGTCAAGTTTCTGTTTATTTTTATTTACCACTCGCAGACCGGAGGTAATCCGAAGCGATTTACCATGCTGCTCTACCTCCAGGCTATTGGAGATCACATCGGATAAATGTTTGCCCACATACTTGTTGTTCAATTCCAGATAGGATTCCCTGAGTTTTGCACTATCGCTGTAATGATTGAAATAGAGGGTGCCCACCAGCAGTCCCCCTGAAATGAAAACAAAAAACCCCACAAGGTTGATCCCATTCCAACGACCGGTCTGGGGAAGACGGTTGAGAAAGCGTATGGTGGCAAAGATAAAACCCATACCCAAAAGCAAATAAGCCATGCGGTGGAGCAGGATCATCCTGGGGTTGGCAAATCCGATAAAGTCTGAGTAGACCATGGGCAGATTGAAAGCCATGTAATCAAGCATGCCGTAGAGCTTATCCTGAAAGTAAAAGAGGGTAAGTCCGATATAGCCCAACAGAACCAGGAAGGTAATGGCCTGACTTTTGAAGAGGATCATCATAAAGAAGGAAAGTCCCAGGATGTAGACCAGAGTCGGAATGCTGATTAACAGAGGGTAATAGAGATATGCAAGCCATGACACAGGAACATCCTGACGAATCAGATTAAACACAAGGGTCATTACCAGCGTCAGCAGTACAAGTCCCAAAAAAAGCACCAGGATTCCAAGGGTTTTACCCACCACATACTCTCCATTGGTGATGGGACGGGCATAGATCACTTCGGTGGTATCCAGCTTCTTGTCACGTTTGAGAAAATCAGAGGCCAGAAAAACAGCAATGACTGCCTGTGCCACATTTATAAAGAGCACATTGATGTAAGGTAGATTGGCCGCAATGGCCCTGAAAGTCCAGCGGGCATCATCGTGCCCCCCAAAAAACCCCATATTGGTTCCGAACAAAATTAGAAGTGCAAGGATAGAGAAGATCCTGAAGAACCAGCTTCTGAAGAGCGTCTTGCTCTCATAAGTGGCCACATTCCATATGTTGATCAGGTTCATTTCAGGTTCCAGTGTTCCAGTTTGTTGTCCATGTAGTGGACATAAGCATGTTCCAGGTTGGGGTCCACCAAAGCTGCATTGACTCCATCTGGCTTTTCTCCCACAAATTGCACCTCCCAGCCTCCTCCGGAAGGAATGGTGGAAATAATGGGAACTTCTGTCTTCAGTATTTCATATTTCTCCTGACTGACCTCGGCCCTCCAAACAAATCCCTTTGCCAGCTCAACAAGGTGATCGGGGGTTCCATGGTAGATGAGCTTACCCTCATTCAATAGGGCCATCTGATTACAGGTACTTGAGATATCCCCAACGATGTGGGTGGAAAGAACGATGATGGTTTCCGATCGGCCCAGATCAGACAAGAGGTTTCTGAACCGGATTCGTTCCTCTGGATCGAGTCCGGTGGTGGGTTCGTCCACAATTATCACTGATGGACTGGCTATGAGAGCCTGTGCAATGCCCAACCGTCGTTTCATCCCACCTGATAGTTTATTGGCCATCCTGCTCCTGAATTCAAGCAATCCCACACTCTCCAGCATCTCATCCACTCGAAGGGCGCGCGCTTTTTTTGAATTCATACCTGCCAAGCGGGCTGCATAATCTAAAAACTCCCAGGAACGCAACTTGGCAAAGAACCTGAAATCCTGTGGGAGATAACCTACTGTTTTCCGCATTTCTTTCCGGATCCCGCTGATATCCTTTCCGTCCATAAGGACCTGGCCGGAAGTGGGTTTCATCAGGGTAACCAGAATTCGCATCAGCGTTGACTTCCCTGCTCCATTTGGCCCGAGTAATCCAAACATCCCATTGGTAATGGTCAGATTAACATCGTCCAGAGCTTTGAATCCACCCGAATAGGTCTTGGTCAGGTTTTTAATTTCTATTTTCAAGCTTTATTACTTTTGTGGGATCTGCTATTTGTTGGGGTTTGACTCATTCGACGCTGTAGGGTTTAATGGTGTTACAAGAAATTACGACAATTAAATTAAACCTTTTTACCTTAAGACAATCATATAAGCAGTTACAAACTAAATATTTCAAGAAAATGAAAAACCTGTTTAATTTTAGATCTATTGGCCTGGCCATCCTGGTCTCTATTTTTGCACTGAATATATCAGCTCAGGGTCCCGGAGGCGGTCGGCAGATGACTGAGGAGGATATTAAGGAGCGTACTGAAAACACTGCCAAGACGTTGGGCCTGGATAAGGACCAGCATAAAAAAATTAAGGCTGTGGATATGGATTTTTACAATAAGATGCAGATCGAGCGTCAAAAGATGAGAAGCGCCGGCGGCCCTCCAGCCGAAGGTGATCGCGAGGCCATGCGCGAAAAAATGAGGAAGATGATGGATGACCGCAATTCGCAGTATGAGGAAATACTGACACCCGATCAGTACAAGAAATTCATTGAGATCCAGGAGCAGCGGCGAAATGAAATGCGTGAGCAGCGCCAGCAAAGTAATCCCGATAGTGGTGGAAGTGAAAAGAGTGAACGAGGAAGGGGACGGAATTAATAGTTCCTACGAACAAAAAAACAGATTACAGGTTAATGTATCAATAAGATATATGAACCATTTTTTAAAAACTAATCTGAATGTCAGTAAGAAAAGCAAAATCGATTTGGAACGGTACCCTGAAAGACGGAGAGGGTACGATGAATTTCAGCAACTACAGCGGCCCATATACTTTTGTGTCTCGCTTTGAAGAAGGACCCGGAACCAATCCAGAAGAGCTTATTGGTGCAGCTCACTCAGGTTGTTATTCAATGTTTCTTGCAGCCCTTATCGCTGGTGAAAAACTTGATCCTGAAAGTGTAGAAACCACAGCCAGCGTTCACCTTGGAAAAGATGATAAAGGTCCTCTGATTACCACCATTGAACTGGATTGTAAAGTGAAATGCGAGGGTTTATCGCAGGAGAAATTTGATGAGCTTGCTGCTGCTGCAAAAGCAGGTTGCCCCATTTCAAGGTTGGTGGCTGCAGCGGATATAAAATTGACTGCCAAGCTTGTTTAAGAGCTGAATTTTTTCTGGCCTTTTACTATATCCATTTGGGAACTGCTGGAGCACGATACGTATGCATCTGCTCGAGCAGTTCTTCAATTTCATCACTGACAAGTACCATTTCCATATTCACCTCTTTCAGGAAGCCTTCTTTTACCATGGTAGCTATGGCCTCCAGAATATGGGTGTAATAGCCGTTGGTATTTAGTATACCTACTGGTTTTTGATGCAATCCCAGCTGACCCCAGGTAAGCATCTCAAAGAGTTCATCAAGTGTTCCGAATCCACCCGGAAGTGCAATGGCACCATCACTCATATCATTGATCAGCGCTTTTCTCTCATGCATGGTTTCTACGGCGATCATTTCAGACAAGCCATCATGTGCCACCTCCTTTACATGAAGAAAACCTGGAATGATGCCAGTGACATGTCCCCCGGCTTCGAGGACAGCATCAGCCAGAACCCCCATTAATCCCACCTTACCACCACCAAATACAATATTAATATTTCTTTGAACCAGCGCTTGACCCAATAAGCGGGTCTGTTCCTGGTATACTCCATTGACCCCGGAACTGGAACCACAATAGACAGCCATTGATTTCATAAGTTGAAGATAAGGATTAATCGGGTGTTCAAAAAGCAAAAAGCTGTTCCCATCAAAGTGATGAAGAACAGCTTTTATAAAAATGCTTGATTTTACCTTATATAATGGGTGATGGATGGTTTTTCAAGACCGCGGTAAATTTCTCATAATCATCAGGTGAGAGTTCATGGTCCTTAAGTTCCCCATTTAAAAATTTATCATATCCCACCAGATCCATCAGACCATGTCCGCTAAAGTTAAAGAGAATCACTTTCTCTTTGCCTTCCTCTTTCGCTTTATTGGCCTCACGAATGGTAGATGCTATGGCATGACAGGTCTCGGGGGCAGGTATGATGCCTTCTGTGCGAGAAAATAATATGCCAGCTTCATAGCACTCCAATTGCTGCAAAGCCTGGGGCGTTACTAGCCCCTCCTTCACTGCGTGGCTCACCAGCGGCGACATTCCATGGTAACGAAGTCCACCCGCATGAATGGGAGGTGGAATAAATCCGTGTCCCAGTGAATTCATAGCCAGCAAAGGAGTCATCTTGGCCAGATCACCGTGATCGTATGCAAATGGAGCTTTTGTAAGGGTGGGACAACTGGCTGGTTCCACAGCAATAATCTCAATATCAGCACCATTGATCTTATCCTGAATAAATGGAAAGCTAATACCGGCAAAATTACTTCCACCACCTGCACAGCCAATGACCACATCAGGAAGTTTCTCATTGATCTTTTTCAGCTGCTTTTGAGCTTCAAGTCCAATGATGGTCTGATGAAGCATCACATGATTCAAAACACTTCCCAGTGAATACCTTGTTTCTCCCGTAGGATCGGTAACTGCAGCTTCAATAGCCTCGCTGATGGCGATACCCAGACTACCGGGAGTATCAGGAAACTCAGCCAGTACGTTTCGTCCGGCCTGGGTTTGATCACTTGGGCTGGCGATGCAGCTTCCTCCCCAGGCTTCCATCATCATTTTTCTGAATGGTTTCTGGTCAAAACTTACCCTCACCATAAATACTTTACACTCGAGTCCTAAAAGTGAACATGCAAATGAGAGGGCACTCCCCCATTGACCCGCTCCGGTCTCTGTGGTTAGTTTTTTGATACCAAACTCTTTGTTATAGTACGCCTGCGGGATGGCTGTATTGGGTTTATGACTGCCAGCAGGTGAGAGGCTCTCATTCTTATAGTAGATCCTTGCCGGAGTTCCAAGGGCTTCCTCCAGTGCATATGCCCTGACCAGGGGGGCCGGACGATACATGGCCAGCATCTCAAGGACCTTCTCCGGAATATCAATCCAACGCTCTGTGCTTACCTCTTGCTCAATCAGGTTCATGGGAAATACCGGGGCTAGCGCCTCAGGGCCAATGGGCTTGCCATCGGGTCCCAGGGGAGGATTTAAAGTGCCTGGCAAGTCTGCAGCAATGTTATACCATTGCCGGGGCATCTCATGCTCCTCCAGGTAAATTTTTTTTCTCTTTGTCATGGTTTCTTAATTTTAGGGAGTTATAAATGTCAAAAAAAAACGGGGCTGTTATATTTAACATGCCCCGTGTATATTTTTATAAATTGATCTGATTACAATCCAACTATTGCACACGAAGCATCTTTATAGTGGTGCCACCATCGCCATCGCCAGCAATTTGTATGAATGTAAGTCCTCAATAGTCAACTTTATCAATCCGAAAATAGACATTATTTTTTTATGTTCTACCTTCATAAGACCTTTTTTTAAAGATTCTGTATATTTATCGAATGAAACTGCGTTCAATCATAGGCTTAATCTTCATTCTATTGATTGGAGGATGTGGTAAATTTAACCTGACTCCTGAGATCACCATTAATTTCCAGGATCCAACGAATATAAACGAGACCAGTTTTGATATTAACTGGTCAATTAATACTACTGAATACCAATCTCTTACATTTGTGCTGGCGGAGGATCCAGGATTTGGAAAAGTATTAATTTCCAGGACTTTCAAAGGCAATGGTACTAAGGGCACTACTATTGAATCTCTCAGGGGTGCAGGAACCTATTACTACAGAATAAGTCTGCTAAAGGCTCCCGGCAGCATATTTGTAAGCAGGACCAAATCCATTGAACTGCCCTATCAACAGGAGTTTGTCTCCTTTTTTACCTCCGATTCAGCTTTACTTAAAGGATCCATCTATTACAGGGGTGAACTTACCGGCAAAAGACCTGCAGTAATATTCATGCATGAATTTGGAATTTTTGTAAATGGTTGGATCAATTCAACCATAGTAAGGGAATTGGTCGCCGAAGGCTACATATGCATGATCTACTGGAATCGTGGTCATGGGCGATCCTCCTGGATAGAGGATGTGGAAGTGTTGATTAGCGACCCCGTATACCTCTCCAATGATTTGAAGGGAGCCATGAAATATATTCGGTTAAACCCACTGGTTATGGCTGATTCCATAGCACTGGTCGGCGCTTCCATGGGTGCATCCATGTCAGTTTCAGGCAGTGGGAATGAGATGGTCAGAACCTCTGTGGCATTGTCCCCGGCCAACATGCATATCAATTACATGCATCCGGATATTCCTTTGAAATCAATCCTGTATATAGTAGGAGATCAGGATATCGTAGACACCGGGGAAAGAGTGATTGATTTTCCTGCCCAGTCCGCAAAATTATACGAAATGACCCTTGACCCCCGAAAACTGCTTATTATTGAACAGAGTAGAGCGCACGGCACCGAATTGCTGGAATCCACCGGGGTAAATGAAACGATTCTTCAGTGGATCATTGGGCAGATGCCAATATCACATTAATTTAAATTTAATAGACCGGCTGTATCCAGGGCTCTGGATTCTGGAATTTGCTCTCTGCTGCCCACCTGATCCCCCTCTGCATAATTTCCAGGGCTTCAGGTACTTTAAAGTCTGCCATCACATGCCCAAGGGAAGTATAGAATACCCTTCCTTTGCCATACCTTTTTTTCCAGACCACAGGCATGGTGCATCCATCAATCCAGTCTGCATGATCTGCACTGAAGGTCGTTGTAGCCAGAACCTTCATATTTGGATCCACATGCAGGTAATACTGTTCGCTATGCATATTAAATTCGCCAAGTCCCTTGGTTACAGGATCTTCATGGTCAGTAATCTGTACACTGTAATCGATCACACCACCCGGATGAGCCACCCACTGGCCTCCAGTCATGAATTGATAGGCTACATTCTGACGAAAAGAGTCACACAAACCACCGTGCCATCCTGCAATTCCAACACCTCTTTTTACAGCATCCAGCAATCCCTGCTCCTGTTCTTTGGAGATCTCTGACATGGTGAAAATCTGAACTACAAGGTCGATCTTACTCATGTATTCGGCATCTGCATAGGGATCCAGGTTGTTAAATACTTCAACTTCTGCTCCCTCACTCTCCATCCAGGGTTTGAATAGATCTACCGATTGTTTGGGTTCATGTCCGTCCCAGCCTCCATAGGTATAGAGTACTTTTTTACCTTCCAGTGAAGGTTTCTCCTCATTTACAGAAAGAGGCCTCGCCTTCTGATTATCTCGGGCTTGAAGCCCCAGAGAGCTTCCCATTGCTAATGTGGCTGTACTGGCAAGAAAGTTTCGTCGGTTGTATTTCATAGGTTTAAAATTTTACATAAATGTAATTGGAAATTCAGGAAGTGCAAAAAAACCCCTCGCTGCAGCAAGGGGTTTAGATTAATACGAAATGATCTGGTCAACTATATAAGTTTGACATTCATTGCATTTAATCCTTTTCGTCCTTCAGTAAGCTCGAAAGTTACATCGTCATCTTCCTTGATCTTATCGATCAGGCCTGATACGTGGACAAAATACTCTTCGTCAGATTCGACGTCTTTAATAAATCCATATCCTTTAGATTCATTAAAAAATTTTACTTTACCTTCTTTCATCGTATAAATTGATAATTAATAACTAGTCAAAAGTAATACTTTTTAAAACCAAATGCACAAAGTGGAAGGTAACATTTCATTTTTTACCTGGGAATTATGTAAAAGAAGATGGCAAAAAAGTGCGAAATTGTGCCGGCCAGCACCATTAAGTGCCAAACCAGATGGTGATAAGGGAATTTTATGGTAGTGAAAAATGCAATACCAATTGTGTAACAGAGTCCACCGATTAGAATCCAGAGAGCACCCATCAGGGGTATGGATCTGAATATGGGCCCAATGGCAATCAATAGCAGCCATCCCATCACTGCATAAGAGACCACATAAAAAGTATTGACCCCCTTATTAAACTCCCCCGGCCTTGATAGGATAAGGAATGTGCCCACCAGAGCCAGGCCCCACTCTATCCCAAAGATAGTCCACCCCAATGGACCGTTCAGTGCTACAAGGGCTATGGGCGTATAGGTTCCTGCTATTAAAAAATAGATAGCAATCCTGTCGGTGTTGAAAAACCAATCTTTTGCCCTGCCAGGAGGCAAGATATGCGTAAATGTAGAGGAGAGATAGAGCAAAATCATAGTAACTCCAAATACAGAGGTGCTAACCAAATGCCATCCGGTTCCCCTGGTCAAAGAATAGTGTATCATCAGGACCAGTGCTACAATTCCAAAAAGTGCCCCTGCTAAATGCGATATGGCGTTAGCCAACTCTTCTCCCTTAGAAAATTTATTGTTGTGTTCCATTCAAAATATTTAAAGCAAAAATAGTTAAAGCTGCTTCATCGGGTCTGCCAGGTGATCCCCAAATGAACTTTTTCATCCCTTAATACGTATATTAGTCTGTATGCATGTTTACGGAAGCCAATTTACCCTCATGAGAAAATTCCTGTTTTATATTTTGATTCCCATCGTATTTGTTGGTTTTTCAAATGCGCAGGATTCAAAGGTTGATAGTTTGTTAAACCAGACAGCAGTAATTTCGGGGCAGGGATTAAGTAAACTATACTACGAGCTCTCCCGCGAACTGCAAGATTCCAATCCCGACAGTGCCCTCTATTTTGCAAACCAATCTGAATTAGCCCTGCAAAAGGATGATCCGGAAAAATTACTCCCCTATTTATATAAGAGTAAAGGAAAGATCTACGAGATTAAGATGGTTACCGATCGGAGCCTTTTCTACTACAACAAAGCCTATGAAGAATTTATAAAACTGGAAGATCAGTTAGAAATTGGCGATTGTGCCCTGAATATGGGAAATATATACTTTGAGATGGCCAATTTCAGTGACGCCTATTTCTTTTATATGCAAAGCCTGCACGCTCATGAGAGAGGGGGCGATCAGATGGGAATTGCCATGATGCAGAATAACCTGGGAACTGTAGCACATGAGATGGGAAATTTATCTGAGGCCGAGCGACACTATCAGAACGCATATGAAATATACAGGGAGTTTGGTCTGTCGACCGATGAATGCAATGTACTTGGAAACATAGGTCTTATTCTTTATGACAAGCAGGAGTACGACTCTGCATTGATCTACTTTAAGCAGGTCATGGATATCCTTCATCCCGATTCACTGCAATCGGAAACGGAGAAATACATACTCTCCGGTATTTACGAAAATACAGCACTCACCTATATCGAAATGGGGGCTCTTAATACTGCACTAAGTTACCTCAGAAAGGGTTTGAATCTGGCTCAGGAAATTGGGGATCAGTATATCATAGGCTCCGTATATACAAGCCTTGGATCACTTTACGGAGAGATGAGAAATCAGGAATCGGCCCTATTCTATTTACACCGTGCTTTAAAAATAGCTAAAGATAGGGGATTTAAGAATCTTGAATTGGAGGTCTATGATGAACTGGCACGGATGCATGCTAGACTGGGGAGTTATGCTTCGGCCTACAACTGGCTATTAAGGTATGATACGGTATATAAGGCTCTCTTTAATGAAATTCAATCTGAACAGATGGCCAGCCTTAGAACCCGGTATGAGCAGGAGATCAGAGATCAGGAGATTGTACAACTACAATCTGAGGCCCAGGTTCAGAAAATGCTTAATAAGGTATTTATCATTTTTATAGTGGTTATCGTCGCTCTGGTTATTATCATCGCAGTGAACCTCAGGTCCAAAAAGAGAACCAACCAGATGCTGGCAGAGAGAAATATTCAGATTTCCAATGCCATCAAGCAGTTGAGCGATTCGGAAAATGAGCTTCAGAAACTAAATAAGTCCAAGGACCGGATCTTTTCTGTGGTTGCACATGATCTGCGAAATCCTGTGGCTGCAGTAACAGGTTTTTCAGAATTGCTCTATGATAATTTCGAGCAATTTCCGGTAGATACGCAAAAAGAGTATCTTCTGCAGATCCTGCAGGGAACACAGCGCATACAAAATTTACTGGAAAACCTTTTAATCTGGGCCCGGGCACAGATGAAAGCTGTCAAATACGAACCCGAAACATTAAAAGTGAAATCCCTGGTAGAGGAGTGTGTCAGGGAAATGAAAGCAAACCTGGATCATAAGAAGGTCGAATGTTTGATAAAAATTGACAGAAAATGCATTGTCCATGCAGATAAGTCTATGATTCATACAGTTTTACGAAATCTGATAATGAATGCCATCAAGTTTAGTTTTCCTGGTGGGAAAATCCGGATTACTTCAAAAAATGATGCAGAGTCCTGCACCCTTACAGTTTCGGATGACGGAATTGGCATCCAACCTGAGATACAGGAAAAGCTTTTTAACTCCAATGAGGTGGTAAGTAGTCCGGGTACTACCGGAGAATCCGGATCAGGGCTGGGATTGGTCATATGTAAAGAATTCCTGGAGAGGAACAATGGATCCATATCCGTTGAAAGCGAGCCAGGAAATGGCGCCTCATTTATTGTACACCTGCCCTATTCGGAATCTACTTCAGTTTCTCCCTGAAAAGCTTCTCAAATTTTTCCACTTTAGGATTGATTACGACCCTGCAATATCCCTGGTTGGGATTATTTTCATAGTATTCCTGGTGGTAAGCTTCTGCTGAATAAAAGATCTCAAATGGTTCCACTGTGGTCACTATGGGATCAGCCCAGATTTCTTCCTCTCCCAGGGCAATGATTACCTTTTCGGCTGTGATCCTCTGTTCCTCACTGTGGTACAGAACTATAGAGCGGTACTGAGTTCCCACATCAGCTCCCTGCCGGTTGAGGGTGGTTGGATCATGTGTTTTGAAGAATATTTCGAGCAGTTCTGCATAGCTTACCTGCTCGGGATCATACGTAATTTGCAACACCTCAGCATGCCCTGTAAGCCCTGAGGTAACCTGTTTGTAGTCTGGATTAGCTGTAGTTCCCCCAGAATAACCCGATTCGGCTTTCACCACCCCTTTGACACGCTCAAATATCGCTTCTGTACACCAGAAACAACCTCCTCCCAATGTGGCACGTTCATAAGTATCCTTCATATCTCTTTCTCCAAATAGTGTGACTGTAAAAAGTAGATTTACAAATATAATCAAACTGTATTTTCTCATCGTCCTTCTGATTGTTCTAATGTAATAACCCGCTTAGTCCACTTTTGTTTGGGGGTGGAATTCATCGCTTATTCGTTGTAACTTTATCTCATGGTGCATGCATCTCATTATAAAGTTAAAGCTGACCAAACGGTTCAGTGTCTCCTTTGTCCGCATTCCTGCCTGCTAGCACCTGATCAATACGGTAAATGCAAGACCAGAGTGAACCGTGATGGGAAACTGATTACAGAGAGTTATGGCATACTCTCTGCCATCTCCACAGATCCCATTGAAAAGAAGCCTTTGTACCATTTTTTTCCAGGCCGTTCCATTCTTTCCATTGGAAGCTTTGGTTGCAACATGACCTGTGACTTTTGTCAGAATTGTGAGATATCTCAAATTGATCACCGTATATTTTCACATCATCCCACAAGGGATCCTGAAGATATCGTGCATAAGGCTGTACTTCACCAGGATAACATCGGTTTAGCTTATACCTATAACGAACCTACCATCTATTATGAATATATGCTCAGATGTGCTGAGCTTATTAAAGAGCATAAGCAATTTAATGTAATGGTCACCAACGGGTACATAAACAAAGCACCTCTGGATGAGCTCCTACCCTATCTGGATGGCATAAACCTGGATCTAAAATCCTTTCGCAATGAGTTTTACCGTGACTGGGCCGGTGCCTCCTTAACACCAGTTCTAAACAGCATAGAAAGGATTGTTAAATCGGGAAAGCACCTGGAACTGACTTTCCTGATCATTCCGGGTTTAAATGATAAAACAAGTGAATGGAAGGATATGATTGACTGGATATTTGATAGATGCGGACCTCATACCGTTCTGCATGTAAGCAGGTATTTCCCCAGGTATAAATTGAACATTCCCCCCACTCCATTAAGCACCATCGAGCGTTTTATGGATCTGTCCAGGAAAAAACTGCATTATGTATACCCAGGCAACACGCCACAGCTGGAAAGCCACACCTACTGTCCTGGATGTGGAGAATTGCTTATTCAACGTTTTTTGTACAATACAACGTTGACGGGTATTGATGACAATGGAACCTGCACACATTGCCAGTATAGAATCAGGGGGGTATTTAAAAAAGAAAATAGATGAGAACCCGCAACCCGGCGGTGGAAGGGCGCTTCTACCCCTATTCAAAGGATCAGATCTTTGGACAGATTCGGGATATTGAGAAGAGACAACTATACCCTGAAATCGATATCGATCCCATTCGGATTTTTGGTGCCGTACTGCCACATGCCGGCCATGTCTATTCAGGGCATCAGACCATTCCTTTTTTCCATCTGCTTAATAAGCTGGAGCTCTATCCCGACACCTTTGTGATTGTACACCCCAATCACTCGGGTAAGGGAAGCGAATTGGCCATAGATGACTCCGACTTCTGGGGAAATTCCATTGGAGATGTTCCCCTTGACCGCGAATTTGCTGAAGCCCTCGATCTGCCTTTTGACCGTTTGGCCCATTCCCGTGAACACTCAGCAGAGGTAATTATTCCATTTTTGCAGTATTATTTACCCTCTTTTCCTTTCTCGATAGTTCCCATTTGCATGCTGGATCAAAGTTATGAGAGTGCGTCCAGGGTAGCAGGTCAAATTGGGAAAGCTGTTGCGCTTACCAATCG
>RCNC010001163.1_pt1 | contig 17577 bp, 8 predicted proteins | sample 2041301 | NCBI WGS metagenome assembly RCNC01 (sample SAMN09708231, study PRJNA481090) | Marine sediment metagenome, whole genome shotgun sequencing project. | biome: marine sediment; feature: ocean; material: sediment; isolation source: Sewage treatment plant 13A marine sediment (STP13A) ... | reverse complement strand
AGGGGAGGGCGTTGGGAACCTCGAAGATCCAGTCCGCCGCCGGTTCGTGCACGGGGCCGCAGGGAAAATTATGGGTATTACGGTGACGGGCGCCCTCCGGCAACGTGCCCAGGTCGGCCAGTCGATCCGTCTCACGAAAATTGTCTGCGGTGAAATGCGGACGGTGCAGGCCAAAAATAAACCGACCCGCCGATGAAACACAGGTACGCAGCTTCATGTCCGTTGTTCCTACTTTTTTGAATGAATACCATGTTCTTAAAAAGATACACCGATTGTCAACACATGTGCCGACGACGGTCAACGGAAGGTCTACTTTATCTCATAAACGGCCTTTATTTGCGAGTGTCTTAATCCGGCTGGACCGAAACAACACTGCCGAAGGTTATTGATTCGGTAATTTTTAACGATATCTGATGGTTTTTAAGATTTGGCATGGATATTTCATAATCACATGTGTCTGCTTTTATCTGTATCGCTGGGCAGCGCTCCAAATACTGCCTAACCATTTGAAATTAAGTTGAAACGAGAAAGTGAGAGGAAAATGACCCACCGGTCATCGCCACCGGCAATTGCTGTCATTGGACTGGCATGTCGATATCCTGACGCAGCAACGCCTCGACAACTGTGGGAAAATATCCTGGCCCGACGGAGGCAGTTCCGGCGTATTCCAGATTGCCGGTTGCCGCTTGCGGACTACTATGATGCGGACAAAAAAGCGCCTGACAAAACCTATGGCCGCCAAGCCGCAGTCATCGACGGTTTCGAATTCGACTGGGCTGAAAGGCGAATCCCGTTTTCCACCGTACGCACCACGGATATCGTACACTGGCTGGCCCTGGAAACCAGCTTGGCGGCTGTTGCCGATGCTGGCTACACCCGGGAGACCCTGCCCGGCGAGCGCACCGGCGTCATTATCGGCAACACGCTTACCGGCGAGCAGACCCGGGCGAACACCATGCGGCTGCGCTGGCCCTTTGTCCGCCGGGCACTTCACAGTGCCGCCCGTGCCCATGGAATGGAAGCGGAACAGATTCACCTGCTCTCCCGGACCCTGAAGGATCGTTATACCTCCGTCTTCCCGCCGGTGGACGAGGATACCCTAGCCGGTGGGCTTTCCAATACCATTGCCGGTCGCATCTGCAATCATCTCAACTTGATGGGCGGGGGCTTCACTGTCGACGGGGCCTGCTCTTCTTCGCTGCTGGCCGTGGCCCATGCCGCATCGCGAATGGTGGATCAGGATCTGGACCTGGCTATCGTGGGTGGTGTGGACGTCAGCCTGGACCCGTTTGAGCTGATCGGTTTTTCCAAAACCGGTGCACTCACCGACGGTGATATGACGGTTTATGACCGCGGCGGAAAAGGCTTCATACCCGGCGAGGGCTGCGGTTTCATGGTGCTCAAACCCCTGGCCGCCGCCCGACGGGATGGCGACCGGGTTTACGCAGTGATTCACGGCTGGGGCATCTCCTCGGACGGCGGCGGTTCAGGCATTACGGCTCCCAGCGTTTCCGGCCAGGCGCTGGCCCTGGAACGGGCCTACCTGCATGCACCCCATGGCGTCGAAGACCTGGATTTCATCGAGGGCCACGGCACCGGCACCACCGTGGGGGACCGCACCGAGTTGGAAGCCATTGCCCGGGTGATGGGACGGACACCGGTACCCCGCGGCCAATTGAGGCCTTGCGGCATCACCTCTCTCAAGTCCATCCTCGGCCACACCAAGGCCGCCTCGGGCATCGGTGGACTGCTCAAGGCGGTGATGGCGGTCAATCGCCGGGTCGTCCCCCCGACCGCCGCCTGTACCGAACCCCACCAGACATTCGACACCGAGGCCAGGCGCCTCTACCCCGTCCGCCTGGGCCGGCAGGAACCTGCCGACAGGCAATTGACCGCCGGGGTTTCTTCCATGGGCTTTGGTGGCATCAACTGCCACCTCACGCTGGTTTCCGGTGACAAACCCGACGATCGACTGGCGCCTGCGTTGGATGAAGGGTCGCTGCTGGTTCATGCCCAGGAGAGTGAACTGCTGGTGATGGGCGCCGGCAGCAAGTCCGCGATGCTGGAAAACATGGCGGACCTGATCAAGACTGTCGATGGCACGAGCATGGCCGAACTGGCCGACCTTGCCGCCGACCTGAGCCGGCGGGTGCCGCCTGACGCAACCATCCGGGCCGCCATCGTCGCCGGCCGCCCCGACGACTTGATCGTCCGACTGACCCAACTGGAAACGTTCCTTCGGCAAGAGGAGACTGGCCATGGCGCCGGTCAGGCCGTTGCCCTGGGACCCGACACCTGGCTGGGCATGGGCGTTGACAGACCCCGGATTGGATTCCTGTTTCCCGGCCAGGGTTCCCAGCAGCTCAATATGGCCCGGATGCTGGTGCAGCGGTTTTCGTGGGCCCGATCGCTCGTGGAACAGGCCGATCAAATTACCCGCGACCTGACCGGCATTCCGGTGAGCCCACTGATATTCCGAGACACCGACCGGGCACCCGGTCCCGAAGAGCGGGATCGCTGGTTCAGCGCGCTTTCCCAAACGGAAAACGCCCAGCCTGCCATCTGTCTGGCCTCCATGCTGTGGTTTTCTTTTTTCACCCGTTTGGGAATTCGTCCCGAAGCCGTTGGTGGACACAGCCTGGGAGAATTGACGGCCTGCTTTGCCGCCGGCGGGTTCGATGCGGCCACGCTTTTGGAGTTTTCGGCCCGTCGCGGACTGGCCATGTCCGCGCGGACCGATGTTCCCGGGGCCATGGTCGCCCTTCGCTGCGACGAGCCGACTGCACTGGCGCTGATACCGCTGGTTAACGGGTACCTTACCGTGGCAAACCTCAACAGTTCCCGTCAGACCGTGCTTTCCGGTGAAGCGGAGGCGGCTCAGGCCATGGTCAGAATTGCCCGGGAAAACGGTGTCAGTGCCCGTATGCTGCCGGTTACCGGCGCTTTTCACAGCCGTCTGTGCGCGGATGCCGCCCGGCAGGTGACCGATATGGCCCTGCTTTCGAGGACCATGGAAACAGCTGTGTGTCGGATTTTTTCCAGCATCGACGGCGATATTCTGGCGCCTGGGCAGCTCCTGAACGAACATTTTTCCCGGCAGATCCGTTCACGGGTCGATTTTATCCGAATGACCAGAAACATGGCGGCAGGCTGTGACCTGATCGTCGAGCTGGGGCCGGGCCGGGTGCTGACCGGACTCACCGGAGACGTTCTCGGTGAAACGGGACCGGTATGCCTACCGGTGGAGGGAACTGCCGGTGGTACATTAGACTTGAACCGCGCTCTCGGCGCGATCTTTGCCCAGGGTGTGCCGATCCATTGGGAGATGTTTTTTGAAAACCGGCTGATCCGTCCTTTTATCCCGGCAGATCAAAAAGCCTTTGTGGTCAACCCCTGTGAAACCCTGCCCCGGGTCGACGATGAGGAAACCGGCATCGACAGCAGGCCGACCGACGAAATCCACACAATCCTGGCTGAAGCCTTTACCGGAGTCCCGGAGGCGCTGGTGGGTCGCTACCTGGAATCCCGGGGGGCATTTTTAAATCGGGTGGTGCAGGCGGATCTCGCCTACTGGGATCCAGGCGCCCGGCTGGTGGAAGCCGGTGCGGGAGGAAAAGGGGTGCCGGCGTCCGGACGCCCAGCGCCGATGCCGGCCCAGGCCACTTTGTTCCAGCTCATCGCCGATGTGACAGGCTTTTCTTCTGAGACCCTTTCCCGGGAGTCCCGGCTTCTTGATGATTTGAACCTGGATTCCATCAAGGCCGGCGACCTGATCGCCCGCTTTGCAAAGACCTGCGGTGTGACTTTCCCCGATCCGGCGCTGCTGGCCAATGCTGCTTTAGGCGAACTGGCCGACGCTGCTCAGCGGTTGCGCGGTGATGGCCCGGGGGCGGACGATCCTGCGGCAGTGGACCGCACTGAACTGGGCGGGCGGTTGGTGGACATGGTTTCAGAGATCACCGGGTTCCCCAAAGCGAGCATCAATCTGTCCATGCGGCTTTTGGACGATCTGAACCTGGATTCCATCAAGGCGGGCGACCTGATCGCCCGCTTGTCTGCGGAGGCAGGGGATTCAGGTCGTGTGGATGCGTCGTCGCTGGCCAATGCCAGTCTGGACCAGGTGGTCGATCAAGTCGCGGCCGGTCTGAAATCGATACCGGTTGTGGCGTCAGCAGTGCCGGATGCACTGGCCGAACTGGTTGGCCAAGCCGCCCGAATCACCGGATTCTCCGCTGACGCCCTGGATCCGGACCTGCAGGTTGAGCGGGATCTTCAATTGGGGCCGGACAAGTTTAAATCGCTGGTCCAGCATACCGCTCTGGCCATGGGAATACAGGCCAACCTCGACTTGGAGCCCCTGCGCACGCGCAGTCTGCGGCAGATCAGCAAGATTCTGAACCGGATGGCCGCGGAACAGCATGACTCCGGTGCCGGGGGTCTCGGGACCGGACCGGCGATGGCTGCCATCCAGCCCACCTGGGTGCGCAATTTCAGCATGGATGTGGTGGAGACGCCTTACCCGCAACTTCCCGATACCTGGCGGATGCGGTCGGAAAACGACTGGCAGAAGGCCCGGGTACTGATTCTTCATAGTGAAGATACGGCGGATGTGGCTGAGGTACTCGGGGGGCATTATTTTCAGCGGGGGGCCTTCACCCGAGTGCATGTTTTCGACGCTGAAGGCGCGGCAGAAGATGTGCGCGATCCGGCATTTTCCCACCTGGTGGCTGTCTTGCCCAAAAACGGTCATCGAGAAAAAGATCGATCGGCGTTGCTGAATCGGCTGATCCGCATGCGGGCCAGCTTGACATCCGTGCCGCCGGCGGCCGACGCGCCGAGACGGCGCACCACCGTGGCCTGGATTCAGTTCGGCGGTGGATTTTTCGGTCGGGATCCGCGCTTCTCACGGTTGGATCGGTGTGGTGCCGTGGCCCTGGCAGCCAGCCTTCACCTGGAACGGGTGGACCTTCGGGTTCGTGTGATGGATTTCTGTCCGGCCCTTTCCGCGGAGACGATCGCCTGGGAAACCCTGGCCGAGACCATCACCCAGGACGGCTTTGCCGCCGTGGGTTACGATCTGGACCGCACCCGCCGGACCTTATCTCCGCGGCTGGTTCAGCCGGCAACCTATGAAAATCGGAACATCCGGTGGTCGGGCGATGATGTGATCCTCGTCACCGGCGGGGCCAGTGGCATCACGGCTGCCTGTGCTCTGGCCGTGGCGCGGGAAACCGGTGCGCGGATGGCCCTGGTGGGTCGGACCCCGCATCCGGATCAGTCGTCGCAAGCCTCCGCCTCGCAGGAGATCCGCACCCTTTTGAACAAATATGCCGCCCTGGGACTGGCGGTCGACTATTTTTCCTGTGACATGGCTGACCGCGATGCGGTGATGGCGATGCTGGCGGCGGTTGCAGAGCGCCTGGGCCCGGTTACCGGGGTCATCCATGGCGCCGGACTCAATAGGCCGCGCATCACCGGCCAGGTCAAACCCGAGCAGGCTTTTGCCGAAACCGCTCCCAAGGTGCTGGGCATGCTTCACCTGCTGGACGCACTCGAAGCGAAACCGCCCAAGCTGATTGTGGGGATGGGGTCCATCATCGGCATTACCGGCATGCCAGGCAACGGCTGGTACGGTTTTTCCAACGAGGTGATGGATATCGCCCTGCGCGGCTTCGCCGCCGAACACCCCCAGACATGCACGGCCAATGTGGCCTACAGCATCTGGCGCGACGAAGGCATGGGTGCCCGTATGGGCAGTGTGGACCTGCTGCGCGACAAGGGCATCGACGCGATTCCCACGGACGAGGGCGTCAAGCGGTTCCTTGCCATCTTCACCCATGATCCGGGCAGCAGCCAGGTGGTGGTGACCGCTCGCATGGGGGGACTGGATACCTGGAACCATGTTCTACCCGATGTGCCCCAGGGATGGCGATTCCTGGACCTTCGAACCCATCTGACCCCAGGGGTGGAAGTGGTTTTTTCTACGCATCTGTCCCTTGAGACCGATCCCTACCTGAGGGACCATCATTTCCAGGGATCCTATCTTTTCCCCACGGTTTTCGGGCTGGAAGCCATGGCCCAGGCTGCACTTTACCTGCTTGGCAACACGGAACTTGCCCGGGTTCAAATCCGTGACGTGCACCTCCTGCGGCCGATCACGGTCGATCCCGAAACAGGCGCCGGCATCACTATCCGCGCGATGCTGGCCGAGGTGCAAGCCGGTGGCCAAAGGGTGGTTCACGCCGGAATCATGAAACAGGGAACCGGGGTTCAGTCGGACTTCTTCGAGGCCACACTGGTCTTTGGCGCGACCGACCGTGCGCCGATGGCATCCGTTGCTCATTCGGACACGCCCATGCCCCTGGCGCCGAAGACCGACCTGTATCGGTCCAGCCTGCTTTTCCAGGGACCTCGATTCCAGGGTATCCAAACCGTCTGGGATATCCGGGAAACCGGTGAGAAAGCCGGGACCGCGCTCTTCACCACCCGCATGACGCCGGCAGACCAGTTGTCGATAGCAGCCTTTGGCGGGGAGAATCGCAGCGGCCTGTGCCTGGGAGACGCATTTTTTACCGATACCCTGCTGCAGAGTGCGGCCCTGTTGGTGCCCCAGGACACCAGTCTGCCCGTGTCCATCGATCGCATGGACTTGTTTCCTGAATTTTTCAGCGCATCCACCCCCGCCACGGTGCGCGTGGAACTCGTGGGGCAGGAGGATCGGGACCTGGTCTACCGTGTGGCGGCCATGGACGAAGACGGTGCGGCGAGGGCGGTACTGCAGGGCTATCGACTGAGAATTCTCAAGCACCATGACGACTATCCGACGGTGGCCGATCTGGTGTCACCCGAGGACCGGGATCGCCGAATGGTCCGTCAGGCGCTGGACGATGTGTGTCGACGCTTTTCGGTAACGTCACCCCACCTGGAACTGGCCTGTATCCCCGACATCCATGGCAGGAATAAACAGGAACGGCGGGAGGCGGAGGGGCCAATGCTGCAACGGGCCCTGTCTACCGCGGCCGAGCGATACGAGGTCTCCGCATTGTCGCTGTCGGTCCAGTGGCATGATAGCGGCAAACCGGTGGTTGCCGATGTGGCTTCATCCGTTCTGGATGTTTCTATTACCCACGAGGACCGGACATGTCTGTGTGTCTGCGGGCCCGGGCCGGTGGGGTGTGACCTGGCCGCCGTTACCGACAGAGACCGTAAGGGCTGGAACGGCCTGCTGGGCGATGGTCGAATGGACTTGCTGGACAGCCTCATCCACCAGGGGGAGCGTCTGGACGATGCCGGCACGCGCATCTGGGTGGCGACCGAAACCCTGGCCAAAGCCCGCGGCCGGTCCCCTGAAATAATTACACTCGTGAGTAAAAAGGGCCAAGCGGTGTTGTTTGCCGGCGGCGGCTCCGGCGGGACAGCCATCCAGGTCCTCACGCTGGCTATCCGTCTGACCTGGGGGGCGCCACAGATTCTGGCGGTCACAGTGGCGGCAGAGACCGTGGCGCGTGTTCCGTCACACCTGTTGACCTCAGATTATCCGGGATACGAACCCTTATATGAGACCCGTCCTTTCGAGATGATCGAAGGAGGCCCCCAGGGCCAACTGGTGTTCGTCCAGCGGCTGCCGGTGACCTTCCAACCCAGTGCCAACCTGAGCCGAACCATTTACTTCTCAAATTTTATCAAGTGGATGGGCAACACCCGTGAGGCGTCGGCCTGGCCGGTCCTGGCAGAGATGTCCGATCAGTTTGCCAGCGGTCGCTGGGGCGGGGTGACCAATTACGGTCACCTGAAGATCCTCGGGGAAGCGGGCACCAGCGACCAGGTTGAAATCCTAATGTGGGTGTCGGACAACAGCGGGCCCGAGAATTCCACCATGACCCTATCCTACGATTTCCGCAAAATAGTTAAGGGAGGGGGGTACCAGCGTCTGGCTTTCTGCCGGCTGCAGACCACCTGGGTGGAGATCCTGGGGCCGGGAGTGGCGAAAGTGGCCCCCTATCCGGCCTACTACGGCCAGTTCATCGAAGACATGTGCCCGCAGTTCGACGCGCCGGACACGCCCGAACCCTTGCAAGAATCGCTGGGTCACCTGTTCGACGTCGCGGATGATCCCGTCGTCTACACGGCACCGTCCGGGCACGTGGTGCGTCCGATCGTGCGGGAGCAGACCTTTGAAACCACTTTGGCCCATGCCAACCTGGTGGGCAATATCTACTACGCGAACTACTACGAATGGCAGGGCCAGATCCGCGATCGCTTCTTCTACGAACTGATTCCAGAGTACTTCGGGGGCATCGGGGAAAAAGGAGAACTGCTGGCCCTGGAGAGCCGCGTGGACCACCTGCGCGAGGCCATGCCCTTCGACCGGGTCGTGCTCACCCTGGCCGTTAAGGAGCTACGGGCCTGCAGCGTGATCTTCCACGTGGATTACTTCCGCCTCGAACCGGACGGCTCGCGGGTGAAGATCGCCTACGGCATGCACCGGGCCGTGTGGGCACTGCGCGATAAACAGGGCCGGCCCATGGCCACCCGGTTTCCGGATTCGGTTCGGGCGGCGCTTGATGCCGCAATTGTCAAATAAAAAGGGAGACGACTTCAAACCGGGTGACGTCCACCAACCCTTTGTCCGTCAGCTTGAGGTCCGGGATGACCGGCAGGGCTAAGAAACCCAGGGTCATGAAGGGGTCGGAAAGGCCGGCTCCCAGATCTTTTGCTGCGGCGATCATTCCGTCCATCTGCTGCAGGACGGTCTCCACCGGCTGGTCGGACATGAGACCGGCCACGGGCAGGGGCAGGCTGGCCAGGACCTTGCCGTCGTCGACGGCCACCAGGCCGCCACCCATCGCCACCACGGCTGTTACCGCAGCCTGCATGTCCACATCGGTTGCGCCGGCAACGATGATATTGTGGGAATCGTGGGCCACGCTGGAAGCGAGGGCACCGCGCTTCAGTCCCAGTCCGGTTACGAATCCCCTGCCGGTATGGGCCTGTCCTGTGTAGCGGTCCACCACGCACATTTTGATCACATCCCTGGGCACATCAGACACGGCAAAGCCGCCTTTTTCCGTCACATCCATGATTTCGCAGCGGGTGACCACCTGGTCGGCAATGGCCCGGATGACGCGCATGCGCCTGCCTTTGGCCGGTATCGAGAAATCCAGACCACCTGGATCCAGACGCATGGACGGCGGCACGGCGATTGGGGCCGGCCGCTGTAAGCCGGGCATCAGACTGCCGTTTTCAGCCACTGGTCGACCCAGATAAAACACCTTTTCTGCGCGGATGTCCGCCAGGTCGGAGAAGACCACCAGGTTGGCCTTGCGGCCCGGAGCAATCGCCCCGGCATCCTTGATGTCGAAGTAGTCAGCCGGGTTGATGGTGCCCATGCGGATGGCCGTCAGCGGGTCCAGCCCTTTGGCCACAGCCTTTCGGATCACCGCATCCACGTGACCCTCGGCCAGAAGGTCGTGGGGGTGTCGGTCGTCGGTGCACCACATCATCCGATGCCAGGTATCCTCGTTGATGACGGGAAACAGGGCGTCCAGGTTGCGGGCGCAGGTGCCCTCGCGCACCATGATGTGCATGCCCAGTTCCAGCTTTTCCAGCGCCTCGTCGGCGCTGGTGCATTCGTGGTCCGAGGCGATGCCGGCGGCCGCGTAGGCAAACAACCGGCGACCGGAAAGTCCCGGGGCGTGGCCGTCCATGGTTCGGTGGTGACTGCGGGCCAGGGCCAGTTTGGCCATCACATCGGCGTCGGTGAAGATCACGCCGGGGTAGTTCATCATTTCGGCCAGAGCCACGATGCGCGGATGCGCGAAGAAAGGCGCAAGGTCCCCGGCATTCAGCCGGGCGCCGGCGGTTTCCATGTCTGTGGCCGGCACGCAGGAGGGCAGGGCGAAGAGGCAGTTCATGGGCTGGCCCTCGGCTGATCGCAGCATGTAGTCGATGCCTGCCGCACCCAGCACGTTGGCGATTTCGTGGGGATCGGCCACCACGGTCGTGGTGCCGCAGGGGGCCACGGTACGGGCGAATTCGGAGACACAGGTCATGGAACTTTCGATGTGGACGTGTGAATCGATGAATCCGGGGGCCACGTAGCAACCCTCGAGGTCCATCGTTTTCGCAGCGTCGTAGCCGCCAAAGCCCACGATAGTGCCGTCTTTGATGGCGATGCTGCCGTCTATGACCCGGCCGGAAAAGACGTTGACGATCTTCGCATTGACCAGCAGCAGATCCACCGGGGCATCGCCCCGGGCCGCGGTGATGATTTTCGTATAATCCATTTCTTTTTCCTTCTCTTAAAACTTAACACCTGACCCGGTTAAAACCGGAAATAACAAATCGCATGCACCAAATTCCAGATAAATTCCGAATGGTAACAGCCAAATCTCAAACAAGATCAAAAGTAAGTTGTCATATCTATGTTCCAAATATTGATGATTGGAATGTCCTTTGTTCAAAATCATGAAGTTTGGAATTTTGAACCGCGATAGCGAACGCATTCCTCGCCGCTTGCCGCGGGGAGGGTTCAATTTAGGTATTCTGATTTATTTGTCATTTGGTTTTTGGTTATTGTATTTTTTTATTTTTCTGACAAAAAAACACGAATTTCGGGATTTAGGTACTATTTAAAACCTTTTGTGGATAGACCGAATCTCATGGGCAATCGCATTGACCTGATCGATCACTTCGCCGATACCGATCGTCAGCAACCGCCGGTCTCTCACCACCTGCCTGCCGGCCACCAGCACGTGGCACACGTCGGCGCCCCCGGCCGTATAGACGATGTGGGACTCCGGGTGGTACATGGGTGTCAGGTGGGGGGCCCGGGTGTCGAGGATGACGAGGTCCGCCTGTTTGCCGATTTCCAGCGAACCGATGTGATCCGCCAGGCCGATTGCATGGGCGCCGTCGATGGTGGCCATTTTGAGCACACTGGCCGCATTCAGGGCCGTGGGATCAAAGGTGGCGACCTTGTGCAGTTTGGCCGCCGTTCCCATTTCACCGAACAGGTCCAGGTTGTTGTTGCTGGCGCAGCCGTCGGTGCCCAGCGACACCATTACCCCGGCTGATCGCATCCCGGTCACCGGTGCGATGCCCGAGGCCAGCTTCATGTTGCTCTCTGGACAATGGGCGACGGCGCAGCCGCGCCGGTTGATGGTGGCGATGTCCGCCTCGTCGACCCAGACGCAATGGGCCAACAAGGTTCGACGATCGAGAATGCCCAGCCGATCCAGGTGGGCGACGGGGCTGAGGCCTTTCTCCTTGATGGATTGCTCGCGCTCGAAAAGGGTTTCGGCCACATGCACCTGAAAGATCAGGCCCAGGTCGTCCGCTGCCGCCTTAGCCGCCTTGAGGGTGACGTCGCTGCAGGTATAGGGCGCATGGCAGAAGATGGACGGCGTAATCAGCCGGCTGCGACCCTTCCAGCGTTGGGCATAATTCCGGGCGTGGTCGATGTTTTTTCCCGGATCCGGCACGCCGGGGGCCGGAAAATCGATGACTCCCTGGGCCAACACGGCTCGTAGACCGGTTTCAGCGACGGCTCGGGCCACCGCGTCTTCGTGGAAATAACCCCCGCAGCAACAGGTGGTTCCGGACAGCAGCATTTCCGCGCAGGCGAGCAGTGTGCCCCAACGCACCGTTTCGGGATTGATGAAGCGGGCCTCGGCCGGGAAGATGTGGTCGTCGAGCCATTCGATCAGGGGCAAGTCGTCGGCCAGGCCCCGGAACAGGGTCATGGGCAGATGGGTGTGGGTGTTGACCAGGCCGGGCATGACGATGCCGCCGACCGCGTTGATGGTCAGCATCGCCGTTGGCGGCGGTGAATCCGGTGCGGTGGATTCAATGGCCCGGATGACGCCCTCATGAATGCCGATCCATCCGTTTTCGATGATACGCATCCGGTCGTCCACGGTCACCAGGGTTCCATTGTGGATCACGGCATCGAAGTTCATGTTAGTGACCCCGGATCGTTTCGGCGATCTGCCAGGCGTCGGCCATGATCTTTTCCAGGTCCATGTGCATAAGCCGGCGGTCTTTCATCAGCACCCGGCCATTGATCACGGTGGCGCATACATCGCTGCCGCCAACGGCATAAACCAGGTGGGAGGTCGGGTGGTACATGGGGGTCAGGTGGGGTTTGCGGGTGTCGATAACGATGATGTCGGCTTGCTTGCCGGTTTCGATGCTGCCAGTAATGGTGTCCAGCCCCAAGGCGCGGGCGCCGTCGATGGTGGCCATGCGTAGCACGGTGGCGGCATCCATCACCGTGGGATCCAGACGGCTGGCCTTATGCAGCTTGGCGGCCATGTCCATCTCGGCGAACAGATCCAGGTTGTTGTTGCTGGAGCAGCCGTCGGTGCCCAGGCCGGTGCACACCCCCCGTTCGACCAGATCGGCCACCGGTGAAACGCCGGAGGCCAGCTTCATGTTGCTTTCCGGGTTGTGGGACACCTTAACCTCGTGCTGTTGGAGCAGATCCATGTCAACGTCGTTGAGCACCACGCAATGGCAGGCCAGCAGGTTGGCACCCAGCACGCCCAGGTTGGCCAGGTGACCCACCGGCGTAGCACCATATTTTTCCTGAATGTCGTGCACCTCCTTATGGGTCTCGGAAAGGTGGATCACCAGGGGCACACGGTGCTCCCGGGCGATGTCGGCGGCCTCGGTCAACAGGTCCGGTGCACACAGGTAAGGGGAGTGGGGCTCCACGGCGATGGTGACTAGCGGGTCGTTGTGCCAGGCGTCGATTAGGTGGCGGGTGTAGTCGAAGCCTTTTTGGATGGGGCCGTAGTTGGGCGAGGGAAAGTCGTATAGTACTTCCCCCACCACCGCCCGCATACCGGTAGCCTTGGCGGCACGGGCCACAGCGTCTTCGAACAGGTACATGTCGCAAAAGCAGGTGGTCCCCGAAAGAATCATTTCGGCACAGCCGAGCAGCGTGCCGGCATGCACTTTGCCCTCGTTCAGCAAGGCTTCGGCAGGGAAGATGTGCTCGTTGAGCCAGGTCATCAACGGCAGGTCGTCGGCCAAACCCCGGAACAGCGTCATGGCGGCGTGGGTGTGGGTGTTGACCAGGCCGGGCATGATGATACCGCCGGCGGCATCGATCGTCTCAGTTGCCGCCATCGATCCAACCTCGGCGGTCGAACCGACCGCCGCAATGGTCTGCCCGCAGACGGCCACCGCCCCATTTTCAATGACGCGGCCAAGCGGATCCATGGTCATGACGATACCATTGGTGATCAGCAGGTCGGCGGTTGTCGTCATGACCGCGTGCCCTTGTGGATCTGTGCCACCACGGCCTGGATCAGACGGTTGAGATCGGGTGCTGCCTGGTTGGCCGCGGCGACGATGGCCTCCACGGATGCCGGTGCCGGGCGGTCCGGGTCGTTGATGTTAGTGATGGTGGACAATCCCAGCACCCGCATGCCGGCGTGCACGGCGACAAGGGTTTCCATCACCGTTGAAAAACCCACCGCATCGGCACCGATGGTTTTCAAGTAGCGGATTTCTGCCGGTGTTTCCAGAGACGGCCCCTTCAATCCGGCATAGACGCCACTTTTTAAAGCAATGCCCAGACTGTCGGCAGCCCGGCGGGAAAGCTGCACCAGGGATCGATCATAGGCCGCCGTCATGTCCGGAAATCGGGGCCCCCAGTCGTCATGATTGGCCCCGATCAGCGGGTTTTCGCCGGTGAGATTGATGTGGTCGCGGATCACCATCAGATCTCCCTGGCGAAAGGCGGGGTTCATGCCGCCGGCCGCATTGGAGAGGATCAGGTGCCGTACGCCCAGCGACTGCATCACCCGCACGGGAAAGGTCACGACCCCGGGGGGATAGCCTTCGTACAGGTGGACGCGCCCCTGCATGACCATCACCGGATGCCCGGCCAGGGTTCCGGCCATCAACCGCCCTGAATGACCGACCACCGTGGATACGGGGAAGTTCGGCATGTCTGCGTAATTAATTGTCAGCGCGTCATCGAGAGGGCCGACGGCCTCGCCCAGTCCGGTGCCGGTGATCACTCCGGTCTCAGGAGCGTGGTCCAGTTTCGATTCCAGAAATGCTGTGGTTTCGTGGACTTTTTCTTTCAGGCGGTTCAAGGGCTGCCTCCAGTGTCTGCTTTGCAGGGTTTTCCAAACCGTTTCGATCCCTGTGCCAACGATTTTTATCACCGTCCCGGCGTTTGGGTTATAGACCAGCTTTTACAGCCCCGTCAAGCGTTGTCAGGCGCGGGTGGACGGCCATGATAGCGTTGACATTTATATATAGTTATGAAATGTTGCAACGCGGTCGCCGGTGATTCATGACCATTGCCTTACAGGCCGCCTATTCGTCCATTCAATGTGCATTCGATGCCGTTGTATTTTAGCGATTCAAGGAGCGTTTAAGTCATGACCCTGACACACCATCCGAACCATGCGGACATCAACGACGACATGTGGTCTCAGATCGACGCGGTCATCCAAAAAAACAGGAGCATTTCCGGGGCCGTCATCACGGTTCTCAGGGAGTGCCAGACTATCGCCGGATACCTGCCCGTGGAATTGCTGGACTACATCAGCCAGGGCCTTAACCTGCCCGCCAGCAGCGTTTACGGCGTGGCTTCCTTCTACTCCCTTTTTTCCATGGTGCCCAAGGGCCGCCACACCATCAGGATCTGCATGGGAACAGCCTGCTACGTCAAAGGCATCAAGGAGGCCCTGAGCCGCATTGAAAATGAATACCAGCTGAAAGAGGGCGGCACCACCGACGACCGGCGGTTCACCCTGGAAGCTGTTCGTTGCCTGGGTGCCTGCGGTTTGGCACCGGTAATGGTGGTGGGTCAGGACACTTACGGAGACGTCAGTTCGGACAAGGTGCTTAAACTGCTCGACGCGTATTCATAGGCGTATCGTTGGCAATCCCTCAACCCCAATTGCTTTTAAGACAGAGCGATCATGAAAATCTCCGAAATCAAAGACATCCTCAAAGGCACCATGCTTTGCGGTGAAGACCAGATGGACACGGTCATCCCCGCCGGTGGCGCGTCGGACCTGATGGACGATGTGCTGGCGGCCGCTGCCAAAGGTTGTGTCCTGTTGACGGGGGTCACCACGGATCATGTTATGCGAACGGCAAAAATCGTCGGCGTTGGGGCCATTGTCATCGTAAGGGGCAAAACTCCCCCTGCGGCATTCGTGGAGATGGCGAAATCTTTCGAAATCCCGTTGATGGTTACCGAGTATTCGTTGTTTGTGGCCTGCGGCCGACTATACATGAATGGCATCAGGGGGCTGGACGGTTCCTGGTAAAACCTGCTGGAGACGGAATATGGCGAAACTGAACACTCAGGACCTGGATGGCATCCGACGGGCGCACAAGGAGCGGCTGGCATTCAGGGACAAGACCTACCTGCTGATCTGCGGCGGCACCGGCTGTCATGCCACCGGCTCCATCCGGGTCAAGGATGCCCTGCTGGCGGCCATCGAGGAAAAGGGTTTGGGTGAAACGGTCCAGGTGATCGAGACCGGATGCAACGGCTTTTGCGCCATGGGACCGCTTTTGGTGGTTCACCCCGGCGACATCTTCTACCAGAAGCTCAGCGTGGAGGATATGCCCGAGTTGGTGGAATCCCACCTGATCAACGGCAAGCCGGTGGAGCGGCTACTCTACAAGGACCCGGTCTCCAAGGCCAAAATCGCCGCCCAGACCAAGATTCCCTTCTTTGCCCACCAGATGCCCCGGGCCCTTCGCAACAAGGGGCTGATCAACCCCGAGTCCATCGATGAGTACATCGGCCGGGACGGGTATATCGGTGCGGCCAAGGCCCTGTTCGACATGACCCCGCAACAGATCATCGAAGAGATGAAGATTTCCGGCATGCGGGGACGCGGCGGGGCCGGGTTCCCCACGGGTGTGAAATGGGATTTTGCCAGCAAGAGCGTCGATGCGGTTAAATATGTGCTGTGCAACGCAGACGAGGGCGACCCCGGTGCCTTCATGGACCGCAGCATCCTGGAGGCGGACCCCCACGCGGTGCTGGAAGGCATGATTATCGCCGCCAAGGCCATCGATGCGCACAAAGGATACATCTACGCGCGTACCGAATACCCCCTGGCCATCAAGCGGCTGGGCATGGCCATCGATCATGCCAAGGAATACGGGCTTTTGGGTGACAACATCCTGGGATCGGAACTCTCCTTTGATATCGAGATCTACCAGGGTGCGGGCGCCTTTGTCTGCGGCGAAGAGACTGCCCTGATGCGCTCCATCGAGGGCAAACGGGGCATGCCGCGTCCACGTCCTCCCTTTCCGGCCCACAAGGGCCTGTGGGAAAAGCCCACCATCCTCAACAACGTGGAAACCTTGGCCAACGTGGCTCAGATCATGGTCAACGGCGGCGCCTGGTATGCCAGTGTGGGCACCGAGACCAGCAAGGGCACCAAGGTGTTCGCCCTGTCCGGCGATGTGAACAACATCGGCCTGGTGGAAGTCCCTATGGGTACGCCCCTGCGTACTATCATCTACGACATCGGCGGTGGCATTCCCAACAAACGTAAATTCAAGGCGGTTCAGCTGGGCGGTCCGTCGGGCGGGTGCATTCCTGAAGCCTACCTGGACACGCCGGTGGACTATGAGGCCATTGCCAAGGTGGGTGCCATCATGGGCTCCGGCGGTGCCATCGTCATGGACGAAAAGACCTGCATGGTGGATATGGCCCGCTTTTTCATGGAGTTCATTCAAGACGAGTCCTGCGGCAAATGCACCCCCTGCCGGGAGGGCACCCGCCGCCAGCTCCAGATTCTGGAAAAGATCTGCGAGGGTCGCGGAGAGCCTAGCGATCTCGACGTCCTGGTCGAGCTGTCACAGACCATCCGAGAGACCGCCCTGTGTGGCCTGGGCCAGACGGGCCCCAACCCGGTGCTCTCCGCCCTGCGCTACTTCAGGGATGAGTTCGAGGCTCACATTTACGAACAGCGATGCCCGGCCAAGCGCTGCGTGGCGCTTCTCCGGTTCGAAGTGGAACCGGATGCCTGCACCCGCTGTGGCATGTGCTTCAGGGCCTGTCCGACTGATGCCATCGTCTGGAAAAAGAAGGAAGTGGCCCGCATCGACAAGGAGAAATGTATCAAGTGTTTGACCTGCTACGACAAGTGCAGGTTCGACGCCATTTTTTAACAGGAGCGTTGAGATGACTATAGCCATTATACTCATGGGCGGACTGGGACTGGTGGTGGGCCTCGGCCTGGCGCTGGCCTCCAAGGTCTTTTACGTTTATGTGGACCCCAAAATCGTATCCGTCGATGAGGCACTGCCCGGAGCCAACTGCGGCGGCTGCGGCCTGCCCGGATGCAGCGCCAATGCGGAAGCCATCGTGGCGGGCAAAGCCGCACCCAACTCCTGCGTGGCCGCCGGCGAGGACGTGGCCCTGGCCATTGCCGCTATCCTCGGCGTCAGCGTTGAGGCCAAGGAGCCGGATATCGCCCTGCCCGGGTGCACCTACGGCGTGGCCGAGGCGGATGTCAAATACAGCTATGACGGCATGAACGACTGCCGGGCCGTCGCCCTGCTCTCCGGGGGCATGAA
>RCNC010001162.1_pt1 | contig 17582 bp, 8 predicted proteins | sample 2041301 | NCBI WGS metagenome assembly RCNC01 (sample SAMN09708231, study PRJNA481090) | Marine sediment metagenome, whole genome shotgun sequencing project. | biome: marine sediment; feature: ocean; material: sediment; isolation source: Sewage treatment plant 13A marine sediment (STP13A) ... | reverse complement strand
CCTGTGGTTTTTCATTAATAGCAATTCCTTTTTTTTTAATATCTTTTAAAGCCTCTAAAACCAAACCTTTTCGTTCATCATCGTCTATTATGGATAGCTTTGGTATATTTTTCTGTTCTTGTAGTATTTTAAAACAAAGCGAATGGAAAGTTGCAATAAGAGGAAGTTCTTTAACACCTTTTATTAAAATCTCAAGTCTTTCCCTCATCTCACCGGCTGCCTTATTTGTAAAGGTAACGGCAAGTATATTTTCCGGCAACACTTTATTATCTTTTACAAGATGCGCAATGCGGTGTGTAAGAGTTCTTGTTTTACCTGTACCGGGTCCGGCCATAATTATAAGAGGACCTTTTTTATGCAAAACGGCTTTTTTTTGATCTTTATTTAATGTGCTTGTTATATTGTCTTTTTTCTTCTCCGCTTTAGACTGTTTTCTTTTTTTTTGTTTTTCTGTTTTCTTTCCTTCCTTTTTATTAAACTCTTTTTTTGAAGGCCTGTAAATAAAAAGAGACTGTTGGTTTGAAAGTTTTTCTCTTTCTTCCTGTGTAAATATTTTTACCTTGCCAAACTCACCATCATATCCAGGTAGAAGAGTAATTTGTTTAGCTCGCACTCTTTTAATTGCTTCACCTAACAAAGGAATTCCCGATTTTCCCAGAGACTCATAAGTTATTTCGTGAAGTATTTTTAATTCAGGACCAAGCTTTTCCAGCAAATCATTATATTTTTGTTTGACTCGTTTTGAACCTGCACCCACTTTTAATATTTCGGATAATATTTCAGTTAAAGGTATAATACTATAAAATGGGTTTTTTTGTTCTGGGTAAATATTTTCAGGTTGATCCGCCAGCTCTTCAACCCTATATAAAACTCCCAGTGTTAATGGTTTTAGGCATACAGGACATATTCCTTTGTTTTTAATTGTCTCTTTAGGTAGAAAACGAATATTGCATTTCCGGTGTCCGTCCAGGTGATATTTGCCTTCCTGGGGGAAAAACTCAAAAGTACCGAGAAATCGCTTTTTATCTCCTTCTTTTATTGCTGATCTTATATTATAATATGAAAGATCTGTATTAAATAGGTTTGCCTCCCGGCCAAGTTTCATGGGTGAGTGCGCATCTGAATTTGATATAAGGGTAAGCCCATCAAGCGCGGATACTCTCCAGTTCATAGGTGGGTCGGACGAAAGACCGGTTTCAACTGCAAATATGTGCGGTGTAAGATCTTCAAAACACTCTTCTATGGAATCAAACCCTGATTTTGAACCCATCACAGAGAACCATGGAGTCCATATATGGGCGGGTATAAAAAATGCCCCGTTTGAAGTGTCGAGCATAATTTCAAGCAGGTTTTTTGCATCAAGGCCCAGGATCGGTCTTCCGTCAGACTTTATATTTCCTATTTTATCCAGCTTTTTATTGAAACTTTCTGCTTTTTCCAAATTAGGCATAAATATAAGATTATGGTTTTTTCTTACTTTTCCGTCTTTTTTATAAATATTGCTTATTTCGCAACTTAAAAGAAAACGCACTTTTGACCTGCACAAGACGGGAACTTCTTTATCACATATCTTAGCTATCTTATCTTTTAACTTAAAAAGACCTGGTTCAGCGGGAGCAAGTTTCTCTTTTATTTCCGCAAACCATCCCGGATGTGTAAAATCACCTGTCCCTATCACAGTTATTCCTTTTAACTGAGCTGCAATATAAAGATTTTCAAGGTCAAGGTTTTTTGCTGTTGCTATTGAAAATTTAGAATGAATGTGGAGATCAGCGATAAATTTCATTTACCTTCCTTATTATTTATTAAAAATACTTTGTTTTCATTAAGTTATAGGGTTTTAGAGATTTTAAACTAATATGCCCCGAAAACATAAAATTCTCTTGTAAATATTGTATCATTCCGCTATATATATTTATTGTTTGCCTATTTATACACTATATATTGATATTTCAGACCTTCTGGGGTGTTGAGTGTTGTTTTTTTAATTTATTAAAAAAAGCTGGATTTTGTTATTAGTTTGTTAACAAATACCTTTATACAAACACCTTTTTATGTACAACACAAAACCGTATACTTATTGTTGATTTATTAACCTTGTTATATATTTTTATTAATTAAAATATGTTTGTATAATTAATATGTTATAAGGTTGTTATAGTTATTAACAACCTATATTTATATTAATAACTTTTAAATAACCTTAAAGGAAATATTATGGATTTTACAATAAAGAAAAATATTTTCTATACCGTTTTATCTAAAGTGCAGGGCCTTACCGGAAGAAAAACAAACCTTGCCATAACAACCAACGTGCTTATAAAAGCAAAAGGTTCACATATAACTGTTATTGCTACAGATTTAGAAACAGGATTTGAAGGCCACTATTCTGCTTCAATAAAAAAAGAAGGCATGGCGGCTATAAACGCAAGAAAATTATTTGAAATTGTAAGGGAATTTCCGGATGAGGTAATAAGGATACATGAAGTCGAAAATTACTGGATTAAGATTGGAAGAGATAAGGATGATGGTGTTGAAGAAAAGCAACTTGAATTTAATATAGTTGGTATGAATCCTGAAGATTTTCCTGATATACCCGAGATAGAAGAAGTTAAATTTTTTGAGATTGATTCTATAGCATTAAATAAAATGATTGAAAGAACAGTAATAATAACGGCCTCTCCAGACGATAAGAGAGCACATTTTATTGGGATATATTTAGAAATAATAGAGAAGGATGATGAAAAATTATTAAGGATGGTATCGACAGATGGCAGCAGGCTTTCTACAGCGGATAACATATATGATAAAAGTTATGATATCCCCATTGATAAAAGTATCTTAATACCTAAAAAAGGAATAAATGAATTAACAAAATTTCTTGACACAGAGAAAATGGTTCAAATAGGAGTTAAAGATAATAATTTTATAATTAAAAAAGATAGCGAAAAAATAATAATAAGATTATTAGAAGGAGACTTTCCAGATTATATCGATATAACTACTAAAAAAGATGTACACATAATTAAAATGGATAAAAACTTATTTTTAATGATGCTAAAAAGAATGTCCATTTTATCATCGGATGATTATAAAGGGGTTATATTCAGCTTTCAAAAAGATAAATTAAAAATAGATTCCACAAATCCGGAAATTGGTGAATCAAAAGAGGATATGATTATAAACTATAATGGTGATGATGTAGAAGCAATGTTTAACCCGAGATTCTTTATTGAAACAATTAATGTAATTGATGATGAAAAAATTTTATTAAGTATTAGTAGTGGAGAAAAGCCTTGTTTAATAGAGGCTGAAAACGATAAAAGCTATCTAAGTGTTATAATGCCTATGAAAATATGATGACATCGTTCCAAGGCTCATCTACTGCAGTGTAGCGTTTTTTAAGGAATTCAACATACTATCAGTATTGTCTTATCCCTGAAAAACTACAACGCCTTTTTATCCCGCTGATTTTTAACGGGGGTATATAAGCCTTTTCACGACGCCATCAGGCGCTTATCTAAAAACTTTTTACGAGTTTATAAAAATATGAAAGAAGAAACAAACATATATAACGAAGATAATATAAAAATACTGGAAGGCCTTGAAGCTGTTAGAAAAAGACCTTCAATGTATATTGGAAACGTTGATATCGCAGGCCTACATCATCTTGTTTATGAAGTAGTTGACAACAGCATAGATGAAGCTATGGCCGGATATTGTGATACAATAAAGGTTATAATATATACAGATAAAAGTGTAAGTGTTGAAGATAACGGCCGCGGAATACCAGTAGGAATTCACAAGACAGAGAATATTCCAGCCCTTGAAGTGGTTATGACAAAGCTTCATGCAGGAGGAAAATTTGATGATAATTCATATAAGGTTTCCGGAGGACTGCATGGAGTTGGTGTTTCTGTTGTAAACGCACTTTCTTCTTTTCTTGAAGTAGAAATATATTCAAACGGAAAAATTTATTATCAAACCTACGAAAAAGGCAGTAAGAAAAGTGAATTAAAAGTAACCGGAAAAACAAGAAAGAAAGGCACAAAAATTCACTTCGTGCCCGATATGGAAATATTAACTACGGACAATTTTTCATATGATATTATTGTTAGAAGATTAAGAGAACTCGCCTTTTTAAATAAAGGTGTAAAGATAATAGTTGAAGATGAACGCTCTGACCAAAAAGAAGAATTTCTTTTTAAAGGAGGCCTGAAATCTTTTGTTGAACATTTAAACAGGAGACATTCGGTACTTCATAAAGCTATTATTATTGAGGGAATAAAAAATGAGGTACAGATAGATTTAGCTATTCAGTACAACGATACATATAATGAAAAAATATTTTCCTTTGCAAACAATATAAGAACAGTTGAGGGTGGTTTTCATCTTATCGGTTTTAAAGCAGCTCTTACAAGAACAATAAATCAATATGCATCAAACGGAAACCTGCCAAAAAACCTTAAAGCAAAAATAACAGGGGATGATGCCAGAGAAGGTCTTACAGCAATTATCAGTGTCAGGATTAAATCACCCCAATTTGAAGGCCAGACAAAAACAAAGCTTGGAAACAGTGAAGTAAAAGGGCTCGTTGAATCCTTAGTAAATGAAAAACTGGGAGAATTTTTAGAAGAAAACCCGTCAATAGCAAAGAAAATAATATCAAAAAGTGTAGATGCTGCAAGAGCAAGGGATGCAGCGAAGAGAGCAAGAGACATTGCAAGAAATAAAGGAGCGCTATTTGATTCGACACTTCCTGGAAAACTAGCGGAATGCCAGAGTCCATATCCTGTTGAAAGAGAATTGTTTCTTGTAGAGGGAGATTCTGCCGGAGGAAGCGCAAAACAAGGAAGAGATAGGAAGTTTCAGGCAATTTTGCCCCTTAAAGGGAAAATATTAAATGTTGAAAAAGCCCGGTTTGACAAAATTTTAAAAAGCGAGGAAATAAAGAATATAATAACAGCCTTAGGTACAGGTGTTGGGAAAGATGAATATGATATTGAAAAAATAAAATATCATAAAGTAATAATAATGACAGATGCAGATGTTGATGGCTCACATATAAGGACGCTTTTGTTAACATTTTTTTTCAGACAGATGACAGAAATTATTGATAAAGGATTTCTTTATATTGCTCAACCACCGCTTCTTAAAATAGGTAAAGGGAAAAACGAAAAATATCTTAAAGATGAAGAAGAGTTAAGCAATTATATATTAAAAAGAACATGTAATAATAAAAGTATAAAGGCAGACGAAAATATAATAAATGGACACAATCTATATGTTTTAATAGGAGATATCGCCGAATATTCCTTAATTATGGGAAAGCTTAATAGAAGAGGACTGAAAACAGATATCGCCGAAGTGCTCATAAAGGAAGGTGTTGAAGATAAAAAATTTCTTCAGGACGAAAAAAAGATGTCGAATTTAAGACAGATATTAATAAAAAAAGGGTATGGGGTAGATGAAGTATTATGGAATGAAGAACGGGATGTATATGAAATGGAAATAAAAAGCAATGGAGATGGAAAACAAAAAGAAATATTCGCTGAAAAAGACCCGATAACTGAAAAACCCATAAACATTGGAAGAGGCCTAATATATTCTAATGAATTTCAGAAAGGACTGGTTATAGGAAAGAAAATATTAAAGTACGATAATATTAATTTTCATGTTTATAATAATGATAATAAAGAAGAAACTTTAAAAATTGAAGATAAAGAGAGTCTGCTAAAGTATATGATAAATGAAGGAAAAAAAGGACTTGCCATTCAAAGATACAAAGGGCTGGGTGAAATGAATCCTGACCAGTTATGGGAAACAACAATGAATCCGGAGAAAAGGAATCTTCTACAGGTAAAGATAGAAGATGTTGTGGATACGGATGAAATATTTACAATTCTCATGGGAGAAGATGTTGAACCGCGAAGAGAGTTCATCTACAGCAATGCCCTGGAAGTCAACACATTAGATATTTAGTAGCCGTTCACGGCTTGAAATTAGAAAGTAGAAATTCGGGAGAGATGAAACGAGTTTACGAGTTGGATGTATATAAACCCGCAAAAACGTCATAAGATGTACTCTGGCGCGACTTTAATAAGTGTAACAAAAAGGCTCAGAACACCGTTGACTATCAGAGAATATAAAAACAGAAAAACCAAAGTTCCAATTTCTATTTTCTAATTTCAACGGTCCGCGAACGCGTAAAACATTTGTTGTTTTCACGAATAAAAAGCCGGATATTCAGATATGAAGATTAATTTTATAAAAGCAAGAGATCTTCCAGATCTTTGGTTCCAGGCGGTTAATGATATTTTAGATGATGGTCGTAAATTTAAGATAGACAGGGGAAGTTATGCCGGGCAGACAAGACTCGAATATGACTATTTCTGCGGACATATAACACATCCTTTTGTTAAGCCCTTGCTCCCGGACATTCCACCAGCATGCGGAATACCAAATCCTGTCGAGGAAGCATATATATACGGTGGGAATGGTTATGAAAGATCCTATATTGAATATCTTATGACAGGTCACAAAGAACCCGGAGAGTCATATACGTATGGCGAAAGAATTACAAAAGTTCCGCTCACCGGTGAAAAACTGGCATGGTGGAAAGAAGAGAATAAAGAAATAATTGATAAGAGAAAAATAGATGAAAAAATTGTTTTTGAAGAAGACGGTGTAATTTATTTAAACCAGATAGAATGGATTATAGATACATATAAAAAATACGGTGAGCGCAACAACCAGATGGTATTACAGGTAGCTCATCCGTCAGACCTTACACTGATTGATCCGCCATGTCTGAGGTCTATTGATACCAGAATTCAGGATGACACATTAACTTTTTTTATATATTTCAGATCCTGGGACCTATGGGGTGGGCTGCCGGCAAATCTGGCCGGCATACAAAACCTGAAAGAATATATGGCCGGCGAAATAGGTGTTAAAGACGGAGAAATGATAGTAGAGAGCAAGGGCCTTCATTTATATGGCTACGCCGAGGATCTTGCAAAACTAAGATGTTTGAGAGAATAAGTTAAAGATTTGTTTTATATTTTCCGCTTTACCGGAAAATATGCGAAAAAGATTAGAATTCAATATTATTCGGCGTTCTGGGAAAAGGTATTACATCTCTTATATTAGTTATACCGGTACACAACATTAAAAGCCTTTCAAAACCAAGGCCGAAGCCACTATGTTCAACAGTCCCGAATCTGCGGGAGTCTAAATACCACCAGTAGGTCTCTTTAGAAAATCCCAATTCATCCATTCGAGAACAAAGCACATCAAGGCGTTCTTCTCGCTGGCTGCCACCTATGATTTCACCGATACTAGGAACAAGTACATCCATGGCGGCAACGGTTTCACCATCATCATTCATGCGCATATAAAAGGGCTTAATGGTTTTTGGGAAATCAAAGACTATAACGGGTTTTTTAAAGTGCTGTTCAGTAAGATAACGCTCATGTTCGGATTGGAGATCTTTTCCGAAATCAATATCATATTCAAATTTTTTACCGGATCTTTTCAGTATTTCAACTGCTTCTTTATAAGGGAGCCGGGTATATGAAAAAGAAGTTATATTTTCAAGGTTTGACATCAGATTTTTATCAACAAACTTTGCAAAAAGCTCAAGATCATCGGTACAATTTTCCATTATATATGTTGCAAGATATTTTATCATCTCCTCGGCAAAATCCATATTGCCACAAAGATCGCAAAAAGCCATTTCCGGTTCGACCATCCAGAATTCAGCACTATGCCTTCTGGTGTTTGAGTTTTCAGCCCTGAACGTAGGACCAAAGGTATAAACATCACCCAGAGACAAAGCAAACATTTCAGCGGAAAGCTGACCGGAAACGGTGAGGTTTGCCTCTTTGCCGAAAAAATCGCGAAGATAATCTATTTTTCCATCCTTTGTTGGTAGATTTTCAAGATCAAGGGATGTTATTCTGAACAACTCGCCGGCACCTTCGCAATCGGAGCCGGTAATAATAGGGGTGTGGATATATTTAAAATCTTTTTCTTTAAAAAATTTATGTATGGCGTATGAAAGCTCCGATCTAATACGGAATGCAGCACCGTATTTATTGGTTCTGGGTCTTAAATGAGCAATACTTCTTAAAAACTCATCGCTGTGACGTTTTTTTTGCAGCGGGTAATCTTCGGATGCGAGGCTGATAATTTCAAGAGAATCCGCCTGGATTTCCCAGTTTTGTTTGCCCCCCGGTGATTTAACCAGTTTTCCGGTTATAGAAACAGCAGACCCTGTTGAAAGGGTTTTTATTTGTTCGTAATTAATTAAAGAAGTATCAGCAACAACCTGAATATTTTTCAAACACGAGCCGTCATTTATTTCTAAAAATGAAAAATCCTTAGAATCTCGTCTGGTTTTTACCCAGCCTTTAATAAGAACATTATCTTCAGATGTTTTTGAGTTTAAAAGTTGTTTTATTTTTAATCGAGTCATGATTATTCCTTTATGTGTTACCTAAAGGTTTCAAGAAAATTGATGATAAACTATTTTCACAAGCGTTCGCGAACCGTTGCAATTAGAAATTAGGCCTCCCAAATTTCTATTTTCAAATTTCAGGTTTCAAGCCAGAAACGGCTAAAACTATAAGATCACATCTCTACGGATATATAATATCCCTGGCCGCCTCGTTGAAGAAGGATTATAGCTGATTTTTTCTGACGGCATTTTACAATCGCTTTATTAAAATCTTGAGTATTATTAATAGTTAAATCATCAATCTGTCGAATTATATCGCCAGGTTTAGCACCGATTCCAAAAAGATAAGATTTGCGATTAAGCTCTGAAATAACCACGCCTTTCTTTTCTGATGTTTTGTAATAAAGGCGGTTTTTAGCAGTTAGGTTTTCTACTTTTAATCCAAGAAGTATATAAGCAAGGTTTGGTGCAAGTTTGAAGGGAAACAGCCTGGCAACAAGATTAACCTTGATGTTTTTGGTGTTTCGCCAAATATAAATATTTAAAAGGTCACCGGCAGCAAAGCTTCTCATAGCAGTATTATAGTCCTCAAAAGAATGAATATTATTATTATTGATAGAAATGATTATATCTCCATTACGAATACCTGCTTTTTTAGCAGGACCGCTTTTTTCAACCGCTTTGACAAGAACCCCGGTTTTTCCTGGAAAACTAAGATAACGGGCGAGTTTCTTATCTATATTTTGCACGGTGACACCTATCCAAGGCTGGATAACCTCACCATGTTTAATAAGATCGGAAACAATCTTTCTTGCTTTCGCGACAGGTATGGCAAAACCTATTCCCTGGGCTTTAGCATATATGGCTGTGTTGATTCCAATAAGATCTCCATTAATATTTAATAATGGTCCTCCACTGTTGCCAGGGTTAATAGACGCATCAATTTGTATAAAATCGTGATATACTCTGTCTTGTGTTTTTATGCTCCGGTTAACAGCACTAATAACCCCGGTCGTTACAGTATTTGAAAAACCAAAAGGGTTGCCGATGGCAATAACTGTTTCGCCTATCATAAGATCGTCGCGGGACTCCATTTTTAAGGAAGGTAGGGGTTGCTTTGTTTCGATACGAAGCACCGCAAGATCTGAAGCAGGATCCGCACCGATAATTTTGGCTGTAAATTCCCGCTCATCTTTTAACACGACTTTAATAATACCGGTATTTGCAATTACATGTGAATTGGTGATAATTATACCACGGTTTCCGTCAATAATTACACCGGAACCAAGGCTACTTCTTTTAGATCTCTGTTTAAAGCCATTATCAAAAAAGTCTTTAAAAAAAGAATCAAAAAAAGGATCGAGGTTAAAATCTGAGAAAGGGTTACTGTGACCTTTAACAGTGTATTCAGAACTGATATTTACAACTGAAGGACTTGCTTTGCGTACAGCCTTTACAACAGGGGTTTCTCGGTTATATTCAACCGCGACAGTTAAATATGGAAAATAAAACAGCACAAAAAATGTTGTAAAAAGGGTTTTAATGAATAAAATGTATTTATTATTTAGTTGTTTTTTAAGCATAGGGAGCTGAAATTTTATTTTAAGAGGTAAAAAATTGATGAACGCCTAAAAGCCGAATTTATCACAGAGAACATGGAGTTCAAAGAGATAACTAAATAAAAAAAATATTCTCTGCGTTCTCTACGCGCTCCGTAGTGAAAAAATGCATTTTACAAATTCATAATATTTAACAGGATAAATTATTAACCCACTTTATTATCATGAGTAAAAAAAGCATTCAAGATATAATGCCGTTAATAGAACGTCCAAGCCGGTATCTTGGTAACGAAGTAAATATAATAAAAAAAGATCTGGACAGGGTCAGACTTAAATGTGCACTGGTGTTTCCGGACCTTTATGAAATAGGAACTTCACATTTTGGGCTTCAAATACTTTACAGCATTTTAAATAAAATGAAAGAGGTTTGTGCGGAAAGGGTTTTTGCTCCCGGTATCGATATGGAAGAACATCTGAGGGCATTAAAAATTCCACTTATGTCCCTTGAAACAAAAACGCCTGTTTGCGATTTTGATTTAATAGGGTTTAGTATTTTATACGAGCTTAATTATACAAACATACTTAATATATTAGAGCTCGCAGGAATCCCGTTTTATTCATCCCGGCGGGATGACTCATACCCGTTGATTGTTGGAGGCGGCCCATGTACATGCAATCCTGAGCCCATAGCGGATTTTTTTGATATCATAGTTGTTGGTGATGGCGAAAACGTGATACGCGAAATAACCGATACGTGGCTTAAGTTCAAAAAAAATCAAAATAACGGAAAAGAAAATCTTTTAAAACTTATGTCTAACATAGAAGGTGTATACATTCCTTCATTTTTCAACCCAGAATTTGAAGAAAACGGTATTCAGACCGTAAGACCAAAATATTCCGATTACACCAAGGTAACGAGAACGATCGCAAAGAATCTTGACACCCTACCCTTTCCTGACGCTCCGATAGTGCCATACGGAAAACCCGTGCATGATCGGCTTAGACTTGAAATAGCAAGGGGATGTACCAGGGGTTGCAGGTTTTGTCAGGCCGGAATGATTTACAGGCCGGTACGGGAACGATCTATGGAAACACTGCTTGAGCTTTCAGAAAAAGCACTGGCAACAACCGGTTATGAGGATATATCTCTATTATCGCTGAGTACTGGAGATTATGAATGCATTCTTCCCCTTATGCAGAGAATGATGGAAAAATGCGAGACAAGGCATATCGCTATTTCTCTGCCTTCACTTAGAGCCGGAACGTTGACTCCTGAACTAATGAGGCTTATTAAAAAAGTAAGGAAGACGGGTTTTACAATAGCGCCTGAAGCTGGAACCCAAAGGTTAAGAAAGTTTATTAATAAAAACATTTCAGAAAAAGAGATTATTGAAACGGTTCAGAATTCTTTTGATTTAGGATGGCAGGTAATTAAATTGTACTTTATGATCGGCCTTCCTTCAGAGAGAAAAGAGGATATTCAAGGAATTGTTGATCTTGTTAAAAAGCTTAGAAAAATTAAAGGTAAAAATGGGAAGTGGGGTAAGATAAATGTTAGTGTATCGACATTTATACCAAAACCACATACTCCTTTTCAGTGGGAACCGCAGCTTTCTTTGGATGAAGCAAAAGAGAGGATAAAGTACATAAAGAGCAATTTAAAGATGCCAGGAATCCATATTAAGTGGCAAAAGCCTGAAACAAGCATGCTTGAGGGGCTTTTTGCAAGGGGAAACAGGCAGCTTTCCAGGTTGCTGGTTTCCGCCCATAAGAAAGGGTGTAAGTTTGACAGCTGGAGCGACCGGTTTAATTTTGGATTATGGCAAGAGGCATGCGAAGATACAGGGGTGGAGATCGATTATTTTAATAGAAGAAAAAGAGACCTTAACGAACCACTCCCGTGGGATCATATCGATACAAGGGTTAGCAAGGATTTTTTAAAAGAAGAAAGAGAGAGAGCCGAGAATCTCGAATCAACAGGGGACTGCCGCATGGGTGATTGCAAAGGTTGTGGTGTGTGTGATTTTGAGGTCATCGAACCAAGAACTTTTAAGGAATCTCCAAAAGAGCAACCACTTAACAGTGGAAAAAGTAACAAAATATCTTATAGAAAGTTAAAGGTATCTTTTTCAAAAAGAGGTACGGCAAAATATTTCGGGCACCTGGAACTTGTTAATATAGTGTTTAGAGCAATAAACCGTGCAGATTTAGACATTAAATATTCACAGGGTTTTCATCCAAAACCGAAAGTTTCTTTTGAAAATGCACTTGCAATAGGAATTGAAAGCGAAATTGAAAATATGTATATTGCTGTCAGCCAAATTATAAAACGGGAAGAGGTGGTCCAAAGATTAAATAAACAACTTCCGGAAGGACTTGAAATACTCGAATGCACAGATGCCCCTTCTAAAGCTGAAATAAACAGGATAGACAGCTTCACTTACCGGGTCCGTATAAAAGATTTTGATTTTGATGAAAGCGCTATACAAAAATTTAAGAACCAGGAGGAAGTTATTGTTGAACGTTTGAATAAGAAAGGAAAAATAAATAAAATAAACTTAAAAAAAATTGTATTAAACATTTGTTTAACATCAAAAAAGGAAATAGAATTTATATTGAAACCGGATAATGGGAAAATAGTCAGACCCTATCAAGTTTTAAAGAAAATCTTTAATTTTACGGATGAGCAAAATAAAAAGGCAATGGTTGTAAAAATAAGGGGCGGGAAAGGTTAAGGTCCCGATTCTTCGATATTAGCCTGAGGGTTGTGGCTTTTCAAATTCTGAGGATGAGAAAAAACACAAAAAGAGTGATAAAATGTATAAAAAGATCGTAATTAACGAAACAGAGCACCAAACAAGGGTGGCACTTCTCGAAGAAGGTACCATAGCAGAACTTTTTGTCCAAAGAGGGGATGAATCGGATATAGCAGGAAATATCTACAAGGGAAGAGTGCAAAGGGTTTTGCCTGGAATACATGCCGCATTTATCAATATTGGTTTGGAGCAGGCAGGGTTTATTTATGTGAACGACGTTGCTACACAAAACGATATAGAATTTGAAGAAATGTTCATTAAGAGCGAGGAGCCTGATGATGAGGCTTTAGAGCAAAAAGAAGACGTTTTATCAAAGCCATTTAAAAATAGTAATTGGCGCATAGAACAGCTACTGACGGAAAATCAGGAAATAATGGTACAGGTTGACAAATCACCCATAGGAAGTAAAGGGGCACGGGTCACATCTCATATCTCGCTTCCGGGAAGATTTCTCGTTCTTATGCCGCAATCAGACCATATAGGAATATCAAGGCGTATAGAAGATACCACGGAAAGGGAAAGGCTTAAAGAAATAACCCTGTCTCTGAGAAAAGAAAATTACGGATATATTATAAGAACAGCCGCAGAAGGAATTTCCAAGGAGAAAATTGCCTATGAGATGGAATTTCTCAATAATATGTGGGAAAATATGCAGCAAAAGTACAAAAAAGCGTCCGCACCATGCCTTTTGCATAAGGAGCTTACAGCAAGCCTCAGAGCTGTAAGAGACTTGTTGATATACGAAGCTGAGAAGCTGGTAATAGATTCACGCAAAGGCTATGAATCCATCATTTCATTTATGGAAAAATTCACGCCGGGCTTAAAGGAAAACGTGGAACTATATGAAGGACAGGAACCCGTTTTTGATGCCTATAATTTAGAAGGAGATATTTCAAGGGCGCTTAAAAAAAAGGTCTGGTTGAGATCGGGTGGATACATAGTAATTGAACATACAGAGGCTCTCGTGGCCATCGATATTAACACTGGAAGATATGTCGGAAAGCACAACCTTGAAGAAACTATTTTAAAGACAAACCTTGAGGCTGTAAAAGAGATAGCTTATCAAATCCGTCTCAGGGATATTGGCGGAATTATTATCATCGACTTTATCGATATGGAAAAAAAATCAAATCAGGAAAAAGTGTTTAATAAGCTGAAAGAGGCTTTTAAAAAAGACCGAAGAAAAACAAATATTCTGCCAATATCTGAGATGGGATTAATACAAATGACAAGAAAGCGAAATAAAAAGCCACTTTCGAGAATGCTCTGCGAGCCTTGTTTTTACTGCGAAGGTGAAGGATATCTAATATCTAAGCAATCAATATGTTATAATATATATCAAGAGATAAAGAGAGACATAAACGATATAACAAATACAAAAATCACGTTAAAGGTTAACCCGGAAATAGCAGATCTTTTACATGGTGAGGAAAGCAAAGTCATTTCCAGCCTTGAAAAGGAACTTGGAAAGGAAATTATAGTTTATTCAAATTCAAAATATCATATGGAGGAATTTGAAATTTTTGAGAGTTTAAAGGATTAGAAATAAAAAGCTGTTGGATATACAAAAAGTTCCATTTGCTATCAAATCAGCTCTGATGAAATTGCTAAAAGCTTGAAACGGAATATTTGCTGAACCATCCATTTTGACTATTGACAGAAAATAAAGTATATGATTAGGTGATACGTTTAATTTATAAAAAAGGAAAAAACCCTCACAATATAGAAAATAAGAGACCTTTTGTAAAACAAGGTATAACAAAAAGGATAAAATTATGAAAAGAACATATCAGCCAAGCAGGATTAAACGTGCCAGAACACACGGTTTTATGAAAAGAATGTCCACAAAACAGGGAAGGAGAATCATCAACAGAAGAAGGGCAAAAGGAAGAACTCGTCTATCCGCATAGCCAAGGAATAAAACGCCGGAGGGTTACAAAAAGAGTTGAAAAAACAAGTAGTTAATCTAGGGGCTGGCTGCGCTTGAAAAAATTCTTCTTTAAAAAAAAAGACAAAATTTTAAAAAGGAGAGAATTCCTGCAGCTGCAAAAATGCGGAAAAAAAATTCAGGACAGGAAATTTTTAATAATTTATTCTGACGGAAGATTTGAAAAAAACCGAATTGGCATTACGGTTAGCAAAAAACTAGGAAATGCGGTAAAGCGCAACAAAATTAAACGGTTAATCCGCGAACACTTCAGAATGAACAGGGATAAGATTGCAGAGTTTATGGATATTAATATAATAGCGAAAAAAAAGGCAGGAGAAATTTCAGCTGATCTGGTTTTTAAATCACTGAACGCAATATTTAATAAAATACCTGGGAGCGAAAATCATTAAAAAATTATTTTTGTTGCCTTTCCTGGTTAGTATAAAAGCCTATCAATATTTGGTATCACCACTTTTTGGCCCTACCTGCAGATTTTACCCATCCTGCTCTGAATACACCTATAAGGCTATTAAGCGTTACGGCTTGCGTAAAGGTGTATACCTTGGTTTAAAAAGAATTTTGAGGTGCCACCCGTTTAATCCAGGCGGAATTGATCCTGTACCATAAAAGCTAAAAGGAAAAAAGAGAACTGTTTTAAAAAGAAGACTTTAAGACACTGAGACATTTCCCTGCCAAATTAAACCTCTATTTGAATAGACTTATGTATGGAGAATAATCGAAATAGGCTGAAACTTCAACCGCTTGAATATATTAGATATTTATGGGATAGCGCTGAAGCTTCACTAAAGTGCCTAAATTTAAGCCTGACGCAGAAATCGGGCAGATAAGCACAGACTTCGAAATGGGAAGTTTTGAATTTGCTTCGGTAGTATTGAAATAACAGGAGAAAAAAATGGAACAAGGCAGGATAATAATAGCAATTGTGCTTTCTATTCTAGTATTTATAATATGGGAATTTTTCTTTTCAGGGAAAGAAGATATCAAAAAGCAGGAAAACAAAGCTGAAGTAGTACAAGTTGAGAAAAAAACACAAAAAGAAGAACTGTATCAAAAGTCACATGCTAAAGAAAAAACCGTTGAAGAGGAAAAAGAACTTGTTGAAAAGAAGGATGAATTAATAGCGGAAGAAAAAACAGCAAGGATAATAACGGTTGATACACCTTTATACTCAGTAAAGATTTCAGAAAAGGGAGCATTATTTAAAAGCTTTGTTTTAAAAAAATACAGGGAGGCAGTAGAAAAAGATTCTCCGTATAAAGAAATTATTGTAAAAAAGAATAAAGAGGGAAGCGTTATTCTCGGACTTGAAGGTAACAGTATTGAAGGAATAGAACGAGCTGTATTTTTAAGCAATTTAATTGAAGATAAGGTTACTGTCGTTAACGACACAAGAGAAGTTGGTTTTTCATGGGAATCGCCGGAAGGAATCATTTTTGAAAAAGTATTTTCGTTTTCACCGGAAGAATACACCATAGGGCTTAATATTAATATAAAAAATGGATCCGGTCAGGCCTTTGAGGATAAAATAAAACTTTCTTTAATAAAGTATTTTAAGCAAGAAAAAGCCATGTACGGATTTGAGGGACCAAGCGCGCTGATAAATAATAAACTTGAACAAATAAAAGTAAAAAAAATAGAAGATAAAAGTACCTTTTCAGGAACCTTTAAATGGTTAGCTTTGCAGGATCGATATTTCATGTCTAGTATTCTACCGGAAAATAATGAAGATGCACCGGAAGGAATCATGAAGCTTTTATTTAAAGATAACATACTACAAGCGCAATATATTTTACCAAGCATTCGGGTAAATCCAGGCACGCAAAAACAAATTGAGTATAAGCTTTTTTTAGGACCTAAAAGCATGAAAGTTTTGAAAAAAACAGGTCATAGTCTAGACAAAGCGATTGATTTTGGGATGTTTGACATATTAGCAAAGCCGTGTCTGTGGATAATGAATTTCCTGCATGATAATGTTATTCACAATTATGGCATAGCCATTATTATTTTAACAATGTTCACAAAAATATTATTATGGCCTCTTGGCACGAAGAGCTATAAATCAATGGGCGAAATGAAAAAAATTCAGCCATTAATGGCTGAAATAAAAGAGAAGTATAAAAATGATAAGAAAAAGATGAATGCAGAAACTATGGCTTTATACAAAACCTATAAAGTAAATCCGGTTGGGGGATGCCTGCCGATGGTTGTGCAGATACCCGTGTTTTTTGCTCTTTACAGGATGTTGTATGAAGCAATCGAGCTAAGGCATGCACCGTTCTTTTTATGGATAAACGACCTGTCTGCCCCAGACCGTCTTTTTAGTTTTGATTTTTCAATTCCGTTCATGCAACCGCCGTATGGTATTCCTGTTCTAACCATTATTATGGGAGCATCGATGTTGCTTCAGCAAAAGATGTCGCCACCAATGGGTGATGCGGCGCAGGCTAAAATGATGATGTTTATGCCGATAATATTCACTGTAATTTTTATTAATTTTTCATCCGGGCTTGTTTTATACTGGCTTGTAAACAATGTACTTTCCATGGCACAACAGCATTATATAACTAAGAAAAATGCATAATACGGAGGTCAGAAATGACGTCTTATATAGAATTTGAAGGGAAAAATATTGAACACGCTATTAAGAAAGCTTGCGGTAAGCTAAAAATTGATAAGGAAAAAATAAGGTATAAAGTGATATCTTATGGTTCAACAGGCATTTTTGGTTTGGCTGGAAGGAAAAAAGCAAAAATAAAAGTTTCTGTGCCAGAGGAAAAAAAGCCAGAGGAAAAAAA
>RCNC010001161.1_pt1 | contig 17584 bp, 14 predicted proteins | sample 2041301 | NCBI WGS metagenome assembly RCNC01 (sample SAMN09708231, study PRJNA481090) | Marine sediment metagenome, whole genome shotgun sequencing project. | biome: marine sediment; feature: ocean; material: sediment; isolation source: Sewage treatment plant 13A marine sediment (STP13A) ... | reverse complement strand
CGTTCATTCTTAACTCTCCTATAGATGCACCCCGCCTATTCCAGACCAGGCGAACTGGCTGGCCATTGGGGAAGTTTGTTAGCCACGGCGCTCCGGTACGGGATGGGCCACTCAATGGGCAAGATCCTGCGATGTACCGGTTCGTCGGTGACGGCCTGTAAGCTTAAGTAGGTCTGAAGTGGCAAAAGTGCAGAAATTGATTTTTGGAACCCGGCCTTGGTGTTCGTTTTTCCATTGACCAATTCTCACATGCCGATATTTGCGATTACTGTAACTCCTTTAATCATAAATCTTTAGTGGTATGGGGGATTCCAACTTACTACGAAGAAGACCCCTTTCTCACCATCACCCAGCGACCTGGGCGAAGGCAGGGGCATACGGGAGACTTGCCGGCTTCGGAAGACCCAAAATGCTCGGACGGTCCAGGCACCACCTGTCCTCTCCTCGCGGCTGACCGCTACCTAGAGTGGACATTATTTCCGGGTTGGCCCTAGGCGGCTCCGGCCATTTCTGGGGAATGGCCAACTCATGAGAACCCGAATTATATGGAAGGCCCTTTTCACCCTGGGTGTAAATGAGACCGACCGACCGTTTGAAAACCCCCAACCCTGCAAATATTGTTCACCCTTAGGCATATTTTTCCCAGATTGACTAAATGAACCATTTCTGTTACCCTCTTTTGTCGCCTCAATGAGGAGGTGGCCTCGGGACCGGTTAGGCCGGTGCTCGTGTTTTATTCCTTCAGGAGGGGAAGCGTGACATGTAAGAAAAAGGACTTTGAAGATTCCGCAGTAAACAGTAGTCCCTCTTTACCACCAATCCAGCCACAACCAAGACCGCTTTCGAGTGGGCCACAGCCGTCGAGTATGGATGGTCCTTTGGCTCAGTACCCTGGCTATGCGCCAATAGAGGCCTTTGTGGCCCGGTGGCAGGACCAGGCCACACACCATCGCCAAATCGAGAACCACAGCCAAGCTGCCGTGATCGAAGTTCTGATCCGTGAGTTAGAAGAGGATTTCCTGACTCGGCGGGCGGTAGAATCCGCCCCAGGGGAGGCTGCGGTTGAGAGGGCCTTCACATGGAGAGAGAAGTTATGGGTCGTTCCTTTCGAAACCAGAATTGGCACGGTGGAGTTGGCTGAGGCTCTGAGGCGCCCGAAGTCCTGGGTTTACGCCCGCACCCAGGCGAACGCAAAATCGAAAATCCCCCATCGGAGGCTGGACGGTTTCCTCCATTTCGTGGTCGGGGAGATCCGTGATTGGATTCAGGCACGAGAAGAGGTGTTTCCAGCCCAGGGCCTAGAGGAGGTGGCGTAATGGCCAATAAGAAGAACTATCCAGGCTACATCGAGAAGCACGGAAAGGGGTTCAGAGTCATCCTCACCGTGAATTCGAGGAGGTACCGGTTCAAGGCACCGACAAAGAAGAAGGCGAGAGAGATAGCCAGAGTGGAGTATGAACGATTGGCCCGACTCACCAACGGGGATCAGGTCAGGGTTTCCCAGGTGCTAGAGGGGTATAAAGAGGGGGAGTTGCCTCTCAAGAAGACAGATGGAACAAGGTCGGCATACAAGGCTAGCCTTAGGGCCTTCAAAGAGTTCTTTGTTGACACTCTAGGTGATCCATGGGTGGATAGGATCAAACCGAAAGAGGTCAAGCAGTTCATTCGTTGGCGGAGGACCCACCCGCTAAAAGGAGATGGGCAAGTCTGTAATAGAACTATCCAAAGGGATCGAACCGTCTTGCATAACGTCTTTGAATATGCTCGAACGGAGGAGTTCGTTGGAGGAAACCCGGTCACGAAAGAGACGGCAATCGAAGCGGAGGAACGAGAACCGGTAATCCTGACCGACGGGCAACTCGACACTCTCCTCGATTCTTGCATTAGTCCGATGCTTCGCCTTTATGTCTTGGTTCTGGCCGAGACCGGCCTTAGATGTGACTCAGAGGCATTGTGGCTCCGGTGGGAGGATATTGACCTAGCAGGTGGCTTCATCTTCATTGACACTGCAAGAAAGGCGGGAAGGCGGAATCGAACGAAAACCGGGAGAACCAGACACGTACCGATCACCGAGCGTTTGGGGAGAATACTCAGGGATCACATGGCATCCTATCGGCTCAGGGTTTATGGAGGGGAACGCAGTCTGTGGGTATTCCATCACGTTCAAAACCGTCGCCAGGCTGAAGCTGGACAGCGGATCGGAAGCCTCCGAAATGGTTTCAACCGGGCTGTAACAAGAGCCAGAATAGGGTCGGAACTCAACCAGCACGATCTTAGGCATCGCCGCGTTACCACTTGGCTAGAGGAGGGAAAACCCATCCACCTGGTCCAACAGGCGATGGGCCACAGCGATATCAAGACAACCCTGGGTTATTACCGGTTTCTAAAAAGCCACCTTCGGGTACTTGTTGAACCTGGAACCGCCGACCAGGAACTCCGAAAGTTGGTGCATGGCTAAGAGGGCCAATCGTGGGTTTGTCCCCAATTCTGTACCCAAAGAGAAAAGGGTCCTTGGGGGAAACCCCAAGAAACCCTTGTCTTTACTACCGTTCTGAAGAGGCGCCGGGCGGATTCGAACCGCCGAATGGAGGTTTTGCAGACCTCTGCCTTACCACTTGGCCACGGCGCCAAAACGAAGGGGGGCGATGGACGGTTCCTGACCGACTCGCCCCCCAGAGCGGGAAACCGGACTCGAACCGGCGACCCCAACCTTGGCAAGGTTGTGCTCTACCAACTGAGCTATTCCCGCATGGGCCTGGGAGAACCTGGAAAATGTACCCGCTTTGTCTTCAAACGGTTCCTTCCCACCCCCAAGAACTACAAGAGTTAAGCTAGAAATGCGTAATGATAGTGTCAACCCAACCCTGACACGGGATCGTTTCCCCTAATCCCTTTGCAGGGTTAGATTTCCTTCCGTTTTTCAGGCGTTTCTTATTGCCTGGACTTGTTTCCCCAACGGACGGGTGGCGGGAAGCTCCACTAGCATGAAGCGCATCCTTCAGGCGTCGACTCGGCTTGCTTCGGGCCTGGCCTTTCTTGGCCTCGCCCTTTCTGCCCTTCCCCACTCATTGGGAGGCCAGGAACTGCCTTGGCTCCAGAAGGGGAAGCTGCGCCTGGACTTGGCCCCTTCTTTCTGGTCATGGGACTCCCGATACGGGTTGGATTCCGACGGAGGGGAAGAAGTTGAGCTTCTGGGGCTGGATTTGACGGGGAGCCCCATGGGGAGCGCCATTCTTCCCGACCTGGTGGACCTGGAAGCCAGCTTGGCGGAGGCCATGGGGGATCCGTCCTACCGGACCAGTTTAGGCTTCAGCCGGGCCTATATGGACCAGTCACGCCTGGTCATCCCCTTCAGGCTGGAACTGGGAATCACGGACTGGCTCACAATTGGGGGAATGGTCCCCTTCGTCCGGCCAAGGACGGAGATGACGTTCTCGCTGGATGCGGACTCCCTCACCGCCACCGATGGTACAAGCCCGTTAGCGTCGGACGCATCGGGTGTCATCGGCTTCCTCAATGCCATTCGGACTACGCTTCTGGAGGCTCAGGCTTCCCATCCGGGGGATCCGGCTGTACTGGAGACCGAGACGTATCTAAACGCTCTCTCGGATGCCTATGCCCACGGTACGTTCTTCCCGGTTGTGGGGTCTGCTCCAGGCACGAAGCTGCAGGACCGTTTGGACGATCTACGGGCCTCCATGCAGGCTCTGGGGTTTGCCGGAATGCCCCAGACCATTCCTCTCGCACCCGGATATTTGAATGAGGAGGAGTTCCAGACCTTCCTCGGGGGCCGGATGATGCGGGCCCAGCGGTTGGAGGATTATTCGGCGGCTTGGGCTCTTGGCGACGTGGAAATCACCACAAATGTGAGGGTTCTCCGGCGTGGATTCGAGGTCGATTCCCTGGGAAACCTCCCACGGTTGAGATTCCAGGTCGGAGGGGGTGTCCTGGTCCGTGTCGGCATGGGAAAACAGGGCGACCCCGCCCGTTTCTTCTCTCAGGATATCGGGGACGGACAATTGGACTTGGAGGGGAACGTTTTTGGACTCATTGAGTTCGGAAGCCGTTTGGGAGCCTGGGGTCACCTCCGATACGGGGTTCAGAACGAGGGTGAGATCTACCGACGTATATCATCTCCCGCCAACGCGTTGCCAAACTACAGCAGAACGGCACCTGTGGCCTGGACCCCTGGCAACTACCTGGATTTCGAAGTGAACCCCAGTGTGTTTCTCACTCCGGCTCTCAGCTTCGGGGTCCGGTATCACTTCTGGAATAAGGGGGCCGATTCCTATGTCCTCGGGGCCGTCGATCCGGAACTCCAAGACCCGACCCTTCTTCCCGACCCCGGTCTTCTGAACCTCGAAACCGAGGAAACCCTCCAGGAGATCGGCCTCTCTGCTGCCTTCTCCACGGTGGAGGCCGCAGCCCGGGGGGAAGCTTCAATGCCTTTGTATGTGAGGGTTGGGTACTTCCACCCCCTCGGGGGAAGCGGGGGCCGGACTCCCAAGGGAGGGCGGTTCCAGATAGGGCTGACGATCTACAAGACTATTTGGGGTGGTGGTGGCTCGGAGCCTGCTCCCGAGGATCCTGTCGGACGCTGATTCAGTCGGAAGCCAGCGTTTTTCCCAACAACTCCCGGGCATGTTCCCTTGAAGCGGATGACGTTGGGTCCCCGCCCAGCATTCGAGCCACCTCGACGACTCTCTCCTCACCCACCAGTTCCCGGATCCGGGTCGAAGCCATTCCCCGTTCCTCCGTTTTTTCGACCAGGTATTGATGGTTGGCCCTGGATGCGAGTTGGGGAAGGTGGGTGATGACGAATACCTGGTGATGATTGGCCACCGTCCGAAGCCGGTCAGCCACCTGGAGGGCCACCTCACCCCCGATTCCGGCATCGATCTCGTCGAAGATCAGGGAAGGAATCTGATCAACCCCCGCCAGGATACTCTTCAGGGCCAGCATGACCCGGGAGAGTTCTCCTCCGGAGGCGATAAGAGACAGCGGACCGGGATCGAAGCCGGGATTGAGGGAAACCAGGAACTCCACGGCCTCCCCGCCAGTGGCGCCGGCCTGCGAAAGGGGGGATAGCTGGACCTGGAAGATCCCTCTATCCAACCCCAATTCAGGGAGCACACCCCCCACCGCTTGCTCCAATCGGTCCGCTGCTTCCTGGCGCCGCTGTGTCAGATCACGTACCCGAGCTTCAAAAGCCTCCCGGAGGCCTTCGATCTCCTCCTCCAAACCTTTGAGGTCGAAGGCGGCTCCGTCGAGCTCCGACAACTCCTTGGCCACCCGAAGGCCGGTCTCCTCAACCTCCGCCACCGTGGGCCCATATTTTCGCTTCAGCCGAAACAGGAGGTCCTGTCGTACGCCGATCTCTTCCAGGCGGGATGGATCGAATTCCAGGCCCGAGGCGTAGTTGGAGAGCTGTTGCCCCGTCTCGGCCAGGAGGTGGTAGGCCTCTTCCAGAGTTTGAAGCTGGTCCGTCAGGGAGGGATCTAGCCGGGAAAGCTGTTCCAGAAGGCCTCGGAGGGCCGAGACCTGGTCCGAAAGGGAATCTTCCCCCCCGTAGAGCCTCTCATGAAGGCCCTGGGTCCCCATGGCCAATTCTTCCGCATGGCCCAGTCTCCGGGCCTCTTCCTCCAGAACCTCCTCTTCTCCCTCCCGAACCCTTCCGTCTTCGATTTCGGAGAGCTGAAACCGGAGGAAATCCGCCCGGATTTCCAGTTCCTTCACCCGAGCTTCCTTCCGCGCCAGTTCGTCTTCCTTCGCCTTCAAATCTGAAAAGGCGATTCGGAGGTGGGACGCAGACTCGGCGCCCCCACCGAAAACGTCCAGGATGTGCCTCTGGGAGGCGGAATTGAGGAGGCTTTGATGCTCATGTTGCCCATGGATGTCCAGGAGCCGGGCGCCCACTTCCCCGACCGCCGAGGCCGTGGCTGGGGATCCGTTGATCCAGGCCCGGTTCCTTCCCTCAGCCGCAACCTCCCGTCGGAGAAGGAGGAGGCCTTCGTCGGTGGAAACGCCCAGCTCTGAAAGGTGGTCTTCGATCCCCGGGAGATTCGACACATCGAAGACCGCCTCAACAAGCGCTTTGCTGGAGCCCTTCCTCACGGCCTGGGAAGAGGCTCGTTCCCCTACCAGTAGGGAGAGCGCGCCGACAATGAGAGACTTCCCCGCCCCGGTTTCGCCGGAAAGGACGTTGAGGCCAGCTTTCAGCTCCAGGGACAGGTCATCGATGACGGCGTAGTCCCGGACTCGTAGTTCGATGAGCATGGGAGTGAATCTAGGACCGCCTGGAGGGACATCTCAATGGGGAGAGGAGAACAAAGGGGCTCCTGGGCTAATCCCCGCCTTGGGGTTCGATGGCCCAGTTGAGCTTTTGACGAAGGGTGGAGAAGAAGGTTTGGCCCGGGATCCGTACAAGTTTGACCTGGGTCTGGGCTTGCCCGATGACAACGGACTCTCCGGCGGAAAGGAGGGCCTTCTCCTGCCCATCCACGGTAAGGACGAGGGCCCCTTCCCTGTCCAGCGGGATGACGGTAACCGTCTCCTTGGCGGAAATGACCAGGGGCCGCACTGCCAGGGTGTGGGGGCAGATGGGTGTTACGATGATACAGCCCATGCCCGGGGCCACGATGGGGCCTCCGGCGGAAAGGGAGTAGGCCGTCGATCCCGTGGGAGTAGAGAGAACCACGCCATCTCCACTGAAGCCCCCGATCTCTTCCCGCTTATCCCCTTCCCCGACCAACAGCTCGAGCCGGGTCACCCTCGCCATCCCTCGCTTGTGAACGACGAAATCGTTCAGAGCCAGGTACCGGGCTCGCGTTCCTCCATCCTCCCCGACCACGGACGCTTCGATGGTGGATCGGGAGTCGATTACATAGTCCCCTCGGAAAAGGCATCCGAGGGATTCTTCAATGGAGTCCTGGCTGACAGAAGTGAGAAATCCCATGTGGCCCAGGTTGATGCCGAGAACCGGGATGTTCCTGGATGCGACCAGCCGTGCGCCCCAGAGGAGAGTCCCGTCTCCTCCCAGGGTGATGAGAAGATCCAGCCCACCGTCCAAGACCTTATCCACTTCAGGTCCGGGAAGCTCGCCGGGTTGGAGGATGTCCTGGAATGCCACCTCCACCCCATGGGCCGAGAACAGGGTCCGAAGACGGCCAATCACGGATTCAAGATCCGGTTGGTCAGTTTTTCCGACCAATCCGATCCGTCGGATAGGAGGCTGGGGGGAGGAGTCGGAGTTCTTCATGACATTTTCCGTACCCGGGCTTCGATGCCCTGGGCGTCAAGATCGATTTCCCTGAGAAGGACCGCTCGAGCGCCATGGTGAATATATTCGTCCGGGAGCCCCATGGTCGTGAACCGGACCCCCTGCCCCTCGTCCATCTCCGCCACCTCCCGGACAAGGAAGGCTCCGAAACCATTCACCACCGAGCCCTCCTCGGCCGTGAGGACCCGATCATGGGTATTCAGGATCTCTTTCAGCACGGCGGCGTCGTACGGTTTCATGAACCGGCAATTCACCACTGTTGTCTCGATGCCGTCGGCGGCAAGAGCCTCGGCGGCCTTCATCGCCTCCAGGACCATCGTGCCCACAGCCAATACCGCCACATCGGCGCCTTGCCGTAGGACTTCCCAGGTGCCATACGGAACCTCAGGAACCTCCGAAATGTGTGGAACGGCTTCCGGAACCGAGTCCCGTGGCCATCGAATAGAGAATGGGCCCTCGTCGTGGTTCACCCCGAGGCGGAGGAGTCCCAACATCTCCGCACCGTCCTTGGGAGCCGTGACAGTCATTCCAGGGACGGTGAGCATGTAATTGATATCGAAGGTACCGTGGTGGGTGGGTCCGTCGGCCCCTGCCAAACCAGCTCTGTCCATCCCGAAGACCACTGGAAGCTTCTGCAATGCCACATCGTGAAGGATGCCGTCGTACCCCCGCTGGAGGAAGGTCGAATAGATGGCGACAACGGGCCGAATGCCTTCCGTGGCGAGTCCTGCAGCGAACGTCACGCCGTGGCCTTCGGCGATCCCGACATCGAAGAAGCGGTCCGGGTGGGCCGCCCCAAATTGGTCGGTGCTGGTTCCGTCCCGCATCCCAGCGGTGATGGCTACCACCCGCTTGTCCATCGCTCCTAGTTCCGCCAGCCCTTTTCCGAAGACCTTCTGGTACCGAGGTAGGCCGCCAGATGCCTTGTCCTTGGCGTTTCCGGAATCCTTGTCGAATGGCTTGGCCGCATGCCACTTAAAGGGGTCCGCCTCCGCAGGCTCAAACCCTTTCCCCTTCTGGGTCAGGACGTGAACCAGAATGGGCCCCCGCATGCTCTTCACCGCGCTTAAACGTTCCAACAGGGCATCGAGGTCGTGCCCCTCGATGGGACCTACATACCGAAAGCCCAACTCCTGGAAGAGCATGCCAGGCATGAAGATATTCTTCACACTCTCATCCACTTTATAAGCGAAGTGTTCCACCACCTCGCCCAAACTGGATGGGACCCGTTGGAGCATATCTTTCACCTCACGTCGGACCCTGTTGTACGTGGGGTTCGTAATCATGCTGGTGAGGTATTTGTTCATGGCCCCCACGTTCGGGGCGATGGACATCTCGTTGTCGTTGAGGATGACAATAAAATCCCGGTCGGTGTGGCCCGCGTTGTTGAGGGCTTCGTATGCCAGGCCACACCCCATTGCGCCGTCGCCGATCACGGCGATGACGGAGAAATCGTCCTCATTCAGATCCCGGGCTACCGCCATTCCCCAGGCTGCGGAGATGGACGTGGCCGCATGCCCGGCACCGAAGGCATCGTATTCCGATTCGTCCCGGCGGCAGAAGGGCGCCAGTCCGTCCTTTTTTCGAATGGTGGGGAGGAGTTCGTTTCGCCCGGTCAGAATCTTATGGATGTAGGCTTGATGGCCCACATCCCAGACAATCTTGTCAGTGGGGGTATTAAAAACATGGTGGAGGGCCACGGTGAGTTCCGTAACGCCGAGACTGGCACCGAAATGACCTCCGACCTGGGATACGACATCGATGTGCCGTTCCCTTGCCTCTCCGGCCAGTTCATGAAGTTCCTCGCGGGAGAGTTTCCGAACGTCTTTGGGAGTTTTTACCCTGTCTAGGAGGGCCACGAACCCGTTCTCCTTGGTAAAACGATCAAGTGCTGAAAGCTATGAAGAAAGCTCCTGTTTAGGCACCCTGGGGCCACTACCCGCCGTTATCGTTTTCGCTCGACGATATACCGGGCGAGGGCCACGAGTTCCGGAGACACCAGTCCGGCTTGGATCAGGGCTTCCTCTGCCGACTCAACCAGTCCCCTGGCTTTCCGGTGCGCTTCTTCGACCCCAAAGAGCGATACATAGGTGGATTTCCCCAACTCCGCGTCCGACGGGTTCTTTCCCAACTCATGAGCTGAAGAGGTGGCGTCGAGGAGGTCGTCGGCAATCTGAAAGGCCAATCCGATGGACTCCCCATACTTGTCCAGGCCTTCAAGTGTGGGGGCATCTACTCCGGCTGCGATTCCCCCCATGCGGAGGGACGCTCTCAGGAGGGCCCCTGTCTTCCTCCTGTGGAGGTCGTTCAGCTGAGGAGCCGTGAGCTCCTGCTCTTCCCCCAGCAGGTCGAGAACCTGACCTCCCACCATACCACCACCGCCGGATGCCTGGCACAACTCCAACACGAGGCGGGAGCAGGCTGTTTCCGGGAGATCCATGGCTTCCGCGGCCTCGTAGGCGTGTAGCGCCGCCCCGGGGAGCAGAAGGGCTCCTGCGACGGTCGTAGGAGCTTCCCCATGAAGAATATGGGTTGTGGCCTCTCCCCTTCTCAGATCTGCATCATCCATGCAGGGGAGGTCATCATGCATGAGGGAGTAGGCATGGATGAGCTCAAGGGAAACGCTGAGAGGGTAAATCTCCTCTTTCCGTCCGCCTGATACGTGATAGGCAGCGACGCAGAGAATCGGTCGCAGCCTCTTTCCCCCACTGGTTACACCATGCTGTACCGCGCCGCGGAAGGGCTCGGGAATCTTGGGAAGAAGAGCCGAGAGGGCATCCGAGAGGGCAGACTCCACCTTCTCCCGCTCACGGGCCAGAAAGGCCTTCAGCTCCCCTTCGGTGAGGGACCTGCTCACCGATCACCCTCCCCGAGAGCCCGGGTACTCGTTTCTTCTCCCTCTCCCAGGAGTTCCTCAACCCTGAGTTCCGCCGCCGCAAGGACCTTTTCGGCCTCCTTGACGTGGCCGACCCCTTCTTCAAAGAGGGCCAGGGCTCCATCCAGTTCCAGTTCCTGGGCCTCCAGGTTTCCTACGATGGCCTCAAGTCGCTTCAAGCGGGCCTCGAGGCTCATCTCCTGGACGCCTGTTTCCCCCTGCTCGTCCGGCATTATTCTCTCACTCATTGGGGTCAACTTCTTCCCGTTTGGTTCTTCTCGTCTCAGCCTCGACCCGTCCATCCAGGACCCTCAGTTCGAAGCTTTGCCCTGGGACAAAGTCCGAGGTCTTCCTCAACACCCGCCCACCCTCATCCAGAGGTACTGCGTACCCCCGACTCAGGGTTGAGAGGGGGGAGAGGGCATCCATCTTCTCCCCCAGGCGGGCCAGCTCGACCCGGCGGGACTGAAGGAGGCTTGTCATGTTTCGGGAGAACTCGGCTTCAAGGGACCGGAGGGCACTTCTCCTGGGGGGGACCAAATCGGCCCCGAGTCGAACCAGGCGGGCCATCCGCTCCATGAGAACTCTCTTCGGTCCTTCCACCGTCCTGCGAAGCCCCCTGCTCAAACGGACCCCGGCATCCTCCAGGTATCGAAGGATCTCCGTTTGATCGGGAGCCACCGACTCGGCCGCCGCCGACGGGGTCGGGGCTCTCAGATCGGCGACCAAGTCGGATATGGTAACGTCCACCTCGTGGCCCACCGCTGAGATGACGGGGACCGGGCATTCCACGATCGCCCGGGCTACCGGCTCTTCGTTGAAGGCCCAAAGGTCCTCCAGACTTCCCCCGCCTCTTCCCACAATCACCACATCCACCCGGCCACTCCGTCCGAGGACCCGGAGGGCTCGAGCGATTTCCTCACTTGCACCCTCGCCCTGAACCCTGGTGCCACGAACCAACACTCGAATCCAGGGGGCCCTTCGTCTGAGGACCGTGAGAATGTCCTGGAGAGCTGCACCTGAAAGGGAGGTGACGACTCCCACCGTCGCCGGAAAGCGCGGAAGACCCCGCTTCCGGTCCGGGGCGAGGAGACCTTCTTCCTCCAGCTTCTTCCGGAGCCGTTCGAAGGCAAGTTTCCAGAGCCCTTCCCCGTCCTCGGCATCCAGGTTCTTTACGGAGAGCTGATACTCCCCCCGAGCCTCATAAAGGGTGAGCTGACCGAAGGCCCGGATTCGCATCCCCTCATCCGGATCCATGGGCAACTTGGAAGCCTCACCCCGCCACATGACACAGCGGAGCTGGGAGCTTTCGTCCTTCAGGGAGAAGTAGCAGTGGCCGGAAGAGGCTCTCTTCCAGTTCGTTACCTCCCCCGAAATCCAGAGGGGGGGAAGCGCCTCCTCAAGAAGAGCCCGGACTGCCTTGTTAATCTGGGATACGGTCCAGACGGTGGGCTCGGCAGGGGCATCGACCTCGAGGGAAGATTCCGGTTCCGGTGCAGACTCGGGTGTAGGAGGGGTATCCGACTCTTCCGGCAGAGGAGGGGATGATCCCACCCCCTCCTCTGCCGTCGGAGACGAGTCGAAGAGGTCCAGATTTACTCGGTTCCCAGTAGAATCCTGCCTGCGTGCGATTGGCTTACTCCTGGATTCCTGCCTGGCGAACAGCTGCATCCACCGTGTTGCACATGAGCATGGTGATAGTCATGGGACCCACACCACCCGGCACCGGCGTGATGGCACTGGCGACTTCTTTCACCTCGTCGAAAGCCACGTCGCCGACCAAGCGCCATCCCCGCTCACGGGTGTCGTCATCGATCCGGTTCACGCCCACGTCGATGACCACTGCACCAGGCTTCACCATGTCCGCCTTCACCATCTCCGCCCACCCGATTGCCACGATGAGGATGTCGGCCATTCGGGTCACTTCCCCAAGATCCGGCGTCCTGCTGTGGCAGGTCGTCACGGTGGCGTTTCCACCCGGGGCCTTCCTGAGCAGGAGAGAGCCCATGGGGCGACCGACGATGTTTGACCGTCCCACGATCACGCAATGTTTCCCGGACGGATCATTGCCGGACCGGACAAGCATTTCCACAACACCCGCCGGGGTGCAGGGCGCCAGGACTTCCGTCTCGCCGGTGGAGAGCTTTCCGACGTTTATCGGATGGAAGCCGTCCACGTCCTTGGTTGGATCGATGGCCAGAAGGATCTTGGATTCGTTGATGTGTTTGGGGATGGGCAGTTGAACCAGGATCCCATTGATCTCCGGGTCCGCATTGAGGCCTTCCACGACACCGAGGAGTTCGGCCTCCGAAATGTCAGCGTCAAGAGTGATCTGACGGGAGTAGATCCCCATCTCCTTGGCGGCTTTGTTTTTCATGCCCACGTAGCTCTGGCTGGCGGGATCCTCCCCTACCAGGACTGTGGCCAGACCCGGGGTACAACCATGCTTGTCCTTCAGCGCGGTGACCCGCACCGTGGTTTCTTCACGAATGGTTGCAGCGATTTCTTTCCCAGAGATGATTTCAGCGCTCATTAGACGGTTCCTATCAAGGTGCAACCCGGGTTATTTGCCAGGGCCCTCGGGGCCAAACCCAGGAAAGACATGGCACAGAAGATAACAACTTTAGCTCGTCTGGACCCCCCCTAGGAGGGGATCCCCAACCATTCCAGGCACTCCGCCTCATCCCAGAATACCCGGGTCAGCCGGCGACCCCCCTGGGACTCCCTTCGGGACTGATACCAGCGGGATAAACCCAGGCCCCTCGTTTCGGAGACGAGAATGGCAATCTTGGTTGGATCAGCCTCTGGATCGGTGGCGGCAGCAGCGGCAGCGACGCTGGCCAGTCCTTCGTAGGTCACATCCAGGAGGTCTGCGGCGGAAAGGTCGAAGAGTTCGTCGAAGGCTCGAAACTCGCTTTCCCCGTCCAGGTATTCTTTCACATACAGGAGAAGATCGGCGTCGGTGACGATGCCGTTTCCATCGACGAAGATGATGCGGAGTTCGGGATCGATGCGGACTTCCAAAGGCATGGAAGGTTCTTTACATCTCCAAGGGGGCTCTCAGCGGGCGAAATCCACGGCCCGGGTTTCTCTGATGACAACAACCTTGATCTGACCCGGGTACTGGAGCTCGCCCTCGATCTTGCGGGCTACCGCCTCGGATATCTGGGCCATTTCCTGGTCCGTGACCTTTTCGGGTTGGACCATGACCCGGAGTTCCCGCCCTGCCTGGATAGCAAAACAACGCTCCACCCCGGGATGCTCCGTGGCGATTTCCTCCAGCTTCTCAAGGCGTTTGACGTACCCCTCGAACATCTCCCTTCTGGCACCCGGTCGAGAGCCACTGATGGCATCGGCTGCGGTTACCAGGAAGGTTTCCGGGAAGTAATGGGGCTCCTCGTCGTGGTGGGCCTTAATGGCGTTGAGAACGATCTCCGGCTCATTGTGTTTTTTGCACAGACGCCATCCAAGCTCAACGTGGGTCCCTTCCTGCTCGTGGGTCAGGCCCTTACCGAGGTCGTGAAGGAGGCCGGCCCGTTTGGTCATCTGAACATCCAGAGCCATTTCAGCGGCCATATTCCCAGCAAGAAGGGCCACCTCTCTGGCGTGGGCCAGTTGGTTCTGGCCGTAGGAGGTCCGGAATTTCAACTGACCGAGGACTTTGAGGATTTCAGGGTGGACTTTGTGGATGCCGAGTTCGTAGAGAACCTCTTCCGCGGCCTCCCGCATCCCCTTCTCCACCTCTTTTTCACTCTTGGCCACCATCTCTTCGATCCGCCCAGGATGGATGCGACCATCGTCGATGAGCTTCTCCAGGGCGATTCGGGCCACTTCCCTTCGGATCGGGTTGAATCCGGAAAGGACCACAGCTTCAGGCGTATCATCGATGATGACGTCCACACCTGTCGCCTGCTCGAAGGCTCGGATGTTCCGGCCCTCCCGTCCGATGATTCTCCCCTTCATCTCGTCCGAGGGGAGTTGAACCACCGAAACCGTGGTCTCTGCGGTGGTGTCGGCGGCCATCCTCTGGATGGATAGGGCGAGGATCTTCTTGCCCTCCCGCTCAGCGGTTCGGGTCGATTCTTCCTTGATGTCCCGGAGGTCCTTGGAGGCCTCGGCCCGGGCCTCATCAAGCAGGGAGTCGACGAGCTGTTTCTTCGCTTCTTCGGCGGAGAGCCCGGCCAAAGATTCCAGGCGGGCCCTGGCTTCCTCTTCCAGGGACTCGATGTTTTCCGCCCGGTCCTGGAGGCTTTGTTTCTGACGGTCGAGCTCCCGAGATCGGGTTTCCTGCCCTGCCTCCCGTTCGCTCAGGCTGTCGAATTTCCGATCCAGAAACTCCGAACGCTCATTGTGGCGTCTTTCAAGACGCTCGACCTCTTCTCGCCTTCGATTCTCTTCCTTTTCCCAGGCTTCCCGGAGGCGAAACGCGTCCTCCTTCCCGGTGAGAAGGGCCGTCTCTTTTGTGCTTTCCGCCTCTTCCCGGGCCCTTTTCAAGATCCGAGATGCTTCATCCCGGGCAGCCTCGCGTTCCCGGCGCTCCCGTGCCCGTTCCCGTCCTCGACCGAGGAAGAAACCCGCTACGGCGAGCACTGCGGCGACTCCCGCTAGCGCAATATCAAGGGGACTCATCTATGCACTCCAGAAATCAAATGCCGGAGCATTCGATAGGTGGGCGTTGAATACAACAGTCCCTCCACAAGACGAAACAGATGTGTAGGGAGGTTGAAAAGCCAATGAAACTATAGGACTTGCGGCACCGGAAATGCAAGAAGAAAGAGAGACCGGCGGGACAGCCGACCTCTACGGTTCCTCATCCTCACTGGTAGCCTTTTCGAGTTTGAGGAGCAGATTTTCGGCCTTTCGGATCGAGGCATCCTGGGCCTCTTTCGCCTGGGCCTGTGCCTGGAACATCTCGTCAGTGATGGAGAGAGCGGCCAGAATGGCAGCCTTGTGGCTTTCGATCCGCCCAACCTGTCCTTTGATCTCCGAAATCCGATCATCCACCCAATGGGCACACTTTTTCGTGTACTCTGGCGCCACATTCGCGCGGATGGTGTGATCCTCTCCCCCAATCCGAACGGTGACGGGCGGGATACTGTTTGTCTCTGCCATTAGCCCTGCTCCTCCAGGAAACGGATGCGAGCCAGCAAGCGCTCAACTCCCTCCTTGCCCTTCTTGACCCGGAAAAGGAGATCCTGGTTTTCCGACTCCAGTTTCTCCAATTGCGTCAGCATCTGGGCAGGATCTTCCTCGCCTTCTGTGAACTGACGAAGAAGTTCCTTCGTCTCCATCCCTTCCGCCTGGCTTCGCTTCAAATCGGCCCGAAGCTCCTTCAGCTGGCCTGCTGCCCGGACAACCATGGCTTCAAGCTCGTCGAAAGCCTGCATCTCGGGGGCGACCCTCTTTCCCTTACGCTCTCGCTTCGACACCAAGTTCCTCCCGGAGGCGACTGGTAACAGCCCCGACGGACTCATCCACGTCCCCGTCGGTCAGGGTTCTCTCTTCAGACTGATATCGGAGTCGGAACGCCACGGACCGGTGGCCTTCCGGGATCCCCTTACCCTCATACAAATCGAAAACCTGCAAATCCACAAGTAGAGGACCGGCGGAATCGCGAATCACCACCTCGACCTGCCCAACCGGAAGCTGGTTGGGTAAGAGGAGTGCCAGGTCCCGATCCACGCCGGGGAAAGCCGGGGGTGGTCGGAAGATCGGCACCGGTCTGGGCCCCGGCTCAGCTGGGAGGGCGATTTCCAGTCCCCACACCGCCCCGGCCCAGGCCGGAGCATCCACCCGCTTTGGATCTACACGGCCGGCAAACCCGAGGACTTCATCTTTTCCACCGACCAGGGTGAATCCCTCAACGGGAATGATGCCTTGGTTGCTCGGAGCTCCCTCCTTCAACCCAGCCTTTAAAATTCTGGCAGAGGGGACCAGGCGGGCCAGAAGCCCTTTCAAATACCAGAGGTCGGCTTCCTGAGCTTCTCCGGACCAATGACCAGGCCTCTTGTCACCGGACAACACGACGCACAGGTGAGCCTCTTCCTTTGGGGCGCTTGATTCCCCTGCGGGGCCGAAGACGGTTCCGACTTCAAAGAGCCGGACGTCCCTCATACCCCGGGCAAAGTTGTACTCGATTCGCCTCAAGAGGCCGGGGAGAAGATCGGTCCGCAGATGATCTTCCTGCATGGAGACCGGATTCTTGACCTGGACGTGACCCTCTTCGGGGGGTGCGAAAGCCATCGTCTGGGCCTCCAGGAATCCCTCGCCAACCAGGAGGTCCCTCAGGTCGTCCTCGACTTGAAAGAGGGGGTGATCCGGGACAGTTCCCGGGCGGAAGGGCCCCAGGTCGCTGGGGAATCGATCATACCCGTAGGTTCGGGCCACCTCTTCCAGTAGATCAACCTCCCGGCGGGTGTCGTAACTCCTGAATCCTGGGACGTCGAAGGTCAGTCCCTCCTCCGAACGGTCCACGACCCTGAATCCCAAGGGGAGGAGAAGGTCGGTGATCTCAGCCTCCGTGAGGGTAATGCCGAGAAGAGTCTTCACCCTGGACGGGCGCAGGGATACTTGAAGGCCGGTCCATGGGACGGGACAGGCGTCCAGAATCCTTGAGTCCGGCGCACCTCCGGCAGTCGCAAGAATGATTTCGACCGCCCTCCGGATCGCCAGCTCCATTCCCGCAGGATCCACCCCCCGCTCGAAGCGGAAACTGGCATCCGTGGACATCTCCAACGCATTTCGAGTCGCCCGAACGGATTTGGGATCGAAGAGGGCACACTCGATGAGGATGTCCGTGCTTTCTTCCGAAACCTCCGAATCGGCTCCTCCCATGACACCGGCGATGGCAACGGGCTCTGCTACATCGCAGATGGCCAACATCCCCGTCTCAAGCCGACGGTCCTCACCGTCCAGGGTTCGAAGGGTCTCCCCTTCCTTAGCGGTCCTGACCACGATGGCCGAACCACCCAGTTTGGACAGGTCGAAAGCATGGAGGGGCTGTCCCAACTCCATGAGGACGTAGTTCGTGGCGTCCACCACGTTGTTGATGGGTCGAGAACCGGCAGCCCTCAGCCTCGCAGCTAGCCAGGCAGGGGACGGCCCGACCTTCACGCCCCGAATCACCGCTCCCAGGTATCGGGAACAGAGCTCAGGGTCCTGGATCGAGATGGTCACTCCCTGGTGGGTTACGGAGTCCGTGCCCACTTCCAGGGGGAGGACGGACCCATCGATCCCCCCTCTGCGGGGCTCTCCGGGTTCCCGGTGCTCGCCGGGGATCTCCGGGAGGGTGATTCCCTCCTCCCCAGCCGGAGCCAATTCCCTTGCCACTCCGACGTGGGATAGGAGGTCTCCCCTGTTCGCCGTGATTTCGACGTCCATGCGCCAGTCATCCAGCCCCAGGGCCGCGGCCAGGGGTTCCCCGGGGGCGA
>RCNC010001160.1_pt1 | contig 17622 bp, 11 predicted proteins | sample 2041301 | NCBI WGS metagenome assembly RCNC01 (sample SAMN09708231, study PRJNA481090) | Marine sediment metagenome, whole genome shotgun sequencing project. | biome: marine sediment; feature: ocean; material: sediment; isolation source: Sewage treatment plant 13A marine sediment (STP13A) ... | reverse complement strand
TCCCGTAACCCTGCGCAATTTATTGGTGGCCGACGATTTTGTCCTGCTGACCAGCAACGGCGGCGTGAACCTGCTCATCGGTCAGCAGGCTACCTACAAGGGCATCTTCGCCCCGGTCATGGACGAGGCCCAGGCCGAGTTTGACCCCAGCATGGAACCCACCCTGGAACGGGAACTGGGCCGCGATCTGAAGGGCTCCGAGGTTTCGCGTATTCTCGCCCATCAGGCCTGGGACGAATTTCGCTCCAACGCCGGGGCCATGCCCCTGCACTACGCCCGCAAGATCTATCGCTTTTGGAACGGCTACGAACTGCCCCAGATCGTCAGCTATGATTTCTACCGGCGCGAGTTTCGTTCGTTGTGGCCCTTGGTGGTGCCGTTCTTTCTCTTGTCGGGGCTGGGCCTGGCGGGGTTGTGGCTGTTGCCCACCCGGGCGCGCTGGATCCTGCTCGTGCTGGTCGGCGGTTATTTCCTGAGCCTGTTGCCGTTCTTCCCCACCTCGCGCTATCGCCAACCGATCGCGCCCCTGTTGGCGGTCTCGGCAGCGGCCTGGTTGCTGGCGGTCTGGCAGCAGATGCCCCGGCGCCGCCTCTGGCTGGCGACCGGGCTGGCCTTGATGCTCGCGCTGCTGCCCCGGTGGGCCTCCCTCGATCAGGCCGAGGTTCTCTGGCAGGTCTACCTGCACGAAGCCTCGCGCGCCAGCAAGTTGAACAACTCCCAAAAGACTCTGGCCAAAGGGCAGTTGGCCGAAGATGCGCGCCCGGGGTTGGCCGACACTCCCTACCACCTGTCGCTGTACCTGGAGGATTTGGGCGAGCGCCAGCAGGCCATCGCGGCCCTGGAGTTGGCCGCCAGCCGAGCGCCCCGCAACCGCCTGATTCCCTACCGCATTGGCCGCAACTACGAAGAACTGGGCGAGGCGCGCCAAGCCGTGGCCGCCTACGAACAGGCCGCCAGTCTGGATCCCGCCTGGAGCTATCCCTGGTTTCGCGGTGGCCTGGTGCTCAATAGCGAAGGGCGTCAGGACGAAGCGCTGCGGGCGATGCAAAAGGCTTACGCCCTGGCTCCCGGCAGCCAGCGCATCCGCTCCAACCTGGCCTCGCTGTACGCCGAAACCGGCAACATGGCCAAGTCTTACCGCCTGCTCACCGACCTGACCCGCGACTACCCGCTCTACCTCAACGGGTGGTTCAACCGGGCCCTGGTCGAATACTCAACCGGACGGACGGGCGATGCCCGGGCCTCACTCGCGGCCGCCAGTGCACTCAGAAACCTGTCGGTTCAGGAGCGCGAGCAGATTGACCAACTGCAGCAAACTCTTGACGGTCGTTGATGACACCGAATACCGGACGCTGAATACCGGACGAAGAGCGCAGACGCAACAAAGCCGGACTCGCAGGAGTCCGGCTTTGCTTTTTCGTCTTTGTCCTGTCGGCTACTGAGGCGCCTCGACAATTTCTCCGCAGTTGGGATTGGTCTCGCTGACAATCAGCTGCACATCCCCATTCTGGTTGCGACCCGAAGTATAGTCGGGTTGGGTCACACGAATGCTCCACGCCAAAATTGTATCACCGAATTTGGGGCCCATGACAATGGCTTCGCGGCCGGCATCCAGGTAACCCTCCTCGGCGCCGTCAGTGGTGATCAGGCAGTCCTTGGCAAACTGAATGCTGGTTTCGCCCAGTTTCCAGCCGGTCTGCCCGTCCTGCTGCAGCACTCCCGAATGAAAACTCATGCGGGGCCCTTCGTAGCGTTGGGGCCTTGTCATCCACTCGGGCTTTTCGGTGCGCTCGGGCTTCTTGTCTTTCTTGAACCAACCGGCGCCGGCCTCGGGGGCGGCAACCACCCCAAGGGCCATCACCAGGGCCAATAATAGAACCGTGATGCGTTTCATGTTGAATCCTCCTGTATGGGAAGCTCGTTGCTTGTCTTCGTATTTCATCAGTTCACCGGCGCCGCGACGGGCATCACATGATCGAAGCTTTCCTGCCACGACCGCACCGACAAGCGCTGATAGATCGAAGCGATGGGCGCAATGTTGATGCTCGCGTCACTGGACTGCACCACGACCGTGCCCTCGGTCAGATCAACCACCGGGTAAGAGGCAATACCTTGACCCAGGCTGGCGCTGCGGTCATCGGGATCTTCCTGATCCTCGGCCAAGCCACCATCGTCGTATTTCATCTGGTACAGGTAGGACGTGCCACCGGCGACGCAGGCGTCAAGGGTCGGGGCAAACGAGGTGAAGATGACCGTTTCGGCCACCACAACGGCCTGCTCGGTAACCCGTTCACCCGTCTCATTCCACAACTCCACGTACCACCCGTTGTCAGCCGTGACATCGCGGATCGTAGCGGTCTGGTTCTGCAGATCCTTCTTGTCCCAGGTCAGGCCGCTGTGGTTGTCGAAGATGCAGAAGAAGCTCTGCTGGTCGACGGTCACCATGTCGTCATCTTCCATGTAGGCACCGGAGCCGAAGTAAATGTACACGTCGCCGTTGGGGCCAAAGGCCGCCACCGGGTCGGCGGTGATGAAGTCCTTGCCCGCATAGAGTTTCGACGTGGACCAGCTGGCGGGATTGGGACTGTCGTTGGTTTCCATGCGCCACAGGCTGCCCAGGTAGTCCACGGCGTAGACCAGATCCGTCTGGCCATCAAGGTTCAGATCGACCACCACCGGGCGCGTGGTCTTGTTGCGCAACTTGTTGTCGGTGCTCAACAGGCGGGAGCCCTCAAGGGACCCGTCCCCAAGAGCAAAGGAATACAACCAGGACTCGCCCGTGTCGACATCCAGACCGCTGCCCACCAAAACGACCGGCGTGCCACCGATGGAGGTGATTTCCACTTCGGAATGATACTTTTTGCCATTGGGCAGATCGGACTGCCACAAGAGACTCGGAGAATCGGGGTTGGTGATGTCCAGGGCAAAGAGGCTCGAGCCGCCTTCGCGACCGCCGGACACCAGCACCGTGCGCCAGGAACCGCCCATCAGAACGTCCTTGACCGAAACTGTCTGGTCCAACGAATAGCGATGGCAGTAGTAGGAATCAGCCATGGCCGAGAATGACGGCAAGGCAAACTCGGGCACGAAGGCCCAGGCTTCTTCACCGTTGTCGGCGTCAAAGGCATGCATCATGCCATCGTTGGCACCCACATAGACCATCTTGCGACGATTGGAGTAGGCGGACTGGAAATTCTGGTAGCTTTCTTCAATCACAAAATCGCTGGGCGGGCCAACCACCACCGGGGTCGAGTGCACGATGTCGCCCAGGACCCAGCCCCGGCGATCGCGATACCCGTCCACGTCGTTGCCGCGGCCCCAATCGATCAGATTCGCTGCCGTGTCAACCGACGAGATATTCATGGCGGCCATGAGTGTCGCGGCGTTGCCGGGCGAGAACTCATAGGCCTGGTCGCCCAGTCCGGTAAAGATATCGCGCGCGGACTGCGAGCGTTGGGCCAGAAGCGATCCGGCCTCCCAGACGGCGGCGTCGCCATCGGTGTAGGGCAGTGCATAACTTTCAAGGAAGCCATCCCAATCGATGGGCATGAACTTGCCTCGGTACAGGCGGTCGTCGGTGCCACGTTCGGTCGAAACCACGGCCACCGCACTACCGGCCGAGATGCGGCGCAGGATGTCCTGCACGGCGTACTCGATGCTGCGCGCCAACTGCGGGGCATTGTCGGCATAGAAGAACAGGCCATCGCCATTGTCGGCGGTTTGCTGCAGCAGGGGGAGGTTCTGATGGAAGCCCACCACATAGGTGGCGACGTTCTGCTCACCCTCCAGGTCGGGGCGCAGGTCCCTCTTGTTCATCCAGTAGACGACATCGTCGAGATGGTCGCTGCAGTCATAGTTGTCCGTCAGGTGCGAGCCGATGCTCGTGCAGGAGCCCGGATCGTTCCCGTCGCCATCCGCGTCGTGCAGGTATCCACTGACATTGAGATCCATGGTCGGTTCGCCGTCAGTCACGATGATGGAAAAGTTGTACTGGCAGGGAACCTGGATGGCGGCGTCGGGACCATCATAGGAGAAGTAGTCCAACACGGTTTCGGCAGATTCGCCAAGCGGAGTCCAGGTGTTGGCGGTGATGCCGGCGATCTGGGCCTGCAGCGACGTGTGGTTCACGCCACACTTGCCGATGACATTGCCACCATCGTTGTTGTTGAATATGGTCAACCCAAAACGCAGCCGGGCCGAACGCTGGATCACCAGCGACAGGACCTCTTTCAGGACCTGGATGCGGGTCACCTGCGGAATCGCGGCGCGTTGGTCCGCGGTCGCGTTGAAATAGATCCAGTTCAGGTAATTGCCCCGATACCGACCGTCCTGGCCGTTGTCCGAATCGACCAACGAAGCCACCGGAACCGTTGGGAAGGCCCAATTGAAATCTCGCGGGGAAAAATTCCCGGAATTGCTAATAAAGTAGGTCGAATTCGTCGTAAAATTCCCGGCATAGGCCAGGTTCGAATCATAGGCCAAGTGATACGTCGCCTCGTTCATCGAGCCGGAATTGTCGGCCAGGATCATCACGTTGGCGCCCACCAGATTCTGTTTCACAAACAGGGGAATCTCGCAGACTTCCTGGGCGACAACCAGGGTCGGGACCACGCCGACGATGAGCAAGGTGCCCACCAACAGCAGGCCGGCCCAGGCCCGGTTATGGTTGTGTTTTGAGTTCTTCATTCTATTGTCTCCTGCCGACATTTTGGACAATTGTCCTTTTCCACGTCAGTTCATTCCCAGATTTTGCGAATGTGATCAGTAGCCTTCCCGGTACAGGCGGCTCACCACCACATCCACCCCGCTTTGGCCTTCGCGACTAGCAGATCCACGGGATCCGATCCGGTAGTCGTAATCGAGATAGTCCATGCCCCAACCCGGTTTGGGTTGTTTTCTCAGAAAGTTGGTGTTGTACCGGTAGCTCTGCGAACCCTCCAATACGGTCTCCGGTTGGCTGCGCACGTTCATCGTGCCAAAATCCACTATGGCCGGAGGCGCATTTGAGACCCGGATAAAATTGATGCCCGCCTCACCGCCGGCATCAGCGGCAAAGACCGAAGCGACATGCACGCCTTCGGCGAAGGTGGTTTTCTTTTCCGAAGTTGCCATCCACACGGCACCAACGGCCAAGACGCTCAGGATCAGCACCACCAGCAGGGTGGTGACCATGGCGAAGCCTTCGCGATTTGCTTGTGCGTTCTGCATTTCTTTTACATCCATCGTTTAACCATTCCTCAGGGCAATGCGGGTGGTGTAGGTCACGGGTTCGCCGCGATCAGTTTCGCCATCCATCATGATTTCCACGTAGCGAACCATGGCTCGGTCCAGGGCGTTCAGGGGTACGGCACCGAGCACCGCGCCGTTGGCGTCAAAGTAGGTGAACGTCAGGCCGTTCAGGCCGCGCAATATCGGCATAGCCATGGCGCCGTCGAAGCGCAGCAACTCGCCGCTAGCCCCGTTGTACCAATAGGTGATGCTCTCGTCCGGTCCAGTATCGGTGACATCGCCGTCTCCGTTGAGGTCCATGCTGCACTGCAGCGCGGCACTCGAAGCAATTGTGAACGCCTCAAAACCGGCACTGGTCGGATCGCAACCCGTCGAGCGCACCTCGCGGGTCAGCAGGGACATCACCGCGCGCATCGACTGCTGGTAATGCACGCGCTCCCGGGTACTGGAGTAACTGTCGCGCGCCTCGACCAGGAAGGAAAAAACCACGCCCATGATGATGCCGAAGATCGACAGCGAAATCATCAACTCCACCAGGGTCAAACCCTGGCGATTGGGGCGGGTTGGGTTTTGACGAATGTTCTTCATTAGACTCCCCATTTTCATGCTCCCGTTCATGACTCTCATCGCATTGACATCAGATCAGTGACGGTGAGGGATTCGACGACGCTGCCGTTCTGCCAGCTGGCCGTCACCACGATGCGGTCCAGTCCGAAGCCCACATTGTCGATGTTGGCCACCCAGTTCACCTGGCCGGTGGCACCGCTGTCAGGCGCCGCGTTGCCAAAGCCCATGCCCTTGATGCGTTCGAGCTGGGTCGAGGCGATGGTGATGCCTTCGGTGTAGCGGTCGGCCTCGTTGACTTCCTGGCGGGCCCGGTGCTGGATCACGGCGATCGGCAGGATGCCCACCGAGAGGATCATCAACACCATCAGGATCTCCACGAGGGTGAACCCCTCGCGACCCAGGGCAGGCCCCTGGTTCATGAACTTGTGCCAGTGTTTGTTCAGTTTATTCAGCATCGCTCAATGCACCTCCACCAGGCCCGTGGGCAGCAAGTTGATCTGATTGGTCCCCGAGCCATTGGTGATGTTGAAGATTGTGGCGTCGGCCATGCCCCAGGGATAGAAGTCCGAGGTCTGGTTCGCGCCCAGTTCCAGGTCGTGCCCGAAGTCGGTGGTGCGAATGACAACGCCCGTGTTCGGGTTCGACAATTGGTAACCCAGCGGTGTGGCTGTAAAGCGCAGGATCTGACTGCTGGCTATGGACAGCGTGCGGGCGTACTGCAGATCGGCCGCCAAACGATCGGTGTTCGTCTGCAGGCGGTTGGACTGCACGTAGCGGAAAATCGGCGGCGCCGAGATCGTCGCGATGATGCCCACGATACCGATGACCACCATCATCTCGACCATGGAAAAACCGCGCCGCTGCGGGCGTCGTCCCGGCATTTTCTGCCTGAATTTCAAGAGGGTTGCCAACATGTTCCAGTCCCCCGTATCCCTTCGCTGGGTAAATGAAAATCGTGTTTCTGAGCCATTTATCGGCCGCAGGACACATTTCTTCAGGTATTTTCTTGCAAAGAGTATGCCCCGGGCGCAAAGGGCCGGGAAGGGTCCTATAAGGGGCATGTGGTGGATTCTGCGGGGGATTCAGCGCAAAGCGCAACGCTCAGCCATGAAATGGCAGGCGCAATGCAATGATTTTGGGAGATATCGGTCGTTAAAGGAAGCTTATGCAAGCAGTGGGCCGAGGCGGGCTATAGCTCGGACGGGTCGTCTTCGGCCTCAACCACCACGGCGCCCTCACGGGAAACCAGCCGGTTGAATTCCTCTTCGGTCAACCGCAGGGTGGTGTCGCACATGTCGGCCTCGAAAGTCTGGTCGAGCACCGAACCGGTCCGGTGAAAGCGGCTCAGACAATGCAGGTTGGTGATCGGCACGCGCACGGTGCGGACCAGCTCCTGACCCAATACCCGCGACAGGATCGCTTCGCGCAATTGGTCGGCGCCGTCCTCGTCCTTGGCCGATACGAAGAGCGCCTCGGGGTAAGCCCGGCTGAAGCGGTTTGCAAAGAGTTCCCGGTCCACCAGGTCCATCTTGTTGAACACCATCAGGGTCGGTTTTTCGTTCGGCACGATGTCCTTGAGCACCTTGTTGACCGAATCGATCTGATGTTCCGGATCCACGTGGCCGGCGTCCACCACGTGCACCATCAGGTCGGCGTCGCGCACTTCCTGCAGCGTGGCCTTGAAACTTTCGACCAGGTGATGGGGCAGGCGCCGGATGAAACCCACGGTATCAGTCAGCAGGAAGCGGCGGCGCTCGTCGGCTTCGACCCTTCGCGTGGTCGCATCCAGGGTCGCGAACAGCTGGTCTTTCACGTACACGTCGGCCGTGGTGATCCCGTTCATGAGAGTCGACTTGCCGGCGTTGGTGTAACCGACCAGGGCCGCCTTGAATACCCTGTCGCGCGAACGCACCTGGGTCTGGCGCGTGGTTTCGATTTCCTTGAGGGCCTTTTTCAGCACGGCGATGCGCTTGTTCAGCAGGCGCCGATCGGACTCGAGCTGGGTTTCACCCGGCCCCCGGGTGCCGATGCCACCGGCCTGCCGTTCCAGATGGGACCACAGCCGGGTCAGGCGCGGCAGCAGGTACTGCAACTGGGCCAGCTCGACCTGCAGGCGCGACTGCCGCGTGCTGGCGTGGTTGGCAAAGATGTCCAAAATCAATTCCGTGCGATCCAGCAACTTCACATCCAGGATCTTCTCCAGGTTGCGGCCCTGGGCCGGCGACAGCTCGTTGTCGAACACCACCAGGGTCGCTTCCGTCTCCTCCACCAGTTCCTTCAGCTCTTCCAGCTTGCCCTTGCCAATGAACGTCGCCGGCGTCGGGCGGTGGCGGCGCTGTTCCACTTCGCCCAGGACCTCGGCCCCGGCGGTATCGACCAGGCGCCCCAGCTCTGCCAGGTCCGCGTCGCCGCCCATGCCGCCGGCCCAGGATTCGGGCAGGTGCACCCCGGCCAGGACCGCGCGTTCGCGGGGTCGTTCGGTGCTGTAGCCAGCGACTTCGTTTTGGCGGGTTCCCATATCAGGCGTTGTCCAGTCCTTCTTCGATCTCCAGGCTCCACAGTTCCCAGTTGGACATGTGCTCGGCCAGTTCGGTCTCGATTTTCCCACACCGCTTGCCCAGCCGCAGCCGGCTTTCATTGGACAAGTCCGGCGCCCCCATCTGGGCAAGGGTTTCTTCCTGCTCGGTTTCCAGAGTCAGGATAGCTTCTTCGGCCCGGTTGATCCACTCCTGGCGCCGCTTCTGTTCGTTCTTGCTCAGCGGCGTCTTGCCGGTTGCGCCCGCGGTTGCCGCCGGCTTTTCGCGGGCCGTCTTGACTGCAACCCCACGCTTCTGCTCGGCCGCGGCCTGGTTTTCGCGGTTCTTCTTCCACACATAGTCGGCATAACTGCCGCTGAACACCCGCACTTCCCCGCTATTGTCACCCGCCGGTGGGAAAATCAGCAACCGGTCCACCAGCTTTTCCAGGAAGCGCCGGTCATGCGAAACCACGACCATCGTGCCGGTGAATTCCCGCAACGCCGCCTCCAGTGATTCGCGACTGCGGATATCCAGATGGTTGGTCGGCTCATCCAGCAGCAGGGTATTGTGGCCTTCCTGGATCAGGCGCAGCAGCGACAACCGGCCCCGCTCACCGCCGGACAGCGCACTGACTTGGCGGTCATACAGGTCTTCGCCAAAACCAAACGCGCCCAGAAAACTGCGGTGCTCGCCCAGGGTCGCGCGCGGGTCCACGGCCTGCATTTCGGCCAGCACCGTGTTGTGGTCCGAGACGCCGGTCAGCTCCTGGTCGTAGAATCCCAGGTCCACGTTGTGGCCGATGACCAGGCGACCGGTGTCAGGCACGACCCGTCCGGCCATCATTTTCAGCAGGGTCGACTTGCCGCAACCATTGGGCCCGATGATGCCCACCCGGTCGCCCCGCGAGATGTGCAGGTCCAGCTCTTTGAGCAGGGTGCGGTCTTCATAGCCCTTGCCGAGGCCCTCGGTTTCCACCGCCGTGCCTCCGCTGGGCCGGGCGGGGTTCAAATGAAAGCGGTACAACCCGGGTTCGGTGCTGGGCCGCTCAAGGCGCTCTTCTTTTTCCAGTAACTTGCGCCGCGACTGGGCCTGTTTCGTTTTCTGGCCTTCGATATTGCGCCGGATGTATTCTTCGGTCTGTTTGATTTTCGCCTGTTGGCGCTCCCAGGACGCGAGGTCCTGCTGATAACGCAGCGCGCTTTGCTTGTCATAAAAACTGTAGTTGCCCGAATAACTGACGAGCTTGCCCCGGTCCAGGTGCAGGGTCCTCTTGGCCACGCGGTCCAGGAAATGCCGGTCATGGGAAACGATGAGCACCGCGCCGGGATAGATTTCCAGGAAGCCTTCCATCCACTCGCAGGATTCGAGGTCCAGGTGGTTGGTGGGCTCATCGAGCAGCAACAGGTCGGCCCGGCTGAGCAGCACCTGGGCCAGGGCTGCCCGCCGGCGTTCGCCGCCACTGAGCTTGTCGACCGGGGTGTCCCAGGTTTCTGAACGCAGGCCCACCCCGCGCAACGCCGTTTCCAGGCGGGGGGTCATGGTGTAGCCATCGCGACGCTCGAATTCTTCCTGCACCCGGCCCTGTTCGGCGACCAACGCGTCGTGAAGCTCGGCGGGAGCAGAGGCGATTTCGGCGGCCAGTTCGGTGAGGCGAAATTCCAGCTCGTGCTCCTTGGCAAAAGCCGCATTGGCCACCGTCTCGCGCAGGCGGCCATCGCTGTGTTGGATCACCTCAAGGGTGGTCTCCTGGCGCAACAGGCGCATCGTGGCGCCGCCCAACAACTGGCGCTGCCCGTCTTCCAGCTGCAGTTCGCCCATCATGGCCGCCAACAGGGTGGTCTTGCCCGCGCCGTTGGCCCCCACCAGGGCATACTTCACCCCGGCCTGGATGGCGACGTTCACGCCGCGCAGGATTTTTTCCCGACCGTAGTCGAAGTGGGCGTTTTGCAGGGAAAGCAGGGCCAAGTCAGGTCCTCGTTGCAGACAGGTTAGGTGTTCGCGGGATTGTGGGCCCAATATCGGCTATCGCGGCCCCTTTGGCGACAAAAAAAGGCCCTTCCCAGACTCAGCGGGAAAGGCCTTTAAATCTCAACTCGATCTTTTTCCAATCCGCTTACGAAACGGCGTGCGGGCTTTTCCGGTACTTCAGCGGTGACAAACCGCAGCGGTCCTTGAAAGTCCGCGAGAAGTGGGCCAGGCTATTGAAGCCACACTTCCGGCTGATCGCATCGACGGAGAGATCAAAGCGGCGCAACAGGCTTTTCGCGTTTTCGACCCGAACCTGGATCAAATAATCGCTGAAGCTCATGCCAACCTCGGACCGGAACAGGTTCGAGAAGTACCCCGGCGACAGGTTGACCGTTTCGGCCATCTTGTCACGGTTGATGTTCTCGGCAAAATGCGCCAGCACGTAACGGCAAGCATATTCGGCCCTGTAGTCCTGCAGGTTGTGCGAAGCGTGCACCGTATTGCCTTCTTCGTCCACCAGGACGATCTCGGGCAGGCTCTCGCTCCAGAGGTCTTCGTCGCCCGGAATGGGCCTGACCGCCGGATCCATGTTCGAACCAATGTTCGAACCAATGTTCGAACCAAGAGTGGCGCCCGGCATTCCGGCCACCTGGCTCTCACCCATCGACCGCGCAGGTGCGAAGCCGGGAGCAGTTACCCGATTGAGGAACTCCGTCACAAAGTGGGCCGTCTTGACCACATTGGACTTCTGGGAGACCAAAACCGGGGCGTTGGTCATCTGCTTGTACTTGGCCAAGACATTGCGCAACGCATTAGGAGTCTCGGCCGCATAAACAAAGATGAATCCGGCGGAGGCAATTGCTTCCGTCGACTCACCCTGCTGCAAACGATGCATCAGGATTTGCGAACCAAACAGGGCCAGGCACAACTCCGTAGGGTTGGCCTCAGCCTGCGGGCAGAGAAACAGAATCCTTTGACTCTCGTCTCTGCCGTGAACCACTTGCTTTGGATAAGTCGGAAACTCGATCACAAAACTGGTCCATGGCTCTTGTAAAGCTTCTAGTCTTTCTTCCACAATCATTCCCCCAAGCAAAAAATCCTTCTTGGGCAGCGCAAAGGTGTACATAAACACAAATTTCTACTGCTAACGTGATGTATAATACGATGCATCTAGGGGGCTTGTCTATCAAAAAAAACAAAACTATCACATTATTTTGGTGTGATCATACGAAAAGGGCCCAAAATTGCTGGTAAAAATGGCTTTACGTGGGGTAAACCGTACGAAAAATCTCTTTAAAACCCATGATTAGACCCGGAATTCCGGTGTTTGGAAAAAAACATGGGCAACATGGGAAATTTGCAGAACTTACCGAATTGAACCCAAATTAACGCAGATACACAATGCGGCGAGTTACGCTCCAATTATCCATTTGGAGCTTACAGAAATACGTACCCGCGGCGACCCGGCGGCCAAAACTGTCGGCCCCGTTCCATTGGACCGTGCCTTCACCGGGCGCCTGGCTCCCCGAAAACAGGGTCACCAACTCCTGGCCGTTGATTGAGTAGATTTTGACCGAGACGCTGGGCTCGCCGCCGTTCCAGGGAACTGCCGCCATCAAGTCCAGGCCGGCGGGCGGATCTTCGTTCTTATCCCAAACAAAGGCCTCCGCCATGGTCGCCGGCACCAGGTAGCGTAGGCGGATCACATCGCGGAACGGATTGGGAAAACCCTCAAGCAATTGGGGGGACAAGGTTGGGCGCTGGGAGCTGGATTTCAGCAACTGCCCCTGGTCAACAGCATCAAGACGCAGCTCGGCCCCCTGGGCCTCGGTCACAAAGACCTCGCCAAGGCTGGCTGGCGACTCGGCCACCGCAACGGTCGTGAGGCTCGCCACGAAGGGCCGGCCATTCAGATATGAACCTGTGATTACGGTCGAAGCCGACAACAGGTTGGCCTCCGGCGCGGCAAACGTGAACCGCAATTGGCCCGAGCCCTGGTGGTTCAACAGCCCCGCCATCTGGGCGTAGGGATTGGTCAAGCGGTCGTGGGGTCGGTCCAGCAGGTTTTCGTTCATGCAGATCCAAGGCACCGAAACTGACGGCCCGTCGTCGGGCTGCCACAGGATTTCCCGGGGCGCGCCGAGATAGGCTCCCGCCAGGCGAAACAGATCCGGATCCAGGGCCCCGTTGTGCTTGGGGCTGATGCGTGCGGTGACCCGCAAGTCCTTGTTGGCGTCGATCAGCCAGGTGAATTCCGGGGCCGCCGACAAACGGCAATGCACGCACAGCGGCGGCACTATCCACGGTGCCTGTTGCCCGGTCACCTTGTCGGTCACGCCGGCGCGCACCTGAGTTGTCTCGTTCAACATGTGGTTCAACTGCAGCCAGGATTCGGCCACACAAACAGCCACCGCAATCGGGTCTTCGCCCAACTGGAGGTCCAGTACGCCGCCATCCAGCACCGCTCGCGAACCCGGTGACTCATCCAGGACAACCACGCCAACCCAAAGGCGAGCAACGGGGTCGCACGTGTGCGACGAACCCGGGTTGCCGTTCTGGTCGGGGCGGGCGGGTTGGGCGACAAAAGCGGACAGGCGGCCGGATTCGGTTTTCCCGGCCAGGTTGTGGCGGTTGGCCACGATGCTGGTTTCCTGCCAGTTCTGACTGCCGAGCACCAGGCGGTAGGTGCCACCATTGCTCAGGCCCGGGCTGCCCTTGGCGGTCAGAAACACCGTCGCGCGCAGGTGCGGATACGCCCAGTGGTAGTACTCGACATGAGCAGCGCGATCGCCACCACGCCGGGCATCCTGATGCACGACAACCATCGCATCGCCGATGGCCGCGAAGTCTTCGTCGATGCGCCCGTCGCCATCATTGTCCACACCGTCGAGTGGGTCTTCGTCCACGTTTCCGTCGTGGTCATCGTCGCAGTTGTTGGAGAATCCGCGCTGCCCGCCGACCGTTCCTTCGGCCACGACCGAGGTGAAAGGCGGTTCGGTGCGGCCCCGATTGCGTCGGTTGTTGATCAGGGTCAGGATTTCGGTGGTCAACAAGGGGGTGGCGCCCGCACCGGTGCCAATGAGCAACGAACCGTCCGGCTGGACTTTCGCCGCCAGGCCCGAAACCAGGCTGAAAGTGTGCACCGGTTTTTCGGCCCGCGGCTGGCCAGCCAAGGCGGTGCCCGCACAAATCACCAGCAGCCAGAGGGCAACAGGAAAGAAGAATCGCCCCAAATTTCCGGGCGATGAACCCGGTTGGTCAGGGTGGTTTGCTGACAATTTCTTCATGTGCTGATACTAGGGGCTTTCGGGAAGGGGTTTCAACCCGGAATCTCAGGCCCATCAAAACGGGCGGAAAATCCCGATTTTGGGCGTTTTTGCGAATGTAAAAGCCCGCCCGGCGGTCTCTGGTCAACCACCGGACGGGCTGGGTTATGCCTTGGTCAGATCAGGCTTCCGGATCGGGTTCCGGACTGACGTCTCCTTCAACCACAACCTCGGTCTCGGCTTCGTCCCCGTTCAGGCCATCGACCATTTCCTCTTCACCGGCGAGAGCGTCGGTCGAGATCTTCGCGATCGACCCGACCTTGTCAGCACCCTTGAGGTTGATGATGCGCACACCCTGGGTGTTGCGACTCTGCTCGCTGATGCTGTCGATGGCGATGCGGATCATGATGCCGCCGCGCGTGATGACCATCAATTGTTCACCGGGGTTCACGTCGCGGATGCCCATCAGGGGTCCGTTGCGCTTGCTGCACTTGATGGTGATCAGGCCCTTGCCGCCGCGTTTCTGCACGCGGTATTCGCCAAGCGGCGTGCGCTTGCCGTAGCCGTTTTCAGTCACGGACAACAAGGCGCCGCTATTGTCTTCCGGTTTGAAGACAACCATGCCGACGACGTGTTCCTTGGTGCCCATCCGGATGCCGCGCACCCCGCGAGCCGTGCGGCCCATGGAGCGCGAATCCGTTTCGTGGAACCGGATGGCCATGCCGCCACTGGTGGCCACCAAAACGTCGCAATTGCCGTCAGTTTCCCTCACCGCCACCAGGTGTTCACCCTCAATGAGGTTGATGGCGCGGATGCCGGCCTGACGCGGCCGCGAGAAGTCCACCAGCGGCGTGCGCTTGACCACGCCCAGGTTGGTGGCAAAGAACAGGAAGCTGTCTTCGCTGAATTCGCGCACCGGCACCACGGCGTGGATCTTGTCGCCGGGCTGGATCTGGATCAGGTTCACAATGGGCGTGCCCTTGGCCGCGCGCCCAGCCTGGGGCACCCGATGCACCTTCAACCAGTAGAGCTGTCCCTTCTCCGTCAGGACCAGCAGGTACTGGTGGGTCGAGGCAATGAACAGGTTGTCGACGAAGTCTTCGTCCTTGGTGCCCATGGCAGTGATGCCCTTGCCACCTCGGCCCTGCTCACGATAGGTGTCCAGCGGAATGCGCTTGGCATAACCCTGGTTGCTGATCGTCACAACCATGGGCTCGTCGGCGATGAGATCCTCGATGTCAATTTCGCCCTCGTCCTCGACGATGGTCGTGCGGCGGTCATCGGCGTAGGACTTGCGCACGGCGGCGATTTCTTCGCGAATGATCTGGAAAATGAGTTCCCGGCTGTCCAGGATGGCCTGCAGTTCGGAAATGCGTTGGATCAGCACCGCGTATTCGTCTTCGATCTTCTTGCGCTCGAGGCCGGTCAACCGGGCCAGGCGCATGTCCAGAATGGCCTGGGATTGGATCTCAGATAATCCGAAGTTCGACATCAACGCCGTGCGAGCCGTGTCGGGCGACTCGCTCTTTTTGATGATTTCGACAATCTCGTCGATGTTGTCCAGGGCGATGCGATAACCCTCAAGGATGTGAGCCCGCTCTTCAGCCTTGCGCAATTCGTATTTGGTGCGCCGGACAATCACTTCTTCCCGGAAATCCAGGAAGTGCTGCATCGTCTCCCTGGTGCTCATCACCTTGGGCTTGTGGTCGACCAGCGCCAGGTTGATGACGCCAAAAGTCGTCTGCATCGTCGTGTGGGTGTAGAGCTTGTTGAGGATCACCTGCGGGAAGGCGTCTTTGCGCAGCACGATGACGATACGCATGCCCTGGCGATCGCTCTCGTCGCGCAGATCGGTGATGCCCTCGATGACGCCACTGCGCACCAAGTTGGCAATTTTCTCAATCAGCGTGCTCTTGTTCACCTGGTAGGGAATCTCGCTGACGATGATCTGGCTCTTGCCGTTGTCCAGCAGTTCGGTCTCGGTGCGCGCACGCACCACCACCCGGCCACGGCCCGTGGTGATGTAGTCGTAAATACCCCGCCGGCCGTGAATGATCGCGCCGGTGGGAAAGTCCGGGCCCTGGATGTAATCCAGCATGTCGGCCGCTTCAAGATTGGGGTTGTCCAACAGGGCCAGCAGGCCGTCGCACACTTCGCCCATATTATGGGGCGGAATCTTGGTCGCCATACCCACGGCAATACCGTCAGCGCCATTGACCAGCAGGTTGGGCACCGTCGAAGGCATGACCGCGGGCATCATGCGCGAACCGTCATAGTTGGGAACGAAGTCGACGGTTTCCTTGTCCAGGTCGTTCATCAGTTCGGTGGCGACCTTGGTCATGCGCGCTTCGGTATAACGTTCAGCCGCCGCGTTGTCGCCATCGACCGAACCGAAGTTGCCCTGTCCATCAACCAGCGGGTAGCGCAGGCTGAAGTCCTGGGCCATGCGCACCAAAGTGTCGTAGACCGACGCCGTGCCATGGGGATGGTAGTTACCGGTGGTATCACCAGTGATCTTGGCGGACTTGCGATAGGGCCGGCCCGGCGACAGGTTCAAGTCGTTCATGGCCGTCAGTACGCGGCGATGCACAGGCTTCAAACCGTCCCGCACATCGGGCAGGGCGCGGCTGATGATCACGCTCATCGAATATTCGATGTAGCTGGTGCGCATCTTCTCGACAATGCCGGTTTCGACGATCGTCTCGCCGCTGGAGCCCAGTGTGGGCGTCTCCGGCAGGCCCTCTTGATCCGGCGTGTTTTCCGGTGTCTTGTTGTTCTCGTCCGACATTCTTGCCTCTTTTTTTCAGCTGTTTCTGGGTCAGGTTTGTCTGACGGAATTAGATATCCAGATCTTCAAGCTTGATCAGCGAAGCATTCTCTTCGATGAAACGCCGGCGCGGCTCGACTTCTTCACCCATCAACGTGGTGAAGGTGTGGTCGGCCTCGGCCGCGTCGCCGATCGTCACGCGAGTCATCGTGCGCGCGTCCGGATTCATGGTCGTTTCCCACAGCTGGTCCGGGTTCATTTCACCCAGACCTTTATAGCGCTGCACATAGGCACCCTTGCCGCCCATCTGTTCGACCAGGCCGTCTTTCTGCTCCTCGCTGTAGGCATAGATCTCGGTCTTGCCCTTTTTCACGCGGTACAACGGCGGCTCGGCGATATACATGTAGCCGTTCTCGATGACCTCGCGGAAGTGGCGGAAAAACAGGGTCAGAATCAGGGTCAGGATATGGCTGCCATCAACGTCGGCATCAGTCATGATGATGACCTTGTGGTAGCGCAGCTTCGTGATGTCGAAAACACCCAAACCCACGCCCGTACCCAACGCGGTGATGATGGTGCGGACCTCATCATTGCCCAACATTTTGTCCAGGCGCGCTTTTTCGACGTTCAGGATCTTGCCCTTCAGGGGCAGGATGGCCTGAAAACGCCGCTCGCGACCCTGTTTGGCTGAACCACCGGCCGAGTCGCCCTCAACGAGGTACAACTCGCATTCGGCCGGCACACGGCTGGAACAATCGGCCAGTTTGCCCGGCAGGGCGGCCGAATCGAGAGCCGACTTGCGCCGGGTCAGGTCACGGGCCTTGCGCGCCGCCTCGCGACCCTGGGCCGCAGCCATGCACTTGCCAATGATGGCCTTGGCCTCTTTGGGGTGCTCGTTCAGGTATTCGGCCAGGTAGGTGTTGATCAGGGTTTCGACCTGACCCTTGACCTCGGTATTGCCCAGTTTGGTCTTGGTCTGGCCTTCAAACTGCGGTTCCGGAAGTTTCACCGCGATGATGGCGGTCAAACCCTCGCGCACATCGTCACCCGTCAGGCCGGTCATGTCCTTCTTGAACAGGCCGGACGAATTGCCGTAGGCGTTCAGGGTGCGGGTCAGGCCGGCCCGGAAACCGGACAGATGGCTGCCACCCTCCTGGGTATTGATGTTGTTGGCGAAGGTGAAGAGGGACTCGGCGTAACCTTCGTTGTAGTCCATGGCCACTTCAATTTGGATGCCGTCCTTCTCGCCCTCGATGTAGATGGGCTCGGGGCAGATCACCGAACGGCTTTCGTTCAGCCAACGCAC